>Ga0209541_10011008_pt1 | contig 14261 bp, 15 predicted proteins | sample RifCSPlowO2_01_FD_184027 | JGI IMG/M metagenome (GOLD analysis project Ga0209541, IMG submission 184027) | Groundwater microbial communities from Rifle, Colorado - Rifle CSP2_plank lowO2_0.1 (SPAdes) (version 2) | ecosystem: Environmental > Aquatic > Deep subsurface > Groundwater | place... | reverse complement strand
CAAAAGTCACAATTGTAGGGGCAGCCACGAGCAGTTTGGATGAGACCGTAGGCGTATTTATCCCTTAAGGGGTGACGAAGGATGGGGACTTGTTCCAGCGGAATCCTGTCTCCTTGGTATATTTGTTGCAAACCTCCGCTGCGCACATTGGCCAGGATTCTAGCCCAGACGCTCTCCGCCTCACCTATGCAAACGCTGTCCGCATAGCGGAGGGCTTCTTCCGGCCGCGCACTGGGATGAGGCCCTCCTAAGATTACTGGAACACCTTGTTGTCGGAAAGCATCGGCGATCTCGTAGGCGCGAGGCGCCTGGTTGGTCCAGCTATTGATGCCTACCAAAGAAAAGGTTTCGGTGTTTACCCTTTTTATATCAAAGCGTTTTCTCCCCTCGTCGACAATCTCGACATCCCACTCTTCTTTTGGTGTAAGCGCATCAAGGATAAAAAGTCCCAGGGGATAAAGTTTCCCACCGACCGTCGCTTTAGAGATTATGTCTTTACTAGCAGGCACGGGTTGAATAAGAAGGAGTCGTTTTTTCGATTCTACGATCATAATGAGGGGAGTATATCAGATGGGTTGAACTATTGACAGAAACTTCTGTTATCTTTAGACTGTAGGATATAATGAATCGTTCAAACTCCTTTTTAACTACCCCTGTGGCAGTACTTTTAGGGTCGATGTTGATCTCTATTGCTATTTTAATGAGCGGAGGAATTATTAAGATAGGTTCCAGGACAGCCGGTACAGGGGCAAATGTCCCTGTTGCACCCTCTATAGCTCCCCAACAAGCCCCGGGGCAGCCTCCACAGCAACCTACTTCATCCAAAGTATCGGTTGATGATGATCCGGTTTTAGGAAATAAAAATGCCCAAGTGACCTTGATAGAATTCTCGGATTATGAATGCCCTTTTTGCAAGAGGCATTTTGATCAGGTCTATCCGTCACTTAAAAAAGATTACATAGATACCGGTAAAGTTAAAATGGTTTTTAGGGATTACCCTTTACCTTTTCATGATCCCATGGCTACTTTTGAAGCAAATGCCGTCAACTGTGCCAGGGAGCAAGGGGGAGATAGCGCTTACTTTAAATTTCACGATGAAATTTTCAAAAGGACCAAGTCTAATGGGAATGGGTTAACCAAAGATGAAGTTTACGAAATTGCCTCTGATTTGGGACTAAACCAGGCTAACTTAAAAGTTTGCGCTGATTCAGGCAAGTTTACAGAAGAGATTAAAAAGGACGTTACTGATGGTGGTGCCGTTGGAGTTTCCGGCACACCCAGTTTCTTTATTGGAAGATCTGACCCATCAGGTACTATTACGGGTCAAATCATAGTTGGCGCTCAACCATATTCTGCCTTCCAAGCTGCCATAGATCCGCTGCTTTAAAAATGGGGATTTTAGCATACATTATCATTTTTACTTTAATAGGCAGCGTGGTGTCTTTAATTGGGGGGATACTGCTTTTAGTTAGGGAAAAATTTGCTCTTTCCATTTCTCATTATCTATCTTCATTTGCAGCCGGAGCGCTGCTTTCCGCTGCTTTTTTTGATCTGCTGCCTGAAGCTACAGAACATATGGAAGAGCTGGGAGTGGATATGAATTTGCCTTTGTGGATCCTGATCGGCATACTGACATTTTTTCTTCTGGAGCGATTTATCCATCATCACCACGATCACACCAATGTCCCTTCAGAAGAGAAAAAATCGGTCATTCCTTTAGTGGTGATAGGAGATACGCTGCACAATTTTACCGACGGCATGGCTATTGCTGCCACTTTCCTAATCAGCATTCCTTTGGGGGTGGTAACATCTTTGGCAGTGGCAGCCCATGAGATTCCCCAGGAAATCGGGGATTTTGGGTTAATGCTGAACAAAGGTCTTAAAAGGCAAAAGGTGCTGCTGGTTAACCTTTTTAGTTCGTTGGCTGCCTTAGCAGGAGCTATTTTAATTTATCTGTATAAAGACAGCGTAGAAAGGCTTCTACCGATTATTTTGGCCCTAACCTCCGGCTTTTTTATCTATATAGCTTTGGCAAACTTGATCCCGGAGATCCATAACCGGGATAACCAAAAAGTCGCTTTTTGGGAGACCATAATGCTTTTGATAGGAGTTTTAGTAGTTTATCTTGCTATTTCTGTTCTGGAAGGCCAAGTATAATCCTGAGGCTAAGTTCTTTTGAAATAGTTTGAAGCCTGGGCTGGGCGGGTTAAGACATAAACATTTTTAAAATGACGATAGAAAGCGTATAGTAGCGCTGCCTCAATCAATTGGGTACCGTAGGAAGAGGTAGGGTTGACCTTTGGTTTTTGTTGTGAAGTAGGGTATTTCATCAGCAGATTAAATCCCAGAGCCTCTTTATCTTCCGGGCGGGAGTGAGGTAGGATTTTAATAATCTTTGCCCCTTGGGAAAACCCTCCTTTTGCCTTACGGTGAAAACGGACCACGTAATCTTGGTCGGATGCAAGATATTTTTTAAATTCCTGCTCAGAGAACTTAGGTTTTGCCGGGTACCGATTAGACTGTTTACTGTTTGAGCGAGACAAGGTGGAGATGGCCACACACAAGATACTGTTGCCTTGGTGGTTGTTGGTTTCAAGCGTTCCATTGCCGGTTATTTCAGCCCATTTTTTCCCTGACTTGATTCCTTCTTCGGTCATCTGCAGGGCACTAATGGTTCCCTGCAGCTTATTTTGTTTGTCAAAAGCGCCAATTAAAATTCCGTTTGTGGCTCGGTTCACAAATTCATTCAAACTGCTTACTAAATTTTTACCCCAGGCCTGGTTATTGATCTTGACCGCCTGTTTTAAGACCTTAGTCTCTTCCGGTTTGATTAAGCGGAAATTGAAATCTGGAGAGCTGGTAATGGTTAGGCTATTTGCTCTTAGGTTAGCAGCAAAGCGTTTTTTTATTTGACCGCGTTGCACTTTGCCGGTGGAGGTTTTGGGCAGCTCTGAGGGCGGCAGAGACAAACCGGCTATCGGACTCTCGTAAGGCGAGAGATTAGGAATTTTACTCAACTTAGCATCTTCCAAGACATAACTTACAATTTTTTCATCGGCAGTGGAAACAAAACCGATGTCCTCGCCAAGTCTCGGATCAGGGAAGCCTACCACAAACACCTGTTTAAGCTGGGGGTAATTTTTCAGCAGGGCGTTCTCGATGGCCAGGGGTGAAATTAGCACTCCTCCCTTTTTGATAATTTCCGTTATCCTGCTTGTTAAGAAGAAATATTTCTTCCCGAATAAATTTTTGAAATAACCCAGGTCCCCGGAGTGAAACCAGCCGTAGGCAAAGGCTTCTCTGTTGGCGCTTTGATTGTTCAAATAACCCTCAGTAATGACCGGTCCTCTGATGCAGATTTCCCCTTTTTCGCCTTCTTCGGCCTCTTGGCCGTTTGGCCTTAAGACCGTCACATTAGTCCATCTTAGTTCAGTGCCGATAGTATTAAGTTTGATTGCCTCCTGATACTGTTTGCCGGACAACTCCATTGGCACACCGCTTGAGCGAAGTGAGGTTTCTGTCTGGCCATAGCCTTGAATCAGGGGAATTTTGTATTTTGCTATAAACTCTTCCACCACTGTCGGATTAACCGGAGCAGAACCGATCTGGATTCTTTGAACTTGGGCCAGGCGGTTTTTGTACCTTTCGAAGCTTTCCTCTTCAGACAGCGTATCATAGGCAATAGTGGGTACAATGGAGGCGCCAGTGCAGCGGTGTTTGGCCAAAATTTCCCAGAAGTGTGATTTGGAATAGCGAGAAGAGAGGATTATCGTACCGCCGGAAAGCAGGGTGGTGAGAGAAAAAGTGATGGCATTGATGTGATGAAGAGGCATCATGATATTAAAACGGTCATTTTTATTAAACTTCAACCACTGACCGATACCCTCGGCATTGGCCAAAAGATTTTTTTGGGTTAACCTGACCCCTTTTGGCAGACTGGTGGTGCCGGAAGTAAAAAGGATTAGACACTCTTTATCTAAAGGAGTTTGATCGCTAATTTCAGCTGGGAGGTTTTTTAATTTCTTTTTAAAATCAGCCAGAGCAGGTAAGGCAAGAATTTTCAGGCCGGGGATCAATTTCGGCAGTTGTTTTGCCTCGGTGTCTTCGGTAGGCACAAATAATAATTTGCCTTCAGTAGTCTTAAGTTTATAGACTTTTTGTTCCAGGGAGTCTCTTTTTACTTCCAGGGGGACAAAGATTTTACCGGAAATCATCGCTGCCAAATTCAAAATCAAAATCTGCGGTGCGTTTGTGAAGGCATAGGAGAAGGTAGTTTGATTTCCCAGCTCTGCTTTTAAGAAATTAGCTGCTTGTTTGGTTAATCTAAAAAGCTCCGCGTAAGATATGGAAATAGTTTGGTTCTGATCCAGATCCTCAAAAACAACTGCCTCTTTTTCGGGCTGACTTTGAGCAAAATTATCAAGCAGGAAAAAAACTGAAGGAAAGATAGGAGTAAAATTTACCTGCCGACCATTTTTAATAAGCATCCAAGGATTAGCCATGGGGAGTATTATACACTAGCATGCAGGGTCTATGATTGACATTTAACTTTATATAGTATAAAAAGAGTTTCATCTAAAATCGGGGAAAATGATAAAATAGCAGTAGGATGATGTTTTATCAATGAGAAGGTATCCTCAAACAACAAAAATGCCAGAAGTAGAAAATCACGTGATTAACAATACAACCCCCGAGGTAAAAAAGGGCAAAGTTGGCGCTTATGAAAAATATAGTCATTTTAACAGCACTTTCACGGATCTTTACGGTGCTGAAGTGCCACTTAAAGAATATCTTGGAAAAACCGGAAAAAATATTAAGGTTACACCGCCTTTTCGATTCAGGGATGGACACTATCTTTCTATCGGTGATGATGTCAAGATTGGTGCTTGGACTTTTCTCGGTGACGGAGGCGCGCTGGAGATAGGAAACGGTGCTATTCTTGGTCCGCGAGTGCAGGTTCATACAATACACCATGATTTAAAACCTGAAAAAAGGAGTTACGTCTATAAGGAAGATATCAAAATAGGAGCAGATGCTGTTATTGGTGGAGGAGCTATGGTCCTTGTCAGTGTAGGGGATGGTGCAATTATTGTTCCGGGCAGTGTAGTCATAAAGGATATTCCGGCAGGAGCGGTCGCGGTGGGTAATCCGGCCAGGGTAGTTGAAGGAGAAGAAGCAGAATTCTACAAAAGGAAACTCATGGGAATAGATTTATCTAATGGTTCCAGAGAACAAGAGGTAGCCGCATATAGACGATTAAAACAATTTAATGAATCTCGAGACAGCTTAGAAAATGCAGAGACCTCTCTTGCAGAAGTTATCGGGGGAGATAGAGTAGGAAAAGATATAAAAGTAGTCCCCCCGGTATACCTTGATTCCAAAACTGAAATACTTTTAGGAGATCGGGTCATTCTTGATGTTGGAGTGATAGTTAGTGGGAGGGGTAAGGTACAGATTGGAGAATCATCGTTGGTAGGTCCATACGGTCAAATATATACCAATAACGGACAAGATGTAGAGATAGGGAAGGGTGCCTGGATGGGCGGAGGTTCTATCCTCCTGCCTGGGGTAAAAGTAGGGGATGGTGCAATTATTGTTCCGGGCAGTGTAGTCATAAAGGATATTCCGGCAGGAGCGGTCGCGGTAGGTAATCCGGCCAGGGTAGTTGAAGGAGAAGAAGCAGAAGTTTACAAAAAGAAGTTGCTAAGCTATCGAGGTGGGGATTCTAAGGAAGAAGAAATAGCTGCTTTTGAGGCTTTTAAGGAGTTTAATGCTACGTTTAATCAGTTATACAATGCAGAGGTGGCATTGGTGAATATTTTAGGACAGGAGCGGGTTGGAAAAGATATAAAAATAGTTCCACCACTTTATTGTTTAGATAGAAACCAGGTAATTGAAAGCGGAGTCCATTTAAATGGTGGAATTGTTCTAAGAGGACAATCAGATATCGGAGAAAGAGTCTTAATTGGTCCTTATACTCAAATTTACGGTGCTACCTTGGAAGATGATGTCTGGATTGGTGGAAGTGTCATAATCATGCCTGGTGTTACGGTTGGCAAGGGGGCTGCAATAGGCGCTGGTAGCGTTGTGACAGAGGATATCCCTGAAAATGTTGTAGCAGTAGGTAATCCGGCTAGAGTGATTAGAAAGATTGAATAATCGGCCAAGAGCTTAAGGTTATTTCTTAGGGGGGTGTTCAACCTTTAGGAAGTCGCCTAAAATTCCCGGCTCTTCTAGGGTTGGCCTATGGTCCGGGTCGCTTAAGCGAGACGCTTTTGGTCCTCCACTGTTTAAAAATCTCTTAGTAATCTTTTTAACTGTGGCCATTGGCCCTTTCTCTCCGCTTTCCATAACTGATATTCTATCATACCTATTAAGTCTCATGGGATTTTGGCAAAACTAAAGACTAACTAAGTAAAGGTAGATATGAGTAATGGTGAGATAATCTTGGCCTGCGACGATGCAGGTATATTTAAAGGAGAATACATTCCTAAAGCAGTGGGTCACACAGGAGAGGGTAGAAGGCACCTGGCCATTGCTGTTTTACTTTACAACAGAGAAGGAAAAGTTCTTTTGCAAAAAAGAAAACACAAAGTCTTTGATGATATTTGGGATGTGACCGGAGCGACGCATCCTCTACACAGAGAAAACGGTACCGATGAAAGCCTAGAAGAAGCAACACTACGATGCCTTAAGGTAGAGTACGATATAGATAATATTACTTTAAAAAATCTGGGAGCTTTCAACTATTTTGCCAAATACGATGGTCTCTGCGAAAATGAACATTGTTACTTACTTGTAGGGGAATATAACGGCGATTTTAAATTAAACCCTGAGGTTGGTTATGGCTATAAATGGATAGATAAACAAGAGTTTTTGAAGGATATAGAATCAAAACCTGAAAACTATTCTCCCTGGGCATTGGAATCAGTCAAACTGTTAAGAAAAGAAAGGTTTTTTGAAGCATGATTAGGCAAGAGGCAGTAGCAGGATTAGGAGTATTAGTAGTTGTCCCGGAGGATCACAAGAGGGGTTTTATTAGTTTAACAGAGTTAAGAAGCAGTAGATCGACACATAAACTGGCAGGTAGTAGAACTGTGCCGATGGAGTCGCTTGAGGTGGGAGAAACTCAAGCCCAAACTCTGGAAAGACTGACTAAAGAAGAAATCCAGTTGCGACATTTCACATACGATCCAAGCAGAGTATTAAGTAGCAGGCTAGTAACTTGCGAGTTAAGACCGGGTGTTAGGGTACCTACGTATTTGCTTCAAGTGCCACCTAAAACAAATATCATAGTTGGCTCTGAAGCTCATGAAGTTGCTGATTTGAGATGGACACCGTTTGAGGAGGTGCTAGAGGCACCTAAGGGTGATTTAAGCTTAAGACCCGGTACTAGAGAAGCTATACTATCATATTTGGATTTTTCGAGAAATAATGGTGGATTTAAGCCGGCTATTTATAAATACTCTGATCTTAAGGATCCTATACCTGATGAAGTCTTTGATATGGTAGAAGCGGGTCTTAGTGTAAAAGCATCTTTGTTCCGGTTGAAGCTGGCATCAGCGCCTTTTGCAAGGTCTTTACTTTTAGTCCATTCCCAATCACCACAGGCAAGCTTTTTAGGCCATGTTGAAGCGCAATAAGTTTTCCCTGCATCTCTCCGGTCACATCGTCTCTTTTTGTAGGAGTTAAGCCTTTTATAACTTCATTAAAGTTCTGATTATTAATTTCAGGAATCAATTTAGCTGCTCGGTTGGTTCGCGGGTCGCCGGTATAGATACCGTCTACATCGGAAAGAAAGATAACCTGGTGGACAGGTAATTTTTTAGCCAAGAAAGAAACAATAGTGTCCCCAGAGAGAATAGAGCAGCCCCATTTATCGTCTAGCACTCCATCCCCAAATAAAACAGGGATTTGATTCTGGTCAAGGTAATTTTTAATTATTTGACAGTCAAACCCGGCAAATTTTCCCGCTGATTGTTGTATAAACGAACGGGGAGGGAGAGCGACAACAGGAACGTTGCACTTTAGCAAAGACTCCATGATAACAGAATTTAGCTCAAGGACTTGCTGGTCCATTAAACTAAAAGCTAACTTTTGCTGTTTGTTTTTCATTCCCTGGTGGAGTTTATATTTTTTGGCTATCGGGTGGCCAAAAGACCCGGCACCGTGAACTAAAATCAGTTGATATTTATTTTGCTGGTAAATCTGGCCAATTTCTTTAGCAAGCCTTTTGATGGTATCCAGCCTAGCTTTGGGAGTAGGGCTGTCTTTGTAGGTCACCACACTGCCACCGAGCTTGATAATCAATAATTTCATGGATTTCTATTATACACAACAAGTAATAAAGTCTTATTTAGCTGGTTGTTGGGGTTGTTGAGAGGCTTGATAAACTTCAAAAGCTTTTTGGAAAAATGGTTTGGCGCTGGTGGAGTCACCTGCGACATGTTTTGCCCACTCTTGATCCTTTGAGAATACGGAAGTCTCTGCTCCAGCAAAATATGAAGGGTATTGGAATTTATTAGGATCAACAGTGGTGTTAATCTCTATACCACCTAAAACATGAAAAATCTGCTCACGGCGATTATCATCATAGTCAACGTATGCGTAGAACGTTTCACCTCTAACATCAGCCCAAAATTCAATTGAAGCCTGGCGTTGAGCATCTGTTAAGGGATTAGATATTAATTGGCCCAAGTAGTCTTTTGTTCCTCCCAGCAGCTCAACCATGTTTTTGGACAACAGATTTAAATCATCAGAATCAAGAGCTTCTTTTTTAAGAATTGCTTGGCAGCTTGCTTCTAAGGCTGCTTTGGTTTCACCCACAGCTGGATCAATTTGAACTGGCTCGTAAGGAGCACGAACTTCTCTAGCGCGTCTTGATCTTAATGCATCCAAGAAGGTTTCTATTCTCATAAGGGGCCTATAATAGCATGAGATATGGTGATTGTCAACGGCTAAAGGCAGGGATAAAATCCGGGTATTTTTCTTGCAAAACTAGCCTTAAGGCCTGTTTGGCTCTATAAAGTTGTCCTTCCACCGCTCTTTCCGTGAGTCCTAAGATTTTCCCGATCTCTTTGTGTGACAATTCTTTCCAGTACTTAAGATATAACAGACGCCTTTTTTGAGGAGGCAGCAACATGAGGCATTCCAGCACGCATGATTTTAGTTCCTGAAGGGCCAATTTTTCTTCCGGAGAAAGGTTGTGTTGACCTAAGTCAGCCAGCATTTCAAAGGTCGGGGCAATGATCCTGGAGCGTTCATGAACCTGATTGCGATAATAATCTGCCATTTTGTTTAGGGCAATCCGGCAAATCCAGGTAAAGTAGCTGCTTTTGTGTTCAAAGGCATACCAGCCTTTTAGCGCAGCTTCCACTGTTTGAGAAAAGACTTCTTCAGCTGCCTCCTGATTGCCACCCATTCTCTTGACTATAAACTTCATTAAGGGTAAATGAAATTTTCTATACAAAAATGCAAAAGTTTTGTATTTGAAAGATTTTTCTTGTGGGCTTTCCGGCAAACTCATGACTAACAGTATATACCAATCGTATTTGAAAATACAAAATATTAATGTTCGATTGGTATGTAACTAACGCAGAATTGTTTGTAAATTTATGTACGTTAGTTATAGTAAACAAATGAAAATTTTCCTAAAGGAATTAAAATTTCCATCGACTGATCGTACTTATTTAAAAGATATTACTGATGAAGCAAAGGAAGCAGTAATCAGGGCTCATGTTAAAGAGGGATTCGTGATGGTAAATAGTAAACATACGACTCTTGGGGTGGTGGTCCAAGAAATTGCCGAACCCAACTTGGTGCAGGATATTCTTCACCATACACTAAAACATGTGCCGGAGGATAGGAGATCGACCAGAGTAGATAAAAATTATCAACACCCGACTTCAGACTATCTTCATAGGTGTCAAGATAATCCATTCTGTGATGAAATAGATGAGGACTATAATGCAGGCAGCCATATCCGTGCTTTAATCTTTTCTCACCCCAGTGTAATTGTACCTGTAAGGGATGGCAAGCTGGAGTTAGGTAAGTACCAGCAAATTGCTCTTTTTGAATTTGATGGTAGGGACGGGAAAGGCAAAAATCCTATCAGACAAAGGACAGTCCAAATTTGGGTTTACCCTGCCGAAGGGATTAAGCAGTTATGATACCGTATCATATTGCCATCATTATGGATGGGAATCGGCGTTGGGCTAGGGCCCGCAAGATTCCTGATTTAGCGGGCCATGAAGAGGGCCATGAGGCCCTGGAGCGTACTATCAAGGCAGCGAGAGACATTGGAGTAAAAATTGTGACCGTTTATGCCCTCTCCACTGAAAATGTTAAGGAAAGGAGCAAAAGGGAGGTGTTGGGTCTTTTTAACCTTTTAAGAAAGACCTATTCCACTAAACTAAAACAAATGATGAAGGAGGGAGTTCGGGTTTCGGTTTTGGGAGAGTTAAGGGGGTTGCCTTCGTTTGTAAGGAAAATCATAACAGAGATTAACCGGAAAGAAATTGAAGATACCAATTTTCGCTTAAACATCGCCTTTAACTACGGCGGCAAAAGGGAGATTTTGCAAGCTATAGAAAAAATACTAAAATCGAAAGTTACTCCTAAAAAGGTGAGCGAGGAGATGTTGCGGAAAAACCTCTATACCGGCGGGCAACCTGATCCTGAACTGGTAATTAGGACCGGTGGCAGAAACAGACTGTCAAACTTTCTCCTTTGGCAGACAGCCTACTCGGAGTTTTACTTTACTAAAGTTTTATGGCCGGATTTTGATGCTAAGGAACTTAAAAAAGCTATTGTCTGGTACCAGACTCAGAAGCGTAATTTTGGGAGATAGCTCGCTTCGCTCCCTGATTCCCAAAGGATTCTTGGGAAATAAGAAATGGGAGGGATTTCTCCCTATTGTTCAAAGCAATAGAGTCTCGCTTGAGTAAAACCACATGATGCCCCGGTACCTTGTGTCCAGAGCGCGTCTGTGTAATCCGGTAGACCTCCACTTGCATTATTACTATCTTCTGATAGGGTCCAATTATTACAATCGCTATATATACCGCTCCAAGACCCGTCGGTTCTCGTAGCCGTATAGACAATATTGAATCTAGTGGCACCGGTATCATCTTTGCTGATCGGTGCCGCCAAGTTGCCGTCAGTTAAATCGGCCCAGTTATTGGCGACCAGGGTGCCTTCCACCAGCCTGTAAGGCACGTCAGAACGGGTAAATCTGTTAGCCGGACTACTGCCGGTGCTGTTACTCAGCCAGGCTTTATAGGTGAGACCTTGGCTGGAACCGATACCGGCAGCATCGGCCAATTGCTGGCATTTTTGGTCAGCGCCGGCCAGCCCCCCCAGGTTTCCAGTATAATACTGACTCGTCACAAAGACATTTTTGAAACTAGGCGGAGTGGGGCTCGGAGTAGGGGTGGGACTGGGACTCGGACTGGTTATGGGAGAAGGAGAGGGGGTGGGGGAAGGAATAGGAGTTGGAGAAGATTCAGGGATCGGTTCTGTAATTTCTGTTATCTCCGACCATTTCTGCCAAGTCTCGGACAGTAAATTCCGCAAAATTACCAGGTATTTAGCCTGATGTTCAATTATCTCCGCGGCTTGGGTATTGCTGGCTAAAGAGCGACAGAAGACGATTGAACCGGGATTTAAGCTGATTAAACTCCCGTTAACAGTGAGAGGATTGGCATCAACAGAACTGGTCCTACAGTCTTCTCCGGCCGTATAGATTTTCCCCCCGGAGATAATGACCGCATCTATTCTGGTAATAACCGGATCAATGCTCACATTACCTCCGACCACCAGGACCACCCCGGTATTGGCAGTCCCGTAAGGGTATTGGGTCTGGGGGGAGATAGTTCCCGGATTGATATTGAGGTTGCCGTCTATAAAAATTACCGCGCTCTTTGTTCCGGTTAAAGGACCGTTGGCGAACTCCACACTGCCGGTAATGTAGATAGATAGCTCAGAGGTATTGCTGTCTTGATCCCAGCAAGTCGGGTTGGTGAGACAATTACTTAATGCACCTTCTCCGGTATCCCCGGTAAAGGTGATTTTTTTTAGCTGGTTAGAAGTTTTAGCCTGGTCAAAGTAAAGAGATCTTAATTCATTGTAGCTCCCGATCCTAAAAGGAACAAAAGCAGCCTGAGGGTCAACCACGCAAACGCCTACAGGGTTGCTAAACTTCCCACTGGAGCCGGAAATATCCGGCGCGCTGATCAGTCCGCCGGCTCTGGGATTGGTAGTTTGGGTCGGGCAGGCCTGGGCAGAGGTAGGGGTTAGGGTATAGGGGTTAGGGTATAGTAAGAAGAAAGCAATAAAAATCAACAATGAGATTACAACTGTACCCTGTAACCCTGCCTTGCCGGCAGGCAGGCTGTAACCTGTAACCTTTTTCATCATGGTCCTCCGGGGGCGTTGATGCCGGTATTGGAATGGATGTCGCCGCCGGTAGTTTGGATCCAGGCCGGCCAGTTACAGAAAAAGCTTGAGCCGGCAGATGGACTGCTGCAACCTCCGCTGTTACAGGCACTGACATCCCACGAACTGTAAGTTGTGCCGGGGGTAGTGTTATAGATAGTGTTTACACCGGCAACAGGGCTGGTGGGGATTGCGCTGCCGCTAACCCGGACGTTGTAGGAGGTAGCACCATTGGATGGGTCCCAGGACAGGTAAGCATAGTTTCCCGGAGCAGGACATAAAGCCTGCAGATTTAAAGGTGAAGGTGGAGCGCAGCTGAAGGAATCGGTAGTTGTACTGGAACAGCCGGCTGCATTACAGGCCCTGACTCCCCAAGCGTAACTAGAGCCGGCGGTAGTGGAATAGTTAGTTGAAGTTGTAGGGGCATTGACCCTGGCCAAGTCTGTCCCACCTACACTGGGTATATAGTAGGTAGCACCGGAGACTGCTCCCCAGGATAAAGTGGCAGGAGTCCCGGGAGCAGGACATAAAGCGGAAAGGCCGGTGGGTGGAGGCGGAGCAGTAATACAAACGCCGCTATCACAGACATAACCGGGATTAGGCGTGCAGGTGTTGACAGTCTGGCTTTGGGTGCAAGCAGCAGGGGCGCAGGCACCGCCTCCGGAATAGCTACTGTAATAGCAGGTTCTGGTTTGAGCTAGTGAACATACATAATTTGTATTGGGACTCCAGGCAGAACTGCAAGGGGTTGTCCCGTCACTATCAGTTGAGCAGCTTGTATTACAGTTAGGGTTGGTGGTGGTGAATGAAGCTGAATTAGAACCGTTATTGCCGGCATTATCTTCTACAGAACAACTGAAGTTGTAAGTACCGTCTGCAGAAGGAATCCAAGTAGTGGAGACTGAAGAGGCTGCGGTAGAAGGAATGGTGGCAGCACCTGAGAGGGAAACAGTTTTTACTCCGGAACCTGCGCCATCGTCGCCGGTGACGGTAACAGTAATTACAGTGTTTCTTTGTGCAGGGCTGGCAGGGCTAAAAGAAATGCTACAGCCGGGCGGATCAGCATCAAAGGCCCAGTCGGCAGAGGTAGGGGTTAGGGTATAGGGGTTAGGGTATAGAGAGAATAGAGAATAAAGAATCAAGAAGAAAGCTAATTTCACAAAAAAGCGTAAACTCTTAATATGGTTGGGCATGTACTTTAATTATTGGCACACCAAAAAACATTTTGCAAGGGTAAATTTGAGCTATCTTAATGGGGAAAAATGGTATAATATATTTATGACTCAATCACAGAAACGTATAGAAAACATCAAAACTAAAATCCTTCCCATACTCAAACAAGCAGGAGTAAAAAGAAGCAGCCTTTTCGGTTCTTATATCAGAGGAGAGGAAACTAAAAGAAGCGATATTGATATCTTAGTAGAACTTCCCAAGGGTAAAAGTCTATTCGACTTCGTGGACTTGGGATTACAACTGGAAAAGGCATTGGGTCAAAAGGTTGATCTCGTAGAATACTCCACGATTAAACCTCGTCTCAAACCTTACATTTTAGATAGCCAGATGCGGATTCTATGAAACGCGATATTGGTGTTTTTCTTGAGGATATTTTAGAGAGTATCGACAGGATAGAAGAATACACCAAAGGTATCTCGGAAGAAGAATTTTACAAAACAGTTTCACTCCAGGATGCAGTCATCAGACGCTTTGAGATTATCGGAGAGGCAGTTAAACATATTCCCCAGAAACTCAAAGATAAATACTCCGAGGTTCCCTGGAAAGAGATCTCAGGCACCAGAGATATACTGATTCATGAATTTTTGGAGTAA
>Ga0209541_10011005_pt1 | contig 14264 bp, 15 predicted proteins | sample RifCSPlowO2_01_FD_184027 | JGI IMG/M metagenome (GOLD analysis project Ga0209541, IMG submission 184027) | Groundwater microbial communities from Rifle, Colorado - Rifle CSP2_plank lowO2_0.1 (SPAdes) (version 2) | ecosystem: Environmental > Aquatic > Deep subsurface > Groundwater | place... | reverse complement strand
TCGCTTGCAAATTCAAATTCATTAAAACAAACTTCATCTATATTTGAATTTGGATATTTTTCTTTAAACTGCTCGCAAAGTTCAAACATTGTTTTTTTCTGCCCGGTATCTCTCGCAAGTTTTATTTTTTCTTCAAATGCTTTTTGTCCGTAAGCAGGAACTTCCTTGAGTTCGTATTCTTTTATAGATGAAAAATCAGAATATAAAGTATCAAAATCTTTTACAGCATTCTTATAATCTGAATTGTCTTTCATAGCTTTAGAATCGCTTGGGCTTGCTAATCCAAGAACTGTAATTTTTTTTGTTTCATCGTCAGATATTCCTAATTCGTCAGGCACTTTTGCTTCTTTTTTATACTCTAAAACATCAAATGACTCTCCTGAAATTGCCCATCTCGAGAAAATTTCAAAATTAAATCCAATTCCAACGGCAGCATCCCAGCTATTTTTCCAAAAATCTCCCGTTCCGCTGTCAAGCATATCATCTCTGTATCTTTCAATAAATCCTTTAAAAGATTTTAATTCATCTATTGTTAATTGTTTTCTGGTTCCAATATCTTCCTTAGGAAGCGCGGTAAAAACAACCTCTAAATCTTCTTTAAAAGGAGAATCTTTTTTTGTATAAGCATAAGATAAAAAGACACTTTTATCTTTAGTGTCAAACACCCACTCACCAATTGAATAATTTTTATTTTTATCTCCAACTTTTAATTCAATTTTTGGTTTTATTTCTAATTTAAAATTTTTTGATTTTCCATATCCTAAAAATCCTTCTCCTAAATCTTCCTCGCAGGAAATTATTACTTTTTGATTTAATCCTATTTTTTCTATTTCCTGAACTACGCATTTATCGTCTAAAAATCTCTCCCCTCTGACAACTTCAACATCATCTGCATTTATTTTTAATCTCGCTGTTGTATCCGGGTCTTTAAGGTCATCTAATTTAACTTTCAATCCTCCAAGACAATAATCAAATGTTGGAAGATAAACTTGCTGAGATTCCTCTCCTTTTTTCAAGCTGAATGTTGCAAGTTTTTGCTGATACGAGCCCGAGCTTCTTGAAATTGTATTTCCAGAATAAACAGAAATTGTTGCTTTATCTGACTGAACATCTTCTGCTCTTATGTATCCTTTGCCTCTCCAAAATCCGTATCTTAAAAACTCGCTATCCCATTCTGAATCTTTCATTGGCTTTAAATAAAATCCAGTTCTGAAAGTTCCAAAAGCATTTTCAATGTCATAAACCAACCTCGCTGTAACATTTCCCTCAACAAATTCGGGCATCTCTGCTTCGGTTGGAATTCTTTTTAATTTAACAACTGCGTAGCCAATATTTTCTAGAACAGGACTTGTTATTTTATCTTGGACACCTAAAGCAGAACGCACAGGATGAAATCCAATATCTGAAACATATTCGGAAAACTGCTCGTTTTTAAAAGTTAAATAATTAATTGCTTCAATTTTAATTAAAGGATTAATTTTTGTGGCTGCAATCGGGCAAAAAACCCAAATATCCTGTTCCTCAAGCAAATCGCTTCTTACAACGGCAGGAGTGCATCCGGTAGGCGCAACTTGCAAAACAAAATCCTGTCCAGCGCCGCACATCTTTGAATCAAAAGCGGGTTGAGAGCCGGAGCCAAAAATTCCTGAAGAATATCCAAATCCAGATTGAGTATACTGGGGATGAGAAGAAGTATATGCGCTGATAAACGAAGTAAATAAAATAATTCCAAATAATAAAATTAATGCAAGTTTTAGGTTTTTACTAAAAGTTGGAAATCCAAAAAAACTAAAGGGCGGGTCTCGTCTGAAAGACGAGGTGGAGTGGGCGAGCGACTTTGCGAGAGTAATTTTAATTTTTGATAATGAGCGGGGTCGGGAGTTATTTGAAAAACCTAAAACTCCAAATTTAATTAATTTTTTATTTTTCATTTTATTTTAGAAACTCCAATATTTCAGGAATTTTTTTTGTTTTATTAAAATGTTCTTCATTTTTTTTCATAATTATCTTAGCGCCTAAATTTTTCTTAAATTTAACAGCTTCATCAACATGAACGCAAGGATCATTATTTGAAAAAATAGCTAAAAATTTATTACAATGATCTAAAACTCTTCCAAAATCAATTTTAGTATTTATCCAGGGATGAGCAATCTTAAGTTCTTCTGAATCATGTGCCGAAAGAATTAAATCAAACCAACCAGCAACAAAAACACATCCTGCAATTTTTTTATGTTTGTGCAATTTTTCCAGATATCTTAAAATTGTCTGACATCCGATGCTGTGTCCAACAAAATAAGTTTGCTCATCAACAGCTTTTATATTTTCTTCAAGATATTTAACCCATTTTTCTATTTTTGGATTGTCTGTGTCAGGCATATCAAAAGCATAAACCTTAACATTATATTTTGAAAGTTCTTCTTTCAGCCAGTCAAACCATCCTCCTTCTGAACTTCCGCCCCATCCATGAATTAAATAAACTTTTTTTGATTTCATTTTAAATTATTTAAATACAACTTCAACAGGTTTAATTTCAAATAAAAGATTATTGTCCTGAATTTTTTCAATTGTATCTGGAACAGGCATACTTTCCACATTAATTTCCATGCTGTTTGCTGAACTTAATTCTGATTCTAAAATATAATATTCCTGAGTTCCACCTCCTGCCAGTGCTTTTGACACGAGCTGAGATGGAAATTCAATGTCAAAACATTTCTTTTTTGTCAGTTCAAAAATTCCTATGGGAATGTCAACGCACTGCTCTTGCGTTGTCTTGCTAATTTCAAAAGACGAATCTTTATAAATTTGAACTTTGACGTCATAAAATCCCTCGCTGATTCCAACAGATTTTTGCTCCGGATAAACAATTGTTCTGGAAGCTCCGTCTTCAGAAATAAAATTAATTATTGCCTCTCCATTATAATTTGCGTTGTCAAGTTTTAAATTAACGGGAAGCTCATAAATTTTATCTAAATAAACGCTTAAAGAGCTTCCATCTTTAATTGTTGAAAAAGTTTCCTGAGCTTGCTTAAATCCTTTTGCTTTAGTAATAACAAATCCATTGACGCATTGTGGGAAATCACTTTCTAAATTGCCTGAAGAAGTTTCGCCAATTATGCAGCTCTCTCCAAAACATTCATAAGAAATTTCTGCATCAATCGGTTTTGAACTGGAATCAAAAACATTTATTTTTATTTGAGTATTTTTATTTTCGCATAATTCAATGCTTTCTGCCTGAGATGCATTTACATTTAATGATTCCCTCGGATTATTTCCCTGAATAACTACTGCCATTGGAAACTGAAAAGTTTCCTGGTCTTTTGAAATCTGAACAAGAACAGGGTATTTAATACTGTAAACAAAATGATATGGAGCATAACAAAATCCTAAAATCCCCAAATCTGGCTGATTTCCGACGGGATTTGCAAGAAGGAGATTTTCTTCCGATGGCTCAACTTCAAAAGCTCGCGCCCACTCTCGTGAATTAATAAACCTTATTTCATATTCTGGTGAAACAGGCAAATCCAGGACAAAATAATTATTTTCTTTTCCTGAATTTCTTAAAGCAAGAGTATTTGCTTCAATATTTTCTTGAAGCTCGGAAAAAACATCGTCAGCATTCCAATGAAGCGGACTGCAGCTAAGCTCAACTCCATCAACAGGAGCATAAAGCCTTAAATTATCAATTGCATATTTTTCCAAAAATAAATTTTTCTGTTCGTATTCATAAACGCTTTTTGCAGAATTATAAAGATTTCCCAGATTAGATTCAACAATTTTATTATGCTCTTTTATAATTGCGCTTTCTTCTCCAAAATTAATTCCTAAATCCATTTTGAAATCAACTTTTATATCATTATCACGAATAATCACATTTGATTCAGGAGCTCCGATTGAAATTTTATATCCTTCCTGATAATATTGTTCTAAATTGCAATTTTGAATCCGGCTGTCGACAAAATTTTCCAATTCACTTTCCATAAATTCTTTTGAAGGAACCTGTTCTCTTCGAATATTATTTCCAGAAACATAATACCAGTAAGGAATTGGATTTCCTAAAAAATTTAATTGAGAAGAAAAAGGCATGAAATCACTTCCTGGCTCAAATTCAGGCAATTCAATATACCCTCCTTGAGATTCCAAAACATCAACTCCCGTTAAAACATCATCTTCTAAACAAGACAAAAAAGCAGTTTCTACTCTCTGAATATCCTTAGAGACGCCCTTTGTTACAAATTTATTTTTAACTAAAAAATATCCAAAAACAAATGCTATAATTAAAATTGCAATGATTATGAAAATTGTCAGCTGCGAGCGTTTTGACTTTGACAAAATTGAATTTGATTTAAAAGATTCCAAAGTCAAGGCGGGAGTAGAGCGTTTTTGCGAAAGTAAAATATTTTTTATAACTTGCTGAGCGGGGGCGCGAGTTCCTCTTTTTTTCATATTTAGAATAACAATTCAGCATATATAAAATTAATTAAATTCAATAAGTCCCATATCTCTCTCTAAGATATTTGAAACTTTCAATAAAAAGAAAAACGGCAGCGATAAGCAAAATCCATTTATTTATATATGTAATAAAAAAATCTGGAAATTTTACAATGTTGAATCCAATATTTGCAATATACAAAGCTAGAATAGTATACACCAAAAATATCCATGAACGCCCTGCCATAGATAAATTTCGCAGTTAGGTTATTTAAACTTTTCTTATTTTATCCAACTGGTTAAAATTCACCACATACTGGTAATCACTTCAAGAGGATAAAAATAATAATATTTATAAAAGATAATAAGCATAAAAAAGGGATGGATTATTTAAATAAAAAATCGGTTTTGGTAACAGGCGGATTAGCAACATTATTAGGTCTCGCAGTATATTCTAAAATAGAGAATTCAAAGAAAATCGAAAATTTAAAAGCTGTAAACAAAAATACAATTATTGATTATTTAATAGAAGACACCATTAAAACATACAAAGATGAAAATATTCCTGAAAAAAGATTTCCAAAATTTACTCACTATTAGTAATCATTTTAAAAAGACGAAAAAGAAACATTTATAAATAATATTAAACATTAAATAAAATGTTTAGATTAAAAAATTTTTTAGGCATTACGGGAATAAGTTTAGCTCTTGGATGCTCATATTCTCAAGAGAATCAAAATAATCCAAACTTAGACAATTCTGATTCGGATAGGGTTTTTTATATAAAAAATAAAGAAGATCTAAAAAAAGCAAATAAGTGGGTGGACAGCATTATGTTTGCCGAATCTGCTGAAAAGAATTTAGAAAAAAAAGTTAATCCAGCAAACCCGCTTAATCTTGATTCAAAATATAAATATTCTGAAAAAGAACTGAAAAAATTTAATCTATTAATAGATTCAACATTAAATGAATCAAAACAAAAAAATTCAAATGCAATGATTATCAACAAATCAGATTATGCGTTATATATTGTTAAAAAAGGAAAAGTAAAATACAAATATCCTATTGAATTGGGCTTTAATCCATACGACGATAAAAAAATAGAAGGAGATGGATGCACTCCCGAAGGAATGTACAACATAGATAAAAAACTTAACAATGAACAAACCAATTTTTATAAAGCATTTTTATTAGATTATCCAAATAAAGAAGATAAAAAAAAGGGAAAAACCGGAGGAATGATTGAAGTCCATGGAAAAGGTTCAGGCTCACGAGGGAATGATAGCGACGGACGTAACTGGACGACTGGATGTATAGCCCTATCAAACGAAGATATTGATGATATATTTAATTATATCAATAAAGACGACAAAATAACAGTTATAAGATATACCAACAAAGATTTAGATAAAAAATTAAATGAAGATTAATTTATCTTTTAAGACTATTTAGAATATACATACTGTCTTAAACGATAAGCTTGATTGTCTGGATATACTAAATTTTCTTTTTCAGCATAAGCCGGCTTTATTTTATCCCATTCTCTTTCTCCATTTGAAATATCCTCTAACAACTCATAAATGGCTTTATTGTTTACTGCTCCTGTTCCAACATCTACATCGCTTATTATTTGTGAATGGGGATATAATCTTTGCACATCAGGCAAACATTTGGAAAAACTTCCGCATCCGCCTAAATAGATTATCTTATCTGCCTTGCTCGGCTCTGTAAAAAATTTATCAAAAGAATAATAATGGCCTCTGTGCGCAATCAGCTGGTATTTATCACTTTTAAAAACATCTTTTGCATTTTCCAGAGGAACATCTTCTGGCGCAAATTCTAAATTAATCCTTATTTCTTTCCCTGAAGGAAATTTTTTTGATAAAATCGCCTCTTTACCTGTTTCTTTAATCACACTCATTTTATATTTTTCTTTATATTCTTTTTGAGTTTCTTTAAACCATCCTTGAGCATCTTTATCAAAATATACTTTTGCATTTAATATTTTTTTATCTGAATATCTCTCAGGCACAGGTTGAATGGGAGGAATTTCTTGTAAAGTTTTAGAAAGCTCTTCTGCTTTTTGGGTTATGGGATTTTTATCTAATTTCAAAAAATAAGCATAAACTCTTTTTTGTTCAGGTTCTTTTGTTTTGCTGTATTTTTCAACTAAAAAATTCTCAAGCTCTTTTTTTTCATTTTGATAGTTGGGGTTTTTATAATATTCATTAATTGTTTCTGTCAGATAATCGCCATTTCTAATCAATTTATCTATGTCTTTATTTTTTTCATCCAGCCCTTTTTTTATAGAATCAACAAAAAATCTAGGGTCCTTTTCTGAAACTTCTGCAAGCTTTCCTTTGCTGGCAAGTTCTAAAGAAAATTCTGAAAGAAATTCATTTTTTGGGTCAACTTTCTTTATCTGTTCTAAAAAATCTTCTGGAAAAGAATTATACATCTTTTCAAAAGTGCTTATATAAAGAGATTCTCCAGCTCTTGAAATCAGATTATATTTTGATTCAAAATTTAAATCTTTAATTATTGATTCTCTTATTGAATCTTTTCCATCTAATTCAAACTCATGTTCATGAATAGAATTAATGCTGTCTGCAATCGAGAATAAATTTTGCTCACTTTCAGGCTTTTTAATAACATAGTTATTTATTGCTAAAGCATAATTTTCAGCAAGAGATTTTTTATCTTTAATATCTGAATATTTTAAGTCCAATTCTTTAGAAAAATCGTATTTTTTGATTATTTTTACTCCCCGGCTTATTTCATCAAAATTTTTTCCATTATACTCTTTTAAAGCAAAAGAGAAATCATTCAGAAACGTACTTTTATCTCCATAATCGCTTTTCTTAAATTCTTCAGAATTATAAATTTTATCAATAAAATCTGAAGTTAAACTCAAATCAGCTCCTTCAGAAATAACTTTCTCAAAACTATAAATTGAACTTATAAAACTCTCCATATTATTTGTTTCTTTAGCGCTTTCTATTGTTTTTGCCATAAAATCATTAAATTCGGCATAATTCTTATTCGGTCGCGCTCCAAAATAAGTAACAAGATTTGAACTATACATATCTTCCAATACTTGTGAAGAATAATCTCCTGATGCTTCTATTATTTTTACAACAAAAGGAGCTGCTTGCTCTTTATCAAGGTTTTGCGAAAAATCTCTTAAAAAAATTGGCACCCGTTCAGAAAGGACAACATCTGGATTTTTTTTAACATTATCTTTTATTGATTTAGCAATCTTTTGCAAGTCTTCAGGAGATGTTTTCTCAAATAAAAGAGATAAATCTTCATTTTCATATTTTGAATGGTAATTAAAGGGAAGTTTTTTTCCAACAAATGCCCTGCCAAGATTGTCAACATATATCTGGTCTCTAAGATAAGAAGAATCAGATAAAATTAAACTGGGAACACCCAAATATCTTTTCGACAAAATGTCATCAACACTGATTTTATTTTCAACAAAATAATTAGATTGGTCAAAATAAGAAATAAGCGCTCCATTTTCTATTTTTGCGCTTCCATATTTAGATGATTTGTGAGTAATTACTGGAATTTTCGCATCTTTAAATTTTTCAATTTTTAATCCATCTCCATTTTTAACAGATATGTCCAATTTGCTGTATTTTTGATTATTTAACAAGGCATTATTTTCAAGAAATTTAACTTTAAAATTTCCGGTTGCAGAGCTTTTCATTTCTAATTTATTTACTGATTGCTGAACCCAATTTCCAGCATAATTAGAAACATCAAAACCTTCACTTGCAATTAAAACTGGCGATTTATCAATAATTAATTCCTGATTTGAAAATACTGCTGAACCAGATTTTAATAAAGTTCCATCTTTAGTTATATCTGCTTCGCCATTAATAATCATACCAAGAACAGACACTGCACTTTCTGTTTTAACTGTAAATGCTTTCTCTGGTTGAGCCGCTAAATCAACGCTGCTGTCGCCTATAGAAGCTCCCTTAGAAAGATAATATTTATTTTGTTTTCCGTTATAATAAACTCTTTCTCCTGGATCTAAATGCACGCTTACTCCGTTAATCGAATAATACCCTCCAATAGAATCTGCAGTTAAATCTGCTTCAAGAATATTTCCAAGCGTATCATCTATTTTTATATAACTTGGATTTAAAGATTCGCTCGCCGGCAGGATATTTTTAAACACCTTTCCTTTAATTTGAGCAGAACCCCCCCTAGTAAAATCTAACTGAAAAACATCCTTCCCATCTTCTGAAATAAATTTATAATCTACTTTTTCCGAATCATAAGAAATATATTCTCCAACTTCAATTTCCTGCGATAGAATAAATCCAAAATTTAAAATTAAAATTAATAAAATTGCAATTCCAAAAATATTTTCTTTTTTTATCATTTTAATATTGATTAGCAAAAACCCATTCAAAAGTTTTATTGTTTAACTTTGAAGCATTATCTTTAAACCTGAAAATGAGAGTATTATTAATTTTATCATTAATTTCAACATTAAGATTATTCTGAATTAAATTTTCAGGCAAACAGCTTAAACAAAATCCTTGTTCTTTATTTTTTTCTTGTTCTATAATAAATTCAGATACTGAATCATAAACTAACCCTGCTCGCACTGGAATTTCAGTTTTAAAATCTTCAAGAATTGAGATACTCTCGCCTTTTTTAATTGTTAATGGATACCTCATTTCTAAAATAATTTTATTTTCTAAAATTTTAGCGGAAGATTCTGCATTTCCCTGCGTGATTTCATAATCTGGAAAATCAGAAAAATAATTTGTGCAAATAAAGATTTTTGCATTTAAATCGTCTGAAATTTCCTTTTCAACTTGTATTTTAGAAGGCATATGATTATTCCCATTTATTAAATAATAAGCGTACTCTTTTCCTTCAAATTCAAAAACATTTTCTGGAGAGCCATATCCTCCTTGCTGAGCAATTTCATAAACAATCTCCTCAGCAGTTTCATCCAAACACTCCTGAACAAAATTTTTTATAGGAACAACTTCTGGGCTTGCAGGTTTTTCCCTCTGAATCCCACCTCTAAAAACAAAAAACAAAACAACAAACGCTATAATTAAAATTGCAACTATAATAAAAATTGTAAGCTGACCTCTCTTTAATAACATAATAAAATCAGTAATTTAGAATATATAAAATTAATTCTTATAAATTATTAAATAAACTTTTATAAACCCCTCTAAATATGTTAAAATATGGCTGGATTAAATGGAATAAAAATAAAAATAATGCCTGATTCTACAAATGTAAATTTAAAAGAAATTGAAAAAAAAGCAAAAGAAATTGTAGAGTCATTAGGGGGATTTAACAAAGAATATTCTATTGAACCCATAGCATTTGGCTTAAAAGCGCTAATAGTTTTTTTTCAGTTTCCAGAAGATGATAATGCTGAAAAAGTTGAGGACGCTCTTAAAAAAATAAAAAATGTGCAGTCTGTTCAGTTAATTGATATGCGAAAGATTGCTTAATTTAAATATAACAAAACTTATTAATTCTCTTTTTCTATAATTTTTATGACATTGCCACAAGAACAAACTGAACAAATCAAAAAGCAGATAATTCAGCAAATTGAAAATACTTTTCCAGAAGATAAAAAAGAATCTGCCATTCAGCAAATAGAATCAATGAATGATTCTGAATTAGAAAACTTTTTAGCGCAAAACAATTTAATAAAAACCTCTGAAAGTTCAGAAGAGCAGTGTGTTTTCTGCTCTATTGTTTCTGAAAAAATTCCAGGATATAAAATTTCTGAAAATGAGTCAGCTTTGGCAGTTTTAGAGATAAATCCCGTTTCAAAAGGACACACAATTATAATTCCAAAAGTTCATGTTCAAGAAATATCCAAAGAAACTCAAGATTTTGCAAAAGAAATTTCCTTAAAATTAAAAGAAAAATTAAATGCTCCCAATGGGATCTCCTCCGGAGTAAAAGAAATGAAAATAGAAGATTCTGAAATGTTTGGGCATAAAATAATAAATATTATTCCAATTTACGACAGCAAAACTCTTGATGGTAAAAAATACCCTCAAGAAGGGCATAAACAGCCTGCTTCAAAAAAAGTTTTAGAAGAACTGCAAAAAGAATTAGAGATAAAAATAGAGAAAAAAGAAGAAGTTCCAGAAATAGAAAAAAAACCGGAGATAATTTCAGACAAAAATACTTGGCTTCCGAAAAGAATTCCTTAATATCGGAAGTTCTCGCACCATTCTTTATGGTGCTTCCGAAGAGAATCCCTTAATATCGGAAGTTCTTGTACCATTTATGGTGTTGCCTAAGAGGATTCCTTAATTCCAAAAATAGCTCAAAATTCCGCTTCTAAAAAACCAAAAATAAATCAAAACTAAAAAAGCAATTAAAAAAGCAGGACTAAACGGAATTCCTTGCCTGACAAGAACATAATTTTCTTTCTTTAAACCGACCACGCTTGGGCGGTTTCCTTTTTGTAATGCTTTTCTAAGAAGTTTAATCTCTTCCTTAGTCAATCCATCCCACCTCTTTTTAATAATTCTATTTCCAACTCTTACATCTCTATAAAGCCAATCTCCTTCTGTTAAATTTTTAGGAGAAATTTTTTTTATCATACAAACTTCGTCAATCGCCTTAGCGCTTAAATAAAAATATGGAATGATAAAAATTAAAATTCCAAAATAAACCATAAAAATATCTGAAAATCCCAAGATAACAAAAAACAAAGCTAAAAAAATACTGAGAATAAAAAGATTTTTATTCTTTTTAAATTGTTTTAAAAATTCTTTTTTAAATTCTTTAAGATGATTTAAAATTAAAGCCCCGCTGACAAACAAGCCATAAACAGCTCCGGAAAAAAGAAATAAAATTAAAAATAGGACAAAAACTTTCAAATTAACAAAAAAGTTTTCTGAAAATGGAAGAATCGCCCCTAAAGCAAAAAATAGTTTAGCGTCTCCTCCAGCAAACATCCTGCAATAATACAAAAGGTTTCCAAGTATAAAAAAAATTACAAGGCCAATTAATCCCTGATAAAAGAAATTAAATCCTGTTCCATCTTCAACGCCATTGAACAAAGAATAAAAAAATCTAAATCCAATAGCAAAAATTATCAAACTAAAATTCACCCAGTTTGCAATCTCCCTTTTTCTTAAATCTTGAACAACGGCAAAAATCATCCAGACCAAAGCCAGAGCAACTAAAAATATGACGTGAAACATGAACTAATATGCCAAAGATTATTTATAAAATGTTTGAAAAGAAAATTTGCTCTGCTCCCAAATTTCAGAAGATAAAATTATTTCCCAAAACTTAAATCCACGACTCGGTATTTTTCACCTTTTTTATATGGATGTTTCTTCTGTTCGAGTTTACGAGAACACCGCAGCGAAGCGAGGACTTTGAAACATCACATCTTTATCGCTCTATATTTTCCGCCTTTTTTATATGGATGTTTCTTTTTTTCTTTATACTTATCTTTCTTTTTTCTCCGCCCTTCAGAAGAATCATGATTCATTTTAAAATTTTAAGATTTCTAAATATCCTGTTCAGCACAGACATATGTCTTTAACATATCCGCTTCTAAATACTGGACTACATCACCTATGCTCTTTTCTGCACAATCAGATTTTGCGCCATCTTCTGTCGTTGCAGAAGATAAAATTTGATTGCAAGCAATTGTTGGACACTCTGCAACACTATATTTTGTTTTTAAATTCTGATTTCCTGATAGGAAATTACAAGTAACTCCTTTTAATTTATCCTCTTCTGATCTTAAATCTCTTGGTTGAGAACAGAATGCATAATTCTGGTTTGTACTGCACGCGATATTACAAGCGTCGCTGATTGAATCAACATTACTTTTGGATAGAAAAGGATTAATCTTAGACCATCCAACACTAAATCCTAAAATTAAAAATACAAGAACTAAAACTGCTAAAATCAGTAAAATTACAGTAGTTGTGCTTAATTCCTGCCCTCTCTTATTCATAGTATTTAGATGATTTTTTTATTTATAAAACTTGCGTTGACTCGGACTTTGTAATACTCGACTAATAAAAAATCTGAATGTCACAAATTTTAATTAATTTTTCAGATAAAATTTTAAGATATAAAACAAAAAAATTTAAAAAACCAAGAAACTACTAAAAATAATAAAAAAAAGAGATTATAAAAATTTAAGTAAAATGAATAAAGAAAATAAATATTTTTGGGGGTTGTTCATTCTTTGCGGCATAACAATTTTTCTGTTAATAAAAGAAAAAGTTCAAATATTTTATTGGATGGTTTTGGGGGTGTTTTTATATTTAGTCTTCAAAAATAAAATTAAAGAGGTAATTGGTAGAATATAATGGAAGTTCCAAAAGAAATAAGATATGAGTTCTTTCTTATTTTGATAGGAATAATTTTTTTAATATTCCCTCTTTGGCTTTACTTTTTTAAACAAGAAATATTTCAAATAGTTTCGCATAATCTTTTAGCTTCAATAGGTTTAACCCTATTCTCTGCAGTCGGGGCAACACTATTTCTTTATGGGGCTAGAGAACTAGCTGACAATTATAATATGGATAAAGACCTTTTTATTAGAGAATACATCTTAAAAAAATATAAACTTGATTCAGAACTTAAAAAACTTCCAAAAGAATATACTAAAGAGATAAAACTTCCTGAAAAAAATAAAAAATAACTAAATAAAATAATTAAACTATCTACAATTAATTTAAGGAATATAATACTTCACTGAAAATAAAAACTTTTCATCTTCCCAAAACCAAAATCCTTCATCGCTTTTATTAATTTCAAAATATTTTCCTTCTTCATTTATATAAAAATTTTCCTCAAGCAAAAGAATCTCCCTAATCTCATTATTATCTAAACTTTTAGAGCTATAAAACTTATATTCATTAACTTGTGAATTCATTTTTTCAACTAAATCTGGACCAAAAAAAGTGGTTTCAACAAGAATGCTTGAAGCAAAAAAACTAACTAAAGCCAAAGCACAAACTGCAAAAGTCCCTAAAACCAAAATTGTTGTTGGAACATCTCCTTTCCGATTTTGTAAAAAAGCGGTATTAGATAAAACTTGTTTTGTCTCTTTTTTATTTTTCATATTTTTCTAAATTAAATTTAATTTGCTGAAATTTTGAATTAAAATCTTCATAAAATTTTTCTTCTCGGTCCATTTTTTCTAAATTTTCAAATATCTTTTTCTGAAGGACAGAATCCTGAACTAAAAAATAAGAGAACAAGGATTCTTCCATAATAATATCCTGAGACCTCTCCTCTGTTTTATAATTCACTGCTTTTGATTTAGATAAAAAACTTGCGGCATAAAGCGAAATTCCCAGCAAAACAATTATTATCAAAGTCGCAACTATCCATGTCATTGCCTCGCTTGTCTGACCTTTTTTATTATTTATCATTTAACATTTTTTTCAGTTTTCCTAACAACGGAAGTAATTTTTATTTTGAAAACATTATCAGAAGAATCTAAAGAATAAAATTCTCTGTCAACACATCTAGATAATTTATTGTATTTTTCATTTTCAATCTTGCAATCAGCATAAAGATTGGAATTTCCTTCGGAGATGCTAAAAACTTTTACTCCAGAGGAAGGCTCGATAAAGTCATCCCTTTGGGAGACCCCGCTGGGGCCATCATTCAAATCATAAAAATCAGTTTCTAAAAAATATTCTCCCCTTTCATTTTTAAATTCTGTTTCAAAAATTAAATTGCATTTTTCTTTTAAATTGTAATTTTCATTAAACTTTTTATCTTCATTAAATAATTCTTTATTGAGCTTTCCATTTTCGGACAAACAATTTGAAACTTTATTA
>Ga0209541_10011004_pt1 | contig 14264 bp, 16 predicted proteins | sample RifCSPlowO2_01_FD_184027 | JGI IMG/M metagenome (GOLD analysis project Ga0209541, IMG submission 184027) | Groundwater microbial communities from Rifle, Colorado - Rifle CSP2_plank lowO2_0.1 (SPAdes) (version 2) | ecosystem: Environmental > Aquatic > Deep subsurface > Groundwater | place... | reverse complement strand
CTCAAGCTGGAAAACGTATCGGAATGAGAAGTATGGGTTTGAGGTGAAGATACCTCCCCGGTGGTCTGCCGCTGATATTGAAGAAATAAAAGACGCATATTACGGCGGAATAAATATTTTTTTGCGGTTACAATCGAAAAACTCCGGTCTTCAGTCCGTATGCAAATTTTCTGTTTATCAATCTAGCCAGTGGAACCGCCTTCAAAAAGAAGTAGAAACCAGCAAGCCGATCTTTTTGGTGAGCAAAGATGATACTACGTATGGTTGGGGATGCGGTCATGATGACTATGGCTATCGTGGCTTTGAAGAGTACAATCAAGCGATAGATAATCAGCAACTTAAGAATCTTCCAGTAGGCCCTTTTGAAGAATTTAAAAAGTCTATTCTACCCACCTTCCGACTCATTAACTAATTTTTTATGCCAGTAAATCCACACATGCATTTGGTAGAGAATTTACTCGATTTTGTGAAGATCGAGCAAAAGCCGACACAATTGACTTGAATTGGTGATGATATTCCTTTATAGTGAATGACATGGTTAATGCGGTAGTGCAAAAAGAGATTAAGGATCTCAAAGAGCGTCAAGGACGATTGGAGCGTCTGTTTTATTCCTTGTTAGGATCGAGTGTGATCGGAGAGGGTGAGGAGATTCGACCAAGCTATATGCGGAGAATCCAGCGCATCAGTAAGCGGATGGACCAGCGGCGTGGTATGATCACGGTGCGTACCAAGGCGGAGCTTGGGAAATTTTTAAAGGGATTATAGCGCCATGAGCCGAGAAGCACAGGGACTGCCGTATCATGCAGAATTTTCTGATGAATTTCGGGGAGTACTGCAAGATCTCTTAAAGCGGAATCGTATGCTCCATGAGCGTCTTGCCAAGGAAATTCGGAAAATACTCAAGAATCCTGAAATTGGAAAACCGCTGCGCCATTCTCTAAAATTTTATCGACGTACGCACGTCGGTTCTTTTGTGTTATTATATGAAATAATTGGTCAGATTGTGCGTTTTCTCGATTTCGACCACCATGATAAAATTTACAAAAAGTAGCCACGGTTTCGGTATTTTGGGTATCATTATTCTCTCGGCGGTCATTGCCTCCGCCGCCTTCGGCGGGGGAATGTATTGGAACGAGACGAAAAAACAGCAGTCATTTTTGCAAGTGGGGGCAGACGCAAAGAAGCGCGCCGAAGAATTGAAACAAGCAATCGAATCCCGTGACAAACAAATCTTCGGAAGTCCGACTTCCGAAGATACGAATGTTGATACCTCAAGCTGGAAAACTTACCGTAATGAGAAATATGGGTTTGAGGTGAAGTATCCAAGCAATGCGCATGTGGCAGTCAGTCAGAATAATTTTACGATTACTAATTACTCTCCTGAAAATTACATCAGTCTTTCAGAAGAGGAATTAAATTCATTTTGGAAGTTTAATATTAATGTCAGAAACCAAGAAAATTCGCAACTTCTTGATATAGACCGATGGTACGACCTAAATATCAAAGGCAAAGCGGCTGCCGAGCCTATTTCGAGAAAGAAAATTACTGTCGCAGGATTACCTGCAGTGCAAATCGAAACACCTGAAATTGGACGTTGGATTCATGTGTACATTTCGCACAAAGCTGATGTTATTGAGCTCGCTTATCCAATTTCATCGTCAACATTCAAGGCGATTTTCGAGTTGATGCTTTCAACTTTTAGATTCTACTAGCTTAGGAATTTATATCTGATATGCTAATAAATCCCACAATAAAACTCGTTGAAAATATCCTCGATTTCAAATCCATCGAGCAAAAACCGACGCGGAACGGGTACGGAGACGGCCTTTTGGAATTGGGCAAAAAGAATCCGAATGTCGTGGTTTTGTGCGCGGATTTGACATATATACATCGCGATGTATAATTGAATTATATGAATCGAACCCAAATTTATTTGCCTCAAAAGCAAATTGAAATATTGCGAAAAGAGGCGCAAAAAAAGCGCACCACAACTTCTGAAATTATTCGGCGTATTTTGAAAGAAAAAATGGAAAGAATGGCGGAGCATTCTCAAAAGAAAAGTCTTTTTGACGCGGCAAGGCGGATAAATGCGAAAGGAATAAAGGGTCCACGCGATTTAGCGTCCAATCTCGACACATATCTCTATGGCGGAAAATAGCCGCGTTTTTGTTGATTCAAATTATTTCGTCGCGCTTTTCAATTCTTCGGATACACTGCATACGCGCGCGCTTGACCCTGCGCGCAGGATTGATTCGCAAGATACGCCTTTGGTGATTTCAAATCTTGTTTTTCTTGAGGTTGTTACGGTGCTTTCACAACGAAGAGGCAGGAGGGTGGCAATTGAGGTAGGCGAGCATCTGCTCACTAATTCTCTTATCACAATTATTCATGTTGACGAAATGCTCCAGCGCGAATCGTGGCGTATTTTTCAAAATAGTAAAGAAAAGAATATAAGCTTTGTGGATGCGAGCATTATTGCTGTAATGCAGTCGGAGCGGGTCGGTGCGCTTCTTACGTTCGATATTCAGGATTTTAAAAAATTGCAGAAATTATATCGTTTCAATTTTTATGAATTTTGAACTTGATTATTCTGCGTCAGCCTGCTGCGCGGAGCTCCATTTTACTAAATATTTTTTTGACTTTTAAATTTTTTGCGTGTCTTTCAATCCAAACGTAAAACTTGTAGACAATATTCTCGACTTCAAATCCCTCGAGCAAAAGCCGACGCGAAACGGCTACGGCGACGGGCTTTTGGAATTGGGGAAGAAAAATCCGAATGTCGTGGTGCTTTGTGCTGATTTAATTGAATCAACGCGCTCCGAGGCGTTTGTGCGTGCGTACCCGGAGCGGTTCGTTGAAATGGGCGTTGCGGAGCAAAATATGGCCTCGGTCGCCGCAGGGCTTGCCGCAGTAGGGAAAATTCCTTTTATTTCGTCGTATGCGATGTTTTCTCCGGGCAGAAATTGGGAGCAGGTGAGAACCACGATTTGCTACAACGAGCGGCACGTGATTGTTGCCGGAGCTCATACAGGGGTTTCGGTTGGCCCGGATGGCGCAACGCATCAAGCGATTGAGGATATCGCGCTGGTACGTGTGATTCCGAATATGACGGTAATTGTTCCCGCGGACGCACTTGAGGCAAAAAAAGCGACAATTGTTTCGGCGGATCTCAAGGGGCCGGTATATCTTCGATTCGCGCGCGAAAAAACGCCGGTATTTACGACGAACGGAACTCCGTTTGAAGTCGGAAAAGCGGAGATTTTTTGGCAGTCGGACAACCCTTCGGCAAGCTCAGGGCAAAGAAAACCCGATGTGGCAATAATCGGTTGCGGACCTTTGGTCCATAACGCGATTCTTGCGGCGGCCGAGCTTGAAAAAGAGGATATAAAATCAATTGTGGTGAATAATCACACTATTAAGCCGATGGATGAACGGACTATTATAAAAGTTGCAAAAGACGCAGGCGCTGTTGTAACCGTTGAAGAGCACCAAGTTCAGGGGGGAATGGGCTCCGCGGTTGCGGAAGTTCTTGCGCGAAATTATCCGGTGCCAATCGAGTTTATCGGAGTCCAAAACCGATTTGGCGAATCCGGTTCACCCTCAGAACTTTTAGAGCATTTCGGCATGGGGATATCACATATAGTCAAATCTGCAAAAAGCGTGGTAAGAAGGAAATAGTGGTTATTGGCATATTTACTCGTAAATAATAGTCGGTATTCGCCTTCTGGTTAAAAAGGCGGAGTTTTTTATGAAAAAAGCACTTATTCCCATATTTCTAGCTTTTATTCTTTTATCCGGCAGTGTCGGGGTCGTAGAGGCCGCCTCGCTCACCCCATCTCAAATTAGCGCTATCGTCGGACTTTTACGCTCTTTTGGAGCTGATGAAGGGATCATTGCGAATGTTAATTTAACGCTTGTTGGAACAACAGAGCCGAGCGGTGATAAAGCGTGGTGCCATACGTTTAATACGAATTTGGGGATTGATAGCCGCGGGGATGAGGTCCAAGCTTTGCATACGGTTTTAGTGAAAGAAGGATTTGATATTTCTGATTCCGAACAACCCCAAAAAGATGGAGAAACTTCATATGGGCATATTTTTGGTGAATCAACCGCATCGGCTGTTACCGGTTTTCAAGAAAAATACCGCAGCGAAATTTTAACTCCCTTGGGTCTTAAATACGGAACCGGTTATGTCGGCAAATCAACTCGCGCGAAATTGAATCAGTTGTATGGGTGCGGAGTTATTACTCCAAAACCGGAAGGCGCCGGATATCTTGAAATCGAGCCATCATCTGCATCTATTGCGGTTGGCGAGAGTAAAAGTTTTCAGGCATTCTATCAACCGCCGATGCCAAAATGTCCAGAAGGATTCGCTTGCCCGCAAGTCATGCCCGCTCGATTTCCTGTAGTGGCCGAATGGACTTCAAGCAATCCTAGTGTTGCCTCTATTGATATAATCGGAAGTTGTGCGGCCATAGGATGTCCCGTACCCACAAATGTCCTAATTAAAGGGATTTCAAACGGCACCGCAGACATCAAGGCCGCGTATAAATCGCCATCTGGATCTATTCTCACCGCGACCGCTAAAGTAACCGTGGGTTCAGGATCGTTAGCCCCCTCCATCACCGTTCTTTCTCCGAATGGGGGAGAGAATTGGGCCAAAGGCGAGTCGCGAGATATTGGCTGGTCATCTTTATCTTCTTATATCAACATTGAGCTTTTGAGTTGGACGCCGCCCTGCGATTCTAAGCTTCTGATATGCCCCGCAATGCCTAGTTTCTCATATACTATCGCGGAAAATGTGCTGGCCGGAGGCAAGGGATTTACGCCATGGAAGGTGGGCACTGATATTAACGGAAAAGACATTCCAATCGGATCGTATGTAATCAGAATTTATGATCCATCAAATGGGAGATTCTATGATCAAAGCGACGCGCCGTTTAGTATTGTGACCGGAACTGGTTCCACCAACACTGCGCCAAAAATTAATGGAATTCCGGCCATACCGTCTTCAATACAACCCTGGCAGTCCGTATCATTTTCCTGGAATGCCACGGATGCCGACAGAGATAATTTAAGTTGGTCAGTTAATTGGGGCGATGGAACCGGATCCGTAGACGCTTGCGACATTCCCACATCTAATCTAACTGTCGGTACAAACTCCGGTACCAATTTTACGGCTTTTCACAGTTGGTCGCAGGCCGGAACATACAAAATTCAGGTTTCTGTAAGCGATTGCAAAGGCGGAAGCGACACGAACACTTTTAATGTTACAGTGGGTTTGGTGTCGTCAGCCCCCTCCATCACCGTTACTTATCCGAACGGGGGAGAAGCGCTCACAAAAGGACAGTCCTACTTTATTAGATGGGCGCAGACCGGATTTGCTTCGGACGGCTGGATTCAACTACAGCTTCGTGATGCCGTTAACTCCTCCACAATGGTGAAGTTAATAGCCTCATCAGTCCCGTTGGGAGCTTACGCCGGAAGTTTCAATTGGACTGTTTCAACCGACATTCCTGACGGCAAGTATCTCATTTGGGCAACCGCCGGCAGCGGATTAGATTCTCTGGGAACTCGCGTGGTGGGTTCTGATTTCAGCGACGCGCCGTTTACCATATCAACTACTCCCGGCAATGCAGCAGACGCGTCTTCTGGTGGTGGTAGTTCATTCGCCGCGTTACTCTTTTCCCTTGAGCGCCAGCTCGAAGAGCTGGAACGGCTTCTTAATTCTCTCCTCGCGCCTTAGGAATCCCGCGCAAAATACCCGCCTGTGTAAGGCGGGTATTTTGTCATAAGGGAAAATAGTATAAGATGATTTTATGTCCAAAAAATATGATTTTGTCGCAATATTGTAGTGGCCGCAAAAAAAGCTATCATGAGAAAGTCCCATGGGTAGATTTGACGTCATAACTATTGGTACCGCGACACGAGACGTATTTGTCGCAAGCAAAGATTTTCATGTTCGGCGAGACCGCCATGTCTTGGGCGGGCGCGCTTTGGTAATGCCTTTGGGTGCGAAGCTTGAAATTGAGAAAATGATATTTACGACCGGAGGCGGCGCTACGAATGCGGCCGTTACCCTTCGGCGCCACGGTCTTAAAACCGCTGTTTTGACAGTCGTTGGGGACGATACATCGGGACGCACGATACGAGAGGAGCTCCAACGAGAAGGTATCAATACTGATTTTTTGATAGTTCGGAGAAAAAGTTACACTGCGTATTCGATTCTTCTTCATCCGAAAGGAGGAGAGCGGACGATTTTAGTTCATCGTGGCGTATCGGAGAGTTTAGATCGCAATGATATCCCCGCTCGAATCGCGAAGAAAACATCATGGCTCTATATCACTTCGCTTGCCGGAAACATCGAGCTCTTGAAATATCTTTTGGCGCTTGCAAAGAAAAATGGAGTACGGGTTTTCTACAATCCCGGCGGGAAGGAAATCCGCGAACGCAAAAAACTGATTCCGCTTTTGAAACATATTGATATATTGACGCTTGACCGAGAGGAGGCATCTTTGTTAACCGGTATTCCGTATGAGAAGCAGGCGAGTATGTTCGAGGTGTGGGATCGGATGAGTCCGGGTATTAATATAATGACAGACGCAAAAAATGGCGTTTGGGTTTCGGATGGCAGTTCTGTATACCATTCCGGTGTGTATAAGGAGCGTGCGGTTATTGATCGTACGGGTGCGGGAGATGCGTTTGGCTCCGGTTTTGTTGCAGCACTGATAAGCCGCATGGGGAGAAAATTGGGGGATCTGTCGCGGCTGATCCGGCCGCACGATATCGAATATGCCATTCGTTTCGGAACCGCAAATGCGACTTCAAAAATCGAAGGGATAGGCGCGAAGTATTGTTTACTCACGAGGCGCGCATTCGAACAAAATCCACGGTGGAGAAATCTTCCTATTATTAAAAAACGCATCACCAATGGATAAAACCGGAGCGCAATATATTTCAAAAATTCTCGGCGTTTCTCCGGATATGCTCGGAGCACTCAATGCCGCAATGGAACGTATTACCGGGAGGCAAGGCGTGCTTGATCGGATCGCCCAGCGAAATGAATCAAAAATTGAGCACGCCCTCGAGACACTCAGTGTTCGCCCGAGTGACATTGCGAGTGTCCGCCCGGCGCTTCTCCAATATATTGCCCATCATGAGGCCGAGCTTTTGAAGTATATGGAAGGCGTATCCGGAAAAGACGAATTTGAAAAAGCCGCATCTTTGGCGCGCGATATCGCGCAGGAAACCACCGGATTTTTCTTGAAAAAGGAGCACATCGCACGAATTTTGGTAAAACGCCCTCCGGCGCATCTTCTCGAGTATCTCGGTTATTCCCGCGTTGAAGATCTTCTTGCAAAGGAGAACCTCGTCGAGTGCTTTAGCGCGCTTCGGTTTGTCGAGGATGATACATGGATGCACGAGACGTTTGAAAATGCCTATAGTGCGTTTACCCCGGACGATTTTGAGGTGCGATCGGTTGAAATCAAAGTACTCGGGCCGCAGTGGCTTGAGATTGCGAAAAAATTTGTTGCAAAAAAGCATCATAATGTGAGCCACTTAAAAGAGTTCGGCGTCATATTCATAAATCCGATTAAGGAAGGCCTTGGCGGAAAGTTTTTACGGGATTTTGCGCTTTTGCTCCATTATATCCACGAAATCCGTTTTTACTCGAAGCTCTTTGAGCGCTATGCAAAGAGCCATGCCTTTATGAATCACGTGAAGTCGGCGCTGAGAGGTGATGTACGCGATGTAAAAGATACGTCCGAAGGAGAGTGGCTTATTGTCCAGCGTTATCTCGTAAAAGAAAATCCGTCTGATCCGCGTCTTTTCCTGCCGCGTGTAAATCCCGAATCAATGCATTGGCGGAGGGGCGAGATCGATTTGACCCGTTTTGCAAGAAAAAATCATGCCGTCGGCCTTGAGTTTTGGGGAGACCTTGATTGGGTTGGATCGGTTTTGCCCGCGGGAGATATCGCAAGTTTCGATCTTGAGGATAACGCGATGTCGCTTGTTTCGAAAAATGAGGGAAGGGAAGGAGAATATTTCACGTATCATCAAAGAGAGGCGCTTTGGACATATCTTTTTTCGGAATATGCCGGAGGCGAGGATGAGATGGAACGGCTCATTGTGGAGAATTTTGAAAAAGGATACATCGGACACGACGAATTTAAACGCTAACGTATTTTTGTGCATTATAACGACATCCTTTTGAAAGCAACAAGAGAACACTGGGCTACGGGGCATTTTAACGCGTCCGAATCAGACCACATGCGCGCGATTGTTGAAGCCGCTAAAGAAGTCGGTACTGCGGCGATTATCGGGACTTCCGAAGGGGAGGCGAAGCATTTGGGATATGATGTTGCCGTGAGTATTCGTGACGGTTTGCGAAAAGAGTTTGAAATCCCCGTGTTTCTGAACGCGGATCATCATAAAAGCGTCGAGGCGGCCAAGCGCGCGGTTGATGCGGGATACGATTCGATTCATATTGATTTGTCTGTACTGCCGTTTGAGGAGAATGTCCGCGGAACACGCGATATTGTGGAATATGCAAAGGCAAACCATCAAGGCGCCGTAAATCAACATTCTCACATTCTCAAGAATGTTGGAATGTTGTCGGTGGAGGGAGAACTTGGATATTTACGTGGGGACTCAAAAATCCAAAAGGAGAAGATTAAAGTGGAGCTAGAAGATTACACTGATCCTGATAAGGCGGCTGAATTTGTGAAATTAACGGGCGTGGATCGTCTTGCGATTGCGGTCGGGAATATCCACGGAATTTCGCTTGACGAGCCCGCGCTCGATATTGAGCGGATTCGCGCGATTCGCGAGGCGGTACCTAAAGATGTTGCATTGGTGCTTCATGCGGGCTCCGGAATTCCCGATGACCAAATCAAAGCCGCAATCGAAGCGGGAATTGCAAACATTCATATCAATACCGATATTCGTGTCGCATTCGTAAATGAACTTCGGAAAACTATCGGCGAGCATCTTGATGAAGTCGCCATGTACAAACTCGACGCTTCGGCCGCGAAAGCAATGGAAGAAGTTATAATCGGGAAATTAAAGCTTTTTGGCGCATCCAACAGGGCATAGGCCGGTATTGCGTCCGAGGGCTTTTTGTGGTAGCATCGTGAGGGTATGGAACTTGCAGTAAAGCCGCGGACCGAATTAGGAAAAAAGGTAAACGCCCTGCGGAGGGCGGGTTTTTTGCCTGCGGTCGTGTACGGCGAAAAAGTGCCTTCCCAGCCGGTGAGTGTTTTGTATTCTGATTTTATGAAGATTTTTCGGGAGGCGGGTGAGTCAACGATTTTTAAGTTAAAGATCGATGGGAAGAAGGAATATGACGTTTTGATCTACGATATAAAATTCGATCCTTTGAAGGATATACCCGAGCATGTTGATTTTTACGCTGTGCCCCAGCATCGGGCGATCCGCCACAAGGTTCCGTTTGAATTCGCGGGCGAGCCCCCGGCGGTGAAAAATCTTGGAGGTGTTCTTGTTAAAGTTATGCACGAGATTGAAATTGAGGCGCTCCCGAAGGATCTTCCCCACGCGCTTCGAGTTGATATCTCGATTCTCGAAGAGTTGAAATCAAAAATCCATGTGAGGGAGCTTCACGTACCGGTCGGAGTTAAGATTTTTGGTCATCTCGATGACGTCGTCGTCCTCATAGAGGCGCCGAGGACTGAAGAAGAATTGAAAGAGGTGGTAGAAATTCCCGTTGCGGAAGCTGTTGCGGAAGTGAAGACCGAGCGCGAAATGAAGACGGAAGAAAAAGTGAAAAAGGAGGTGGAGGAAAAGTAACGGCTCGCTGATATGCTTTCTCGACCATTGTCTCAAAAGCATATTGGCTCGCTGGAGCATAAGCGATTTTGTTCGTGCACCCTCGCCGTTTCTGGTATACTATTGATATGAAGCGTTTTTCATCACGATGTTTTTTGAAATCAGCGTCGTTTTTCGTTGTTTTTATTTTTCTCTGCGGTATCGCGGTAATGCCGCGGTATTACGCGCTCGCGCAGGAAAACGGCTCGGCGGAGAAACGAGCGGATCTTGAGCGTCAAATCCAGGAGCTTGAAAAAGAAGCCGAGGGACTTGATGTAATCATCAAAGGCATTCAGGGCGAGAAGAGGACGCTTGCAAATGAAGTCAGTGTTCTTAATGCGGAGGCCAAGAAGCGAGAGCTCGAGATTAGGCGCCTCGACCTCGCTCTCAAAAAAGCAAAACTCGAGATTGCAAAGAAAGAAACGGGGATTGCCGGGCTTGAAACAAAGATAGTAAAATCCCGGAAATCGCTTTCGGCGAGCTTGTTTGCGTTGTATACGTATGACCACGAGAGTATCATCTCGGTTTTTTTCAAGAAAATTACGCTCTCCGATTTTTTCGCGACCCTCGCGGGCATCCATCAGGTTCAGGCGAAAATCCAGGAGGGACTCGAGATATTCCATGCGGACGTGAAAGAGCTCGAGCAGGAACAAGCCGAGCTTGAGGATTTTCGCCAGGAACAGAGCGATATCAAATCACTTCAAGAGGTTGAGCGGAGATTTTTAACGGACAAAAAAAAGGAAAAGGACAAACTCCTGAAAGAAACCCAAGGCAAGGAAACGGTATTTCAACAGGTCCTCTCATCCAAAAAGCGTGACATTGCGACTTTGCGGACACAGCTTTTCTATCTTGAAAGAACGGGTATTACTGCGGAAGACGCAATTAAATTTGCGGAGCTTGCCGCGAAGCGGACGGGGATCCGAACAGCGTTTTTACTTGCGCTTCTCGAGGTTGAAACCGGGCGCCAGTTTGAGGACGGCGTAATCAGCGTGGGGACGAATATCGGAACGGGGAGTTGGAAGCGCGACATGTATGATTGTTATATTGCGTTGAAAAAGCCGAAGACGGCTGAGGCGCAAAAAAAAGCATTTTTTTCCATAACAGCGGAGCTCGGTCTTGATCCCGAAAAGATGCCCGTGTCACGGCGGCCGTCATACGGATGCGGCGGCGCAATGGGCCCCGCTCAATTTATTCCCACGACGTGGCTCTTGTTTAAAGACCGGGTGGCAAAACTCACCGGACATAATCCTCCGAGTCCGTGGATCGTTGAGGATGCGTTTACGGCATCCGCGCTTTACTTGGCGGATTCCGGGGCCGCGTCTCAGTCAGAAGCAGGAGAAATCCGCGCGGCAAAAACGTATATATCCGGAAGCCCGAATTGTTCGACAAGCATCTGCCGTTGGTACGCAAACACTATTGTTTCTCTTTCCCGGAGCATAGACCGGGTGCTCTAGAGCACGTCCGGAAACCCCTTATTCTACTGCAATCGTCCTGTTTCGGCTCTGCCTGCGTCGCTCCTTCTCGGCGTATATTCACATATACGCCTTCGTCGTCGCTTCTTGGCTCGCTCGAAACAGGACCGATTTCGCTACGAATCAGGGTTTCCGAACATGCTCTAAAATTCGTCTTCGCTGCTGGATTTATTCCGCCTGCGTCTTTGCGCGAAGCGTCTCGATGATCGGCTCGATATTTCCTTCGAGGATCGAAGGAAGGTTATGCCATGATTCTTTGATTCTATGGTCGGTTACCCGATCTTGGGGAAAATTATACGTTCGGATTTTTTCCGATCGGTCGCCGGTTCCGATTTGCGAACGGCGTTCTCGGGTAAGTTTCTTTTCTTCTTCCTGCATTTTTGCGTCAAGGAGTTTTGCGCGGAGTATCTCCATCGCGCGTTCCCGGTTTTTTTGCTGTGAGCGCGACTCTTGGGAGCGTATCGCGATTCCTGTCGGATGGTGGATTATCCGGACGGCGGTCTCCACTTTGTTTACGTTTTGTCCTCCTGCTCCTCCGGAACGGGAGAATTCAAGCGTAATATCCTGCGAACGGATTTCTACGTCGACCTCGCGCGCTTTCGGAAGTACGGCGACGGAAACGGTCGAGGTGTGGATCCGTCCGGATTTCTCTGTTTCCGGGATTCGCTGGACCCGGTGAACTCCGGATTCATAACGAAGGGTCTTATACGCGCCCTCGCCTTCTACTTCTGCAACGACCTCCTTATAACCTCCTGCTTCGCTTTTGGATTCGTCGAGGATCGTCGTCTTCCATCCGCGCGAAGCCGCAAATTTCGTGTACATAGAAAAAAGCTCGACCGCAAAAAGACCCGCTTCGTCGCCGCCCGCTCCGGCGCGAATTTCCAGTATAAGGTTATCCGGAAAGTTCTTCTCCATATCCATGATTTTTTCTCCAAGGGCCGCGCGTTCGCTTTGAAGCGCGCGGAGTTCCTCCTCCGCCATCGTTGCGATTTCGCTCTCGGCGCTCTTGGTGAGCGTCTCGGCCTCCGCAATTTTCTCTTTGAGTTCGCCAATCCTCGCATAGTTCGAAAGCGACCTCTCGATTTTTGAGAATTCAATCGAAAGCGCTTTCATCTTTTCCGGGTCTTTCGCAGTTGCGGGCGAGGAGAGTTTTTCTTCGAGTTCGCTTTTTTGTTTTTTCAGTTTTTGAATTTCGTCGGGAAGGTCCATAGGGAAATAAAAAACCGCGTAGCACAAAGGGATTCCGAATGTCTTTTCGGACTCCCTCGTCGCCGCGGCTAGTGCTTTTTCTTTTTCGAAAGCCGCGCTCTGTAACGCTCAACGCGGCCTGCGGTATCGATCATCTTCGAGCCCCCGGTATAAAACGGGTGGCAGTGTGAGCAGATTTCAACCTCCATACGCTCTTTTGTCGAGCCCACAGTGAGAGTGTGTCCGCACGCGCAGCTTATCTTGGCGGCGTGGTATTTTGGGTGGATGTCGGCTTTCATACCCAGTATATCAACCTCGACCAGTATAAAGCGGTCGGAGGCGGTAATAAGTAGTAATGTTTTGGAATGTCTATTTTTATACTCATATATGTTGTTGGACGTGTCCAGTCGAGGTTGTATTATTGGGCATAACCATCCCATGATACCAGAATAGGGCGTATCTTGCAAGGCGCCGCGGAATCTGTTAGAATCGTATGCATGAATACGTTAATCATGGATCAAGGCCTTGAGATTCCTGCTCAGCCGCTTGACCCCGAGATTGAGGAGATGTCAAAGGCGGGAGTGCACTTGGGACACGCAAAATCAAAATTCCATCCGTCGATGGCGCCCTTTCTGTTCGGGGTGCGCAATTCCGTTTCTTTGATTGACCTCATGAAAACAAAAGAGAAACTTGATCTCGCGCGCGAATGTATTCGTGCGATTGCGGCAAAAAAGGGGATTATCCTTCTTGTCGGCACTCGGCCGGCGGCGAAAAAAATTATTCGGGAGATGGGCGAGAAAACCGGGATGCCGTATTTCGTGGAGCGTTGGATCGGCGGAACGCTCACGAACTATAAAGTCGTCTCAAAGCGCGTGGAGTATCTCGAGCGGCTCATCGAGGAGCAAAGGACAGGAGAATTCGAGAAATATACAAAAAAGGAGCGGATGAAAAAGGGAGAGGAGATTGAGCGCCTTACAAAGTTTTTCGGCGGTGTGCGGACGCTCAAACGGCTGCCGGATGCGGTATTTGTCGTTGACATCACGCATGATCTTATTGCAGTCAACGAGGCGCGGAAAGTGAAAATTCCCGTTATCGCTCTTGTTGATACGAATTCGAATGCGGATCTTGTCACCTGGGCAATCCCGGCAAACGACGATGCGCTTCCTTCAGTGAGATATATGTGCGGCCGGGTCCTCGCGGCGATTGAGGAGGGGATGCGCGATGCAAAGGCGTCACAAGATCAGGAACCGGCGCCTCAGAAAGTATCGTAGAGATATTTTGAATAAAGTGTGCTTTTGAAACGTGTATGGTTTCTGCAAGTGATATTAAAAAACTTCGAGAAAAAACCGGCGCCGGCATTGCCGACGTTAAAAAATCACTTGAGGAATCCGGAGGTGACGCGGTAAAAGCGGAATTATGGTTGGAGCGAAAACTCGGAAGTGCGGCGATAAAAAAGGCGAGTCGGGAGACAAAAGCGGGGGTTATCGAAACGTACCTTCATTCAAACGGACGCATCGGTTCCATGGTTGAGCTTTTTTGCGAAACGGATTTTGTCGCGCGAAACCCGGATTTCAAAAAACTCGCCCATGACCTCGCTATGCATATTGCTGCGACGAGCCCTCTCTATATGTCGCTTGATTCCGTGCCCGCTCGTGCGTGGGACGCGGAGAAAATCTGTTTTGAGGAAGAAGTCGCGAAAATGGATAAGCCGGAGAATATCAAAAACGATATTGTTTCGGGCAAACTCAAAACGTACTTCGGCGGCCTTTCTCTCTTATC
>Ga0209541_10011002_pt1 | contig 14264 bp, 15 predicted proteins | sample RifCSPlowO2_01_FD_184027 | JGI IMG/M metagenome (GOLD analysis project Ga0209541, IMG submission 184027) | Groundwater microbial communities from Rifle, Colorado - Rifle CSP2_plank lowO2_0.1 (SPAdes) (version 2) | ecosystem: Environmental > Aquatic > Deep subsurface > Groundwater | place... | reverse complement strand
CAAGAAGCAACAACTCTCTAATCTTCTTGTCGCTCTTAATCTTTCTTCATGAATCAATGTCCTATTTTGAACCTTGTATCATACAAACACTGGCTATGCCTGCCCATTCTATTTTGTAAAATTAAAGTAATCTATTTTATAGCCCTTTTCTGCAAGATTAACAAGCCCTCTTTCAAGGTCTTTTATTGCGGCATCATCAAGATTTTTTGAGACAAATCTAAAATGCACGAGAGTATCTTCTTTAAGCAGGGGGTTTTTGTATTCTATTGGCGTATAAAAACGGACTGATTTCGCGTTTCCATCCTCTGTTTTGCTAATCTCAAGAACAAATTTGTCTCGCTTGTCCAAAAAACCATCTATACGTTCTATATATTCCTCAAGTTCGGTTTTCATTTTAATGCAGTTAGAATGATGGAACCTTTTCCACATTCCTTATTGGTTTTATGTGATATGATGGAATGTCACGAAGAGGTGTGTCAAGATGCTCTTCATCATAAGAACTACCACTATTATGTATCTCCCTGTAAACCCTGCGCCCTTCAACCTTGGATTTTATTGATGGGTCACTGCATGTAAGAGTAACTCTATTGAGATGATTGCTCCATGCAAAATGCTCCACCCCCAGCAGGAAATATATAAGGCGGGAGGGGTCTCTCTTTACCAAATCCCTGTCACATGCCTCCAAATCAGCAAGCTCCTGTTCAAGTTCCATTTCTGGTTGTTACTCAATAGTTAATATAATTTAAAAATATTTCCCTTCTTTCACCCAGATATAATGGAATAAATTTAAATACAAACGCCATTTTTCTGCTATAATGGAGATAAATGAGAAAATAAGGGCTTATTCGTTGCAGAATGCAATACTGCATGACGGAAAGGCAAACGCGTCTGCTGTTATCGGCAAGCTTATAGCAGACAACCCCAAATTAAGGAATGACATAAAAGAGCTTGCGATGCAGGTTAATAAGGTAATCAAGGAAATCAACAAGATTCCATTGGAAAAACAGCTTTCTGAATTGAAAAGAAAGGCACCCGAACTTCTTGAAAAAAAGCATGCTGAAGAAAAGCATGAGCTTGCGTCACTTCCTGGAGCAACAGACAATGTTATCTTGAGGTATGCGCCGTTTCCTTCTGGCCCTCTTCATATAGGAAATGTTTATCCTGCGGTGATAAATGACGAATACAGAAAAAAGTACAATGGCAGGCTTCTGCTCATAATTGATGACACTATCGGCTCTGAAGAGAAGCAGATTGTCAAGGAAGCGTATAATTTAGTTCCCCAAGGATTGAATTTCTTGGGTATTAAATATGAAACCCCAATATTATACAAGTCAGACAGGATAGGTATATACTATAAATATGCTGAAGAGATTATAAGCAAGAACAGCGCGTATGTATGCTTCTGCAGCATAGAGAAACTTCGCGAGAATAGGAACAAGGGCAAGGAATGTGAGTGCAGGGAGCATGACAAGAAAACAAATCTTAAGGAATGGGCTAACATGCTTGCTGGAAAGTACAAGGAAGGCGAGGCAACCTTAAGGATAAAGACGTCAATGAGGCACCCAAATCCTGCTTTCAGGGACAGGGTTTTGTTAAGGATAAGCCATAGGGAGCATCCTCGAGTTGGCAGTAAATATATTGTATGGCCCCTGCTTGAATTCTCGTGGGCAGTTGATGACCACCTCTTCGGCATAACCCACGTAATGAGGGGCAAGGACTTAATGATTGAAAGCGAGATGGAAGAATACATATGGGATATATTTGGCTGGAAAAAGCCAGTATTGCTTCATACAGGGCTAATAAAGCTTGAGGGCATTAAGCTAAGCAAGAGCAAATCACAGCACGAAATAAAAACAGGGCAGTATTCTGGATGGGATGACCCAAGAACATGGTCTGTCCAGTCTCTTGCAAGACGGGGAATTAACGCAGAGGCGATAAGGAAGTTCTGCCTGAATTTTGGATTTATGAATCATGAGGCAACTGCTCCCATTGATATGCTGTATGCTGAGAATAGGAAGATAACTGAAAAATCAAACAGGTATTTCTTTATTGCCAATCCAAAAAAAATAAAGATTGAAAAAGCAATGGAGATGATAGTGGGAATTCCTCTTCATCAGGATTACATTGACAGGGGCACAAGAAACTTTTCAACAAAAAATGAATTTTACATAGCAAAAGAGGACTACAACCTGATAATAAAGAACAAGGGCAATTACCGGTTGATGCATCTTTTCAACTTCAAGTACAATAAGAAATTTGAATTTATTTCAAAGGAGCTTGACGAAAACCTAAAAGCAAAGCTGATACACTGGCTGCCTACAGAAGAGGAAAACATAAAGGCAGAAGTCATGATGCCCGATGGCTTGCTTGTTGAAGGGCTTGCAGAAAAAGGCGTCCAAAACCTCAAAGAAGGGGATATAATCCAGTTTGAAAGGTTCGGGTTCTGCAGGCTTGACAGAATTGAAAAGAGCAAAGATAAAGGGCAAGAAAAAGACAAATTTGTTTTCTGGTTCAGCCATAAATGAAAAAGAAAAAGAGATGACAGATAAAAAGAAGTGGAATATAGGCAGTATGTGGAAAAAGGGCATGCCCCCATCCATCAAAAAAAAGATTTCTGAAAGGGCAAAGGAGCGTTATAAAACGAGAGAGATATGGAACAAGGGCAGGAAATGGAGCAAAGAAACAAGAAAAAACATCAGCGAGGGAAAAAAGAGGGCATTCAGACAGCATCCTGAACTGCTCAAAAAGATGAGCAGGATAACAAAAGAAAGATGGAAAAATCCAAAGTTTAGAAGATTAGTGGACAGGAAATGCACAGAGTTCTGGAGAAATCACCCCAATCTCAAAAAGGAATACAGCATAAAATTCAGGAATTATTTCAGGACTCATCCAAAGGCATTAAAAGAGCTTCTAAATTACGGCAAGAAATCAACAGCACATTATCTCAAAACAAAACAGGGCTTCAGTGTAAAGAGCAAGGGAGAGAAAGCAATAGCAGACTTTCTTTACAAAAACAGCATTTCCTATAGTTACGAGGCAAAACCCTTGATGTTCAGGGAGATGATATGCATCCCTGACTTCTATCTGCCAAGATACAAATGCTTCATAGAATTTTATGGAGGCCATCCCAAGGCATGGAAAAGAAAGGTAAAGAAAAACATTCTTTACAAAAAATATAAAATCCCATACATCGCAATAACTCCCGCAGAACTGAATAATCTTGATTATTTCCTCGTTAAAGAGGCCGAGAAAATAAAAGCAAAGGTAAAAGTCCATTTCTTTCTGTCAATGACAAAAATCTAGAAAGATTTATAAAAAACCTTTTGTTTTTTAGAATAAATGAAGAGAATATATTTAGTTACTACAATGGCTATCTTAATAGCATTTATACTTGGATTCTACTTTGGAAAAGAATTTTTTAACAAATCAGTGAATGCAGAGGTAATAGTGGATGAACCGACAAAAGAATGCCCTGCTTCTTGTGATGATAGAAAAATCTGCACAAAAGATATTTGTTCCGCAGATACAAACTATGAGTGTATGAATATACTTATTTCTCCCTGTTGTGATAATTCTATTTGTGAAGATAGAGAGAATAGTATGTCCTGTCCTCTTGACTGCAATAAAATAGAAGGAGGCATAAATAATAACACTTTAAATAAAAATGACATAACTCATAATTATACTTATCAAGATATTAACCAATCCCTAGAGATAAGTAGCAAACTTCAGAATATTGGACCTCTAAGGGTAACGCTTACTAAAATAAGGGAAGATGTTAAAGGTAGCTTAATTCAGATAAGAACGTATTGGGAGATATATAACATGGGCGAAGCCGACATTTATATTAATCCACATAGAAATACTATGGTTCTTGGTAATGTGCTTGATACATCATACAGCAAAGAATCTCATGTCTACTGGAAGGGGTATTCTTCTACACCTATCTTTCTTGGAGGCAACAAAGAACCAGATGACATTATGTTTGATGAAGGAGTCTATTTTGGAAATCTCAAAAGTGGAGAAAAAATTAGTGGTGGAGTAAATGTTGAAAATATCCCAATAAATGTTACTTTTTATAAAAAAATCAAAGTACGTCTTTCAATACAAAAGTTTTCGGATTTTAATTTTGATGTTCAAATAGAAAGCCTAGAAGAAAAACCTCTTACTATTAGTTGATAGATTAACATAAACAAACGTTCTTAAAAATTCGCTTATCATCCTCAAAACGCCTATCATTGTACAATCTATTCAAAACCCAGATTATTTCTTCTTTTTCGCCTTAATCCCAAATATCATCCCGCTTATTGCTGAAAGGGCTAAAACTTCAGCAAATCCAGCCCATATGCTCCATGTCTTGTAGAAATCAAAGAATGCCTGCCCTTTAGGCATAATAAAAAGTGGTATTGTTATAATCCAGTCCAGTATTGTGCCAACAGCAAGCAGGGCAATGCCGAATAATAATCCCTCCTTCAATGTGCCCTTTTTCCCCCTGAAATAAATATACCCGCAGATTAAAACCAAGAAAGGAAGTATAATAAGATGAATGATTGTCTGCATCGCAGGCTTGTTCTGCAGTGCAGGAACAAACATCAAAACAGAGATTTCAACGAATATAAGGACATAAAGCAATATTCCCAATAAAACTGAAACCTTCCACCTCATTTTTAATAATGATAAGAGTATTCTTAAGTTTAAAAATCTTTTCAAGCGACGAATTTTGTTGCAATAACAGAAATAACTGCTATGCCTGCTATAAAGAACAATATCTGGGAAATTGATTTTGCAAGGCGTTTTTCCTTATGCATCTCAGGAATAAGGTCAGACGCAGCAATGTAGATAAAACCGCCTGCTGCAAATGGCAGTAACATGGAAATAATGCTTGAGTTAAAATTAATAAAATAAACAAGCAATGCGCCAATAAATGCAGTTAATGAGATTAGAAAATTCCATAATACTGCCTTCTTTCTTGTAAAGCCGCCATGCAGGAGTATTGCAAAATCCCCAAGTTCCTGGGGGATTTCATGGAATATTACCGCTAAAGATGTTGCAAATCCAAGTGATATGTTAGTCATGAATGACGCAGAAATAATCATCCCGTCAAAAAAGTTATGAATTCCGTCACCAAGCAAGCTAAGATAAGTGAATGGATGCTCTTTGCATTCATTCTCATGACAGTGCCTCCAATGAAAGAATTTCTCCAAAAGGAAAAAAAGGAAAAATCCGGCTAGAACTGAATAAAAAACACCATTAATATTCAGCTCACTTATTGATTCAGGAATCAAATCGAGAAATGCCGCCGCTAATAACGAGCCGGCTGCAAAACTCACAAGGAGATGCATGATTCCATCAGATTTTTTGAATAGAAGCGTTGCTGCCCCGATAAAAGACAAACTGCTCACAACAGCAACAGCAAGAATGATATAGCCAATAACCATTTTAATCCAATATTTTAATCATATAAAAACCTTTCAATTTATACCCTAATTTCCTGTAATATTCCCTTACCCCCACCCCAGATATTACTGCAATTTTCTTTTTCCCCTCCTCCAAGGCAATTTCCTCTGCCCTTTTCATAAGCATTTTTCCTAATCCCTTATGCTGAATTGCCCCGTCTTTCTTTCCCTGGGGTCTCTCTGCTAAAGAAAGGCTTTTGCCATAGACATGCAATTCGCGAACAATTGCACTATCTTTTAATTCGCCAATAAACGGCCTGAATGGAATCCTTAATCTGCACAATCCAAACAAGACATTCTGCTTGTTTACTGCCTGAATAAAATATTCAGCTCCATTGGAAGCATTATACTTTGCAATATCCAACCACAGTTTCTTGTCAATCTTCCTTCCTTCTCTTATCATAAAGCCAATCTCCCTGCTTCTTATCTCACATAATCTTATTTTTTCTTTTGCGATTTTTTCATCTATCACCTTTCTCAGGTCAATTCTCTTTGTGCCTGCAATCATATACTCTGGAGGAATCTCCCTCATTATCCTCATCACCCTGCAATATTCTGGAACTTCCCTTAACATTTTTGCAATCAAATCAACAATATCCTCTTCGCTATATGGATTGTATTTCCCGGCATAAAACCATTTTTCAAGCTCGCTGCCTTTCATAACCTGGCAAGGATAGATTTTCAGCTGGTCTGGCTTAAATCTCTCATCAGAAAAAAGCATCCTGAACATTTCTAAATCCTTTTCAGGAGAACTTGAAGGAAGCCCTGGCATGATATGATACCCAACCTTAAAACCAGAATCTTTGAGCAGTTGGGTTGCCTTTATAACATCATTAACGAGATGCCCGCGTTTCATAAGGCGATAAACATTGTCATCAATTGCCTGAACGCCTAATTCAACACGAGTGCATCCGAATTCCAGCATTCTTTTAATTTCTTTTTCAGAGCATATATCCGGGCGCGTCTCTATGCACAATGCAACGCATCTATGCCTCGCTTTCTCGTTCAGTTTTTTTGCCTCTTCCAAATTTTGTGCCTCTTTGCCGTTCATAGCATCATAGCATCTCTTGACAAATTCATGCTGGTATTTAACAGGATAAGAAAGAAATGTCCCGCCCATTATAATAAGCTCAATCTTGTCTGTGGGATGATTCATAACCTCAAATGCCTTAATTCTTGATTTGACTTGTTCATAAGCATCATACTTGAACATCTCTGCCCTAAGCACAGCAGGAGAAGCAGGAGTGTAAGATTGGGGAACATCAAGAGAAGGGCAATAAACGCATGTTCCATGCTTGCATTTTCGTGGCTTAATCATTACTGCTACTGGTGTTACTCCTGCAAGTGTTTTTGTCGGCTTGCGGAATGACGCCTTTGTTAATTGAACCATATTGAAAAAGAGAAAGTTATTTCTTCTTAAAAATCTTAGTGTAGAAATCCCTGAATCTCCTGACAATGCTATCTTCCCTTATCTGCTTGAGAACATCATCGAGCATTGGATTTCCAGCCTTATAACCTGGTTTTGCTTCTTTCGCGACAGCATCTGCAGGCACATATGGAGTAGGTGTGAAATCATTATCTAAGTTTTTTACCATACTGATAGTAAAACAACAAATTATTTAAATTATTATCTTATAAGAGGGTTATGACAAAAATCGGCATAATTGGTGGGTCGGGACTTGATGACCCTAAGCTGTTAACTGATTCTAGAGAAATTGAGGTTGCAACAAAATACGGAAAGCCGTCATCAACATTGACAATCGGAAAACTTGCAGGCGTTGATGTTGTTATCCTGGCAAGACATGGAAAAGGACATACAATCTATCCAACTGGTGTGAATTTCAGGGCAAATATCTCTGCATTGAAGCAGCAGGGATGCACTCACATTCTTGCAACAACTGCATGCGGCTCATTAAGGGAAGAGATAAAGCCAGGGCATCTTGTATTTCCTGACCAATTTATAGACTTCACAAAGCACAGGGCATTGACATTTCATGACGAAAAAGTCATTCATACTCCGATGGCAGAGCCATTCTGCAGCAGATTAAGACAGCTATTAAGCGACACAGCAAAACAGCTTGGATTAGCGCATCACAATAAAGGCACTGTAATAACAATAGAAGGGCCGAGATTCTCAACAAAAGCAGAAAGCCACATGTTCCGAGGCTGGAACGCTGATATCATAAACATGTCAACTGTTCCTGAGGTGATTCTTGCAAGAGAAGCAGGAATATGCTATCAGGCAATTGCAATGTCAACTGATTATGACTGCTGGAAAGAGGGCGAAGAGCCAGTTACATGGAACATGATTGTTGAAAGAATGAAAACAAACGCGGATAATGTAAAAAAACTTCTTATCACAGCAATACCAAAAATTAAAGAGGAAAAATGCAGCTGTAATGAAAATGCGGCTGAAATCTGATTCTATGAAAAACAAAGAGGAATCGCAACAGGAAGTATGGAACGCCATAGCAGAATCATGGCACTCATTCAGGCAAAAACCACAACCTCAAATATTCAATGTCTTAAAAAAATTTTCAGATGAATGGAAGCCAAACAAGATACTCGAGATTGGATGCGGGAACTGCAGAAATCTTATCCCCTTCGAGTACAATGATTTTGACTGTTATGGAATTGACTTCTCTGAAAAAATGCTAAAGAAGGCTATGGACTACGGCAAAAAGCATAAACTTGAAATAAAGCTCAAGCAGGCACGCGCAACCTTGCTTCCATTTGAAACAAACTTTTTTGATTATATCTTATGCATTTCATTATTGCATCATCTCTCAAAAGATGACAGGATGAAGGCATTAAGAGAGATAAAGAGGGTATTGAAGCCAAACGGGACTGCAATAATCGCTGTCTGGAACAAATTTCAGTGGAAATTCCTGTTAAAAAAAAGGGACATTTTCGTCCCATGGCATATAAAGGATAAAGTGCATCAAAGGTATTATCATCTATTCACGCCGTTTGAACTGGAAAAACTGCTTAAGAAAGAGGGCTTTAAAATCATAAGCCATAACATATCAGGCCCGAATCTGATTTTTGTCGTGCAGTAAAATTATTTATTTAGTGTCAATTATCTTTCCGCCTTTCTCCTGTGTCTCCTGTGTTCTTATCTTGCTTCCAAGGGAAATCATCTCGATAGTTTTTGCATCTGTCTTTTTGTCAAATAGAATCTCACCCTGCAAAAATCTATAGTTTGGATGGGTAACCTCTGCATCATAAGCCGAGTCGATATTAGAAACTAATTCAAGCCCTCCAGAATTTATGCTTCTCTGCCCTGACAAATCTATAAGCAGAGGAGAAACATCTGCTCTAGTCCCCTTAAAAAATTCAGAGCCCTCAACAAAATATCTTCTTCTTATATTTTCTTCTTCTGCCAATAATCTTTCAATTGGCACTGTCTTTTTTTGCTTCAAATTGATTATGGCATCATTTATTGGAAAATGGCTTTCTATATCCCTTGCTTGGATATAAACATGAGAGAGGCATCTTTCCCTTAATTCTCCATTGATTAGATTTTGCATATATCCATATAATTCACCTAAATCAAGCTGATATCCCCCTGCATTAAATGTCCTCTTGTCATTTTTAACCTCTGAATAATACGGGTTTCCATTATTCTGGATTATCTCTCCTTTTTTGGCAGTTTCAATTTCTATTGGATAAGATGCTGGCTTGATTTTTAGTGAGCTTGTAACCCTATCCCTTATTGAGGCATCTTTAATCTGGTCCTGCAGATTGTTGCCTAAGGCCAAAGTTAATTCTCTTTCAGTAGCACGCCATAAAAGAGGATAAGATTTTATTGAAACAACAGCACAGCCTTTCTCGTCTGTTTCTGTGATTATGCTTTCAAGATTATTGTCAAACCTGAAACTTTTGCTGGAAAATTTAATAGGCACACCAACTTTCGGCGTAGAGGGATAAACAATTTCTGTTATTTCTTTTGAATCGGTACAAATTTTCTTGTCTACCACTTCTTCTGGGCCTTCTTGGTGTTTGATTGAGTCGTCCAAACTCCCAGCAAGATAACCCCATTGGTTGCGGTATTCGGTGATGGTATCTTCACGTCTGATTTTTTCTATATTTTTTACAATATCATATTTTATAGTGTTTCTGCTTTCCTCTTCTACAAAAACTTTTATTTTGTACCCTTCTTGAGTTATATTAAAAATATCTTCTTTGAGAGAATTTTTTGAGAGAGTTTTGTCCTCTTTTATGATAATAGGCCTGTCATACTCTTTTATATCTTTACGTGTGGATGTATATGTGGCTGTAGCACATCCCCCTAATGTAACTCCAATCAATCCAGCAATCCCAAGCTTCACTAATTTGTTCATATCCCAAGAGAAATTTATCGCTATTTAAATCTTGCTAAAAATTACCCGACATAATCCGCAGGTTTCTTGAAGAAATCGTCCAATGCCATCTTCTCGGATTTCAGCAATTTTCCCGAGTTTGCATCTACATGAATATTAAGTATCTGCATTGCCTCCAAAAAGCATGTTACATTCCACATTTCGTTTTTGCCGTCATTGCTCAGTATTGCCATGACCTTGCTTATCTTCCCCCTTATATCCTTCTCCTTAATCTGCCTTTTTACAATGCCATGCAAATCATCAATGTCCTTGTTTATGCCCTCCTTCAGCTTTGGGATTTTCTCCTTTATCATCAAATCCTCTATCTTCACTTTTATATCTTCGCCAACTGAAAATGCCGCAATCCTTTCGTTCTTCATTTGGAAATTAAGCTGTGTTGTCCCATTACCGCCCTCAGAATCAATAATAAAAAAAGCTGTGCATAGATAGGAATCCTTGTGCTCTTTCTTGAACTTCTTGAACTCCTGGCTTTTCTTGAGCTTTGATAACGCCTCTTTAAAATTCATATTTATTTCCTTTCTTTTATCTTCCCTTTTAACTCATCAATAAACTCATTCAATTTAACATCAAATTTCACGCCTTTTGCGCCATGTGTCCTGACTGCAAGAGTGCCCTTTTGCTGCTCCTTGTCACCTATAACTATTATATATGGTATCTTCTGTATTTCGGCATCCCTTATCTTTGCCTCAACCCTTTCCGGCTCAAAATCAGAATCAACCCTTATTCCCTCGCTTGCAAATTTTTCCTTTATCTTCTGGGCATAAGGAATATTCTTTGTCGTAAATGATACAATCTTGACCTGGACAGGAGCAAGCCAGACAGGAAGATTGCCATTCAAGTGCTCAAGAAGTATTCCGATAAATCTTTCAAGCGAGCCGTAAACAGTCCTATGAATCATTACGGGCCTGCACACCTTGTTGTCCTCGGCAATATAACCCAGCTCAAATCTCTCAGGCATTGCAAAATCAAGCTGTATTGTTGCGCACTGCCATGTCCTCCCAAGAGAATCTTTGATGTGGAAGTCAATTTTGGGGCCGTAGAAGGCGCCATCGCCCTTATTTGTCTTGAATTTTACTTTGCACTTTTTCAAGACACTTTCTAAAACCTTCTCTGCCTTATCCCACAGTTTGTCATCACCGATTCTTTTTTCAGGCCTTGTAGATAATTCAACATGATACTCAAAGCCGAATTTCTTATACACCCTATCAATCAGCTCAATTACCCCGATTATTTCATTCTCAAGCTGCTCCTCCCTGCAATAAATATGCGCATCATCTTGTGTTATCTTTATCACCCTAAAAAGTCCCGCCAAAACTCCTGACAATTCCTGCCTGTGCACTATTCCAAGCTCGGCAACCCTCATCGGCAATTCCCTGTATGAGCGGGGCCTTGACTTGTAAATGAGAATTCCTCCCGGGCAATTCATCGGCTTTACTGCAAAATCCCTGCCTTCATATTTTGTAAGGAATATATTCTCTTTATATTTCTCCCAATGCCCTGAAATCTGCCATAGTTTCTTGTCAAGAACAAAAGGGGTTGAAATCTCCTGATAACCTGCTTTCAGATGCTCCTCTCTCCAAAATTTTAAAAGTTCATTGTAAATTATCAGGCCATTGTTGTGCCAGAAAACCATTCCAGGCGCAACATCATTAAAGCTGAACAATTCCATTCTCTGCCCAAGAATCCTGTGGTCATTGTCTTTTATCTTGCTTGTGTCCAATTTTGATTTTGAAATCTGGTTCAATAGCTGTTTATAATCATACTTCTCTTCTGCCTTCAATGCCTTTGAATCCTCAATTTTTGTTTTCCCGTCAGCAGAAATCACCCTGCTCAATTCAGAGAGTGGATGCCCCTTGCACTTCAATTCAAATTCCTTATAGTAACCAAAGGGTGCTCTTATAACATCAAACTTCTGCTTTGCCAGTTCACTTTCAGAATTTTCCAAGATGTTCATTGCTTCTGAAGGCGAGGCCAAGTCAGTTGCCAAGTGAGCATAAGGATACAAAACTATTTTTTTGCAGTTTACCTGGGAAGCAATGTCCTTTATGTTCGCAACAAGATTATCAACAATTCCTGAAGAGTTTTGCCCGTCAGATTTTTCAACTGAAGTGAGAATAACAAGGCATTCCCTTGCCTCTTTTCCATTCTCATCCTCTTTTGCAAGCTGCTCTGGCTCTCTTAACGCCTTTTTCAGGGGCCTGAACTTTATGTAGTCGCAGTGCAGGCTTAGTATCTTCATACCATCAGAAACCCGAAGGATTTTATAAATTTAACTAAAAATATGCATCCCTCTTGCATCATCAAAGAATAGTGGTTACAAACCTTAATAAAAAAAATTTGCATTATCCCTGTATGCCACGAATAAAACTTGAGGAGATGCTTGATGGCATTTCCAATTATCTCATAGAAAGGGGGCATGCGAAATCAAAGGAGGACATAAAGTATGAATGGCAGAATTCAATTGAGTTTCCAGGCATAAGGAAAGGGCAAATCAATGCAAAAGACAAAAAAATAGATATAAAGATTTCAAGAAATTTCCCAGGAAGCAGGTTTAATGTTTCGCTTGATGGAAGTTATCTCACAGAAAATGGCGAATCATTAAATCTTCGCATATGCAAAGACAAGGAAATCAGGATAGAAGAACGGGGGATAAGCGAGAACCTCAAAAAGCTGTTCAAGATTATTCCTTCCTCGCAGACTTACATGTGGACAAATTTTTGCGAGGGATTGTACAAGGGGCTCTCGGACAGCACAATATTATTCCTCTTGTTCAAAAACCTTGAGGAAAAGAATCTTGCGGCAGTTGCTTCTGTTACTGATTATCTTGTCCTTGACGCGGGCGAGTATTTTGGAGAGAGGCTTGGATACAAGAATGTTGACAGGCATCTGAGCAAGCATGTTCCCATATTCGGCATTCTCGAATCATCTGAAAAATGGACAAGATTTCTCTCATCAAGGCAATGGAATGCAAGAAAGAAACTTGAAGATTATCTCTTTGAGAAATACTGCAGCAGGAACACCGAAAAGATGAGGGAATTGTACCTGAGCAAGGTTGAAGAAATAAACAAGATTATTGAAAACCCAAATCCCGAGGCATGGAAGGATGATTTGATTAATTCACTTGTTCTTGAAAGAAAGACAGATGCCAAGGAAAAAAGGATATATGACTCAATAAAATTTGACAATAAGGACAATAAATTTCTCCTGAATGAAGAGGCGAAAAAGGGCTTTGAAACAGCAATTGCAGAGATAATAAATAATCCGCAGGAATTTGAAGCAAAATACAAGCCAAAACTCGCTAAATTTTACGAAGAACTTGAAAAAACAAGCACAGACAGCATAAAACTGGGCAAGATTATGGCATTGCTCTTCCAGGAAAAACAGCCAAGGGACAAAAATCTTGCCTCGCTTATTCTTTCGCTGGAAAAAATTCCAGAGGAGAATATTGAAAACTGCCTCAAAAAATTCAATCGGGAGGTAAGCGAAAAGAAACTGCGAAAAGAGAGGGGCAGATTCTCAGAATTCATTTATGATTTCATTGATGTCGTGAAAAAGGGCTGCATGGGAAATGGAAAGGAATCAGAATATCTTCAGGAAATGGACTCTGTTCTCAATGACATAAAAGAGAAGCGGGAATTGAACAAGCAGGATATACTGACATTCAATGAATTTGCATCTGACTACATGCTTAACAAAAGAATCCTTATTGAGCAGAATCTGCTGAATGAGGAGCAGAAAAACGCAGTAAATGCCAAGATAAGGGGGATTTCTGAATTTGTGCAGTCGTATTCAAAAGACAAAAATGCCGATTTTACCCCAAGGGTTAATGAAATAGAAAATTATCTCTCTTTGCAAAAAAAGCTTGCCAAGGAACTGAAAGGAAATTCTGAAAAGGAATATATCAAATTAAACGAGCTGGAAAATCTGCTGAATGCAAGGATAAACAGCCTAACCCGCCATGTTAATGAGGAGGAGATTGAAAAGATAACAGAGAACAGCTTTAAATTCTTGAACAGGAACAGGGTATTTGAAGGATTTTCTTTGCTTGGACTGATTGGAATGACTATCATGAGCAAATACAGCAGTTTTGCAAATAAATTCGGGTGGGGAGGGCTTATTGCGGCAAAATCATTTTTTGACGGCTTGGTTATCGGAGAGACAAACAGGATAACTGAAAGTTATTTTCTTTATTCATACAGAAAACAGCTTGAGGACTCAAATGTTGACCCTGACTTGGCTTTCACAGAATACAGCTCAAGATGCCTAAGGTACTACAAAACCGGTTCGACAGTCGGCTTGGCATTTGGCCTGCCCTTCACATATATGGGAAAGAAACAGAGGCATTCCCCTTCTTAAAGAGCATCTTAAAGCCGAAAGGAAAGTTTTTAAACATTGGCATTAAAAATAATTTGTTTGGGATTTTAAG
>Ga0209541_10010997_pt1 | contig 14268 bp, 22 predicted proteins | sample RifCSPlowO2_01_FD_184027 | JGI IMG/M metagenome (GOLD analysis project Ga0209541, IMG submission 184027) | Groundwater microbial communities from Rifle, Colorado - Rifle CSP2_plank lowO2_0.1 (SPAdes) (version 2) | ecosystem: Environmental > Aquatic > Deep subsurface > Groundwater | place... | reverse complement strand
ATAGACATATTTTAGTAGCAAGAAAAAAGCCATAATTATCCAAAAGAAATCTTTGCTACATCCCACACATTACTAGTTACTCGCTCCGTAGAAGTATCGGGCCTACGAGGATTCGCTTCTGATTTAGGTTGTAGCTTGTTGCATTTAGCTTGTAGCGATTTATTTTTTAACATTTTATTGTATTAAAACTTATTATTTTGTTTTTTCTTTATTTCTTCTTCTGATATGTCTATAATATCAACCCCTTCTTCATCTATAATTTGCTGCATTTCCCAATATTCTACATCTAAAATTTCAGCAGCTTCCCTAATTGTTAATTTTTTTTCCTTTAATGATTCAATTACTTTTGTTTTAAGTTCTTTTTTTAGTCCTTCTGCTATTAACTGTCTTATTGCAGTAGATCTATCTTCTAATTTTTGTTCTGCATAAAAATCTATTCTTTTTAAAAGATTAGGATATAATGTTGTATTAACTCTAACTACCTTTTCCATTTTTTATAAACCTCCAGCTTTCTCATATAATCTTTTTGCCTTTATAGACAATCTCTTTTGTTGCACTAATTTTTGTAATAATTCGTTAAAATCTTCTTTTGTTATTCTTTCTGTGTTAGCTAGATGCAATAAAATGTCAGGAGTATTTCTAATTTCAATTTGCTCTGCTTTTGCCCTTCTTCCTAACTTAACATCATCGACAAAAAGATAATCTTTTTTCTCTTTTGCAAAGCTTATTACTTTTGAATCTATTTCGCTAACTCCTGAAAACTTTTCTGGTTTTTTTAAATTATTAACAAGTATTATTTTTTCATCAAACATTTTCTTGATTTTTATGGAATCAGCATACCCCAAATCAATGCCTTTTCTCACGCATTCCTCATATACTTCTTGTATTGTTACAATTTCTGTTTTCAGTAATTTGAATAAATCCAATCTCTGTATTTTTGCAAAGCTAATAATAGTTGATGAATCAATTGACGCCATACTTAATGTGTTATAAGCATACAAAGTATTTAAATATATTGGTTACTAATTATTATTTATTAGTGGTAAATAGATAGATTTATAAATTATTTATTTTCTTTAAGATTATGGTAAATCTATTAAATTATAAAAGCTCTAACATAGATATGGAAGTTAAAGAAGAAAAAATTCCTTTAATTATAAAGCAAAGAAGATTTTTAGAACAATTAATAGAAGGTAATTTAGATAAAGCAAGAGAATTAGCAAGTTTGTCTGAAGAAGAAAGAGATAAAATAGCTAGAAATTATTGGCAAGGCATAGATTTTGATGATTATTTAGAATTCTTAGGACTTACTCCTGCTTGGGAATTAAAAGACGAACCAAAAGATATTAGAGAAAGAATAATCTACCTTAGCTTAAGAGGCATAAGAGAAGGAGTATTGCAAATAGCTGAAATAGATAGAATCACAGATCCAGGAAAAATAGCTAAGCAAGGAAGCACTTATTTTATAAGAAAGTTTATGGATCCTTTGGATAAAGAACCAGTAGATATTAATGAAGAAATTAGAAGAAAAATAGGAATAAATCCTATTGAAGAGCAAATTAAAAAAAGATTAAAAAATGATCCGATTTTAAACGAATATTTTAATAATAAAGGGTACACTTTATTATTTGATGCTTTTTGTGCAGGTATTTCATTAGGTATATCAAGGCAATATGATGGAAACTTCTCAGAAGAATAATCTTTTCTTTTTAATTATAACATCAGTATGCTCAATAACCAAAATTTTTTCAAAAAAATATGTCCCAAATTCGGTAAAAGAAGATTTCCATTCAATTTCTAGTTTATTATATTGTTCTTCTGTTAAAATTCCTTTTTCTTTTAATTCTCTAATTAAATCTTCTTTAGAAGGAGTTTCTATTTTCTTTAAAATAATAGTGTCTTTAGTATTTATAACTACAAAAACCGTTCCTTTTGAAGTTTATTTACTACAAAGATAATTTTTTATTTTTCTACTAATTTTTAAAATCAGATATATTCGCCGTTTCGTTCCTACTAACTATCAGGCTACTCGCTAACAGCTCAGTAGATGTATCGGGCCTACGAGGATTCGAACCTCGGTTGCAAGATCCGCAATCTTGTGTTCTTTCTGTAACTTTTTGCTAAAGCTTTTTTCAAAAAGCTCTCCAGACTAAACTATAGACCCATATAACTATTTTTTCCGTAAATGCTTTTTCTTAAAAAGGTTTCCAAAGCTTTATAAATATTTATTCCTGCCTCAAAATCAATGGTAGAAAATGAAGTATGCACAAGCTGTAAAACAAATATAGCTAATTTAAAAGGCTCTGTAGAATTTTCTTGTCCTAATTGTAATAAATCAAAAATAGTAAGATGTTTTAAATGCAGGGAATTGGGCTCAAAATATGTATGCCTTAGCTGCGGATTTAGTGGTCCTAATTAAAATTTCCTTCTAAACTTCTTTGTTTGCTTTCAACTAATTTTATATTTGTATTAAATTTTTTAAATTATCTTTAGCATAAATAGCAATTTCAAATGTGGCTACTAAACCATCTTTATTTTTATAAATGCGAATTAATTTTGGACAATTAACTTTAATATTAATTTTCTCAAGAAGTAATGTATCCAATCATAAAGAGGATTATATTTTATTTCTATTCCATTTTTCAATAAAAAAGAATGGATTTGAGTTGGATTTAAACCAGACTTTCTCAACCAAATTACCTTAGTATATTCCTCTAATGAGTGAGTTTTATAATTATTACTCAATATCCCTAATCCCTTCTTCTGTTATTCTAAAAGCACATTCTGAATCTGGAATATGTGGGGCATCTATAACTCTTGCAACCCTAGTGCCTTTTTTACCTTTTCTTACATAAATTCTTACTGAGCTAGCGTGCGCAACTATGTTTCCGCCTACAGGTGTTGTTGGATCGCCAAAGAAAATTGCTGGGTTTGCCATCACTTGGTTTGTTAAATAAACTGCCAAATTATAAGTTTCTGCTAATTTTAATAAATCGTGCATATGTTTATTTAATTTTTGCTGTCTATCACTTAAAGTTCCTCTTCCAACATATTCACTTCTAAAATGACTCATTAAAGAGTCTACAACAACAAGTTTTATAGGTAATTTTTCATTTTTAATTAAATCTTCAATTTTGTTAATGATTAACATTTGATGATCAGAATTAAAGGCTCTTATAAATTTGATATTATTAAGAATTTTTATTGGGTCTAGTTTTAAAGATTCAGCCATACTTTTTATTCGCTCTGGTCTAGCTGTGCCTTCAGAGTCTATATAGCAAACCATTCCTTCTACACCTCCTTGCTCTTTTGGTAATTGTGCATTTACTGCCAATTGATGTCCTATTTGGGTTTTTGAACTACCGAATTCACCATAAACCTCTGTAATACCATTTGTTTCTATGCCACCCATCAATAAAGCGTCAAAAGCCTTACTACTTGTGCTTATTTTACCAATATTTCTTCTTTTTTCTAATAACTCATTACCAGAAACAAAGCCCATGTCCATTTTATGTCTTGCTGTGTTGATTATTTTACGGGCTGTTGCTTCTGTCAAACCAGCTATTTCTGTTAATTCACCTGGAGAAGCTACTGCAATTGAAAGCATAGAATCAAATCCAGCTTCTCTTAGTTTTTCAGCTGTTGCAGCACCTACTCCTGGAAGTTCTTCAATAGAAATTTCTTTATTTAGCTGCTTTTTCTCTTCTACTTTTTCTTCAACTTTCAAAACAATTACTTTTTCATCTCTTTTTTCTTCTAATTTTTGTGAGGCTTTTTCTAAAAGCTTCTTGTCAACTATTTCTTCTTTCATCTCTTTTTTCTTTTCAACTAATATTGTTTTTTCAACCATGAATATCACCTTCTTGAATTTTAGATCATAAAATAAAAAAGTAAATAAAGTTTTGCATGAAATTTTCGGATATTTTGGAATCTCTTCAATGCTCTTCTGTTTTTTCCAAGTAAAGCTCTTTAGCAGCTTCATTTAACAAAGTTAATACTCTTGGAATATCCATTCTTCTCAAGTTGATCACTTCATTTCTCCAAACTTCTTCGTCTTTCTTTTTAAATGACCTGCCTAAAGACATTGTTTTGAATTCAACTAAATTTCCGTTTATTTCCCGTTCATTAGACCACAAAGCCAGTTCAAAATTGCTGGATCTCCATTTTTTTATAGGTCTGTTTGACTTTTTAGAATTTTTTGGTTTTTCCATTTTTTTCACACTCCAATATTTTCTCCTTTCGGTTTTTTTTTCATATCCCAAAAAAAAACAAAAATTAATGGCTAGCCATTCCCCTTATATCTGGAAAAGGGTTTTTGTTTGAGGGACAGATAGATATAAGTAAAATTCATATATAAACGTTAGGCAGATCCCAGGTTTGTCCAGTAGATTTGTCCAGTAGTATTTATAAATAGGAAAAGTTCTGATTTATTAGTAACAATCAATGTAAAGAAAGGTTTTAATAATATTAAAACATAATAAAGATAATGCCAAAGAAAAAAGTTTCTAAAAAAATAAAAAGAAAGGCAACTAAAGCTAAAACAAAGATAAAGAAAAGTGTAAAACAAAATATTTCCAAGGCAAAAACAAACATAAAGAAAGTAAAAACAAATGTAAGGGAAAAAAATTCTCAAAAATCAATTGGTGAAATAACTCATTTTTATGATCATATTTCTGTAGCTGTTGTAAAGCTTAATGACGAACTTAGCGGAGGAGACAAAATAAAAATAGAAGGACATGGAAAATCATTTACACAAAAAGTTAATTCTATGCAGATGGAGCATGAACAAATAAAAACAGCAAAAAAAGGACAGGAAATAGGACTAAAAGTCAATGAATCTGTAAAAAGAAAAGACTTGGTTTACAAAGCCTAGATTAATTCTATAGTTTATAAAGAAATAAAATTTATATCTACTAAATATGCTAATAAATTATGCAAATAGATGATAGGAATATTTTAGATAAATTTTGTATTGATTTCTGCAAGATTATTGAGAAATATACTAAATACATAATTGTTTCTGGATTTGTGGCTATAGCTTCTGGCAGAGTTAGGGGAACTGAAGATATAGCCATGATAATTGATAAAATTAGCAAAGAAAAATTTTCAAAACTTCATGAAGAATTAATTAAATCTGGATTTTTATGCATGCAAAGTGATGACCCTGAAGAAATTTATGATTTATATTTAAAAGATAACATCTCAATTCGCTATACTCCTAAAAATAGGCTTGTTCCACAAATGGAAATCAAATTTACAAAAGATGCCTTGGAAGAGTATCAGCTTGAAAGAAGAATTAAACTCCCTTTAACTGGATAGATGTGTGGTTTAGTTCAATTAATGTAAACTACTCAGGTCTAAAGAGACAGAGCACATATTGAATTTATTGAGAAATGGGCGGATTTTGTCAAAAAGAACCCTGGATGGAAGAAACAGCATACAGAATTTATAAATTCACAATTTAAACATTCTGAAGACTTTTTTAAGAGGCTAGCCAAAGAAAAGAATGGCAAGGAAAAAATAATTAAACTCTTTAATATAAAAAATATTAATGGGTATGAAGATATTTTAGGTTAAAAATATAAAAAAGTTTATAATAAAAGATTTGTTATTAATTTTAATGAAAGAGTGGCTTAAAAAAATAGAGTTGTTTGTTGACAAATTTATTCCTTATTTATTAGTGCTGCTTATTTTTGTAATAATTATTGAACTATTTTTTCATGACGTAGCAGAAGCTTATAGGTATCATATTAATCTTTTGGATGGATTTATTGTTTTAGTATTTTTATTAGATTTATATTTCAAATATCAGCAGACTAAAAATATTCCTACTTTTGTAAGAAAATACTGGGTTGAAATTCTAGCAATATTTCCTTTTTATTTATTTTTTAGATTTATTGAGACTACTTTAGGTCTTTTAGAAATGAGTGGTTTAATAAAACAGGGGCAAAACATATTACACAGCGGGATAGAGATTGAAAAAGAAATTGCTGTAATTGGAAGAGAGGTTGTTGAAGCTGAAAAATTAGAGAAAATTGGGGTAAGGTCCAGAGCGCTTGCAAGAACGTTTAGAATTGTAAGCAGAACACCGAGATTAGTTGCAGCTGCCCAGTTTTATGAAGAGCCCAAACTTTTAAAAAAGTTTGATCAAAAAACAAGAACTAAACTGAAAAAAGCTTCAACAAATACCAGACTGGAATTAAAAGAAGTTTTAAAAGACACTAGAAAAAAATTTGCTAAAATCCAAAGAAAGATTTTGAGAAAGAAATAAGATTATTAATAATAAAATAATTATAAAAAATATTTTCTCTACAAAACTATTTGTTTTAATAAAACCATTAATTCTTTTATTTGAGAATGGAGCAAAGAATGAAATACCCTCTTTTGTCAATAAATCCAAAAACAAATGCGATGATATTCCAAAGAAAACAGCCAAAGCCATATCTTTTCTGTCCAGGATAAAGGCAAAAATAAAATACAGGATTAATGGCAACAATAATGAATGAAAAAAGCCACGATGAGAAAATATCTTATTTATTATTAAAGATGAAGTTTTGAATTTTCTTCCTATTTTGCTATTTGTATTATCTATATCTGGGATAAAAGAAGAAACTAAAATTAATATAATAAAGAATAATTTTGATTCAATATTTAAAAAAGAAGTTAATAATAAGGAAATTAGAAGTGCAAACAATAAATGGGTTTTATACATCATTAATATCAACTCTTTTAATCTAATTAATATTGAAAGTTTTTACTTTTTAATGAATTCAACATTTTCCATGGCTTCAAATTCTCTATCTCCTGTAAGAAATTTCATATTGTTTTTCAAGGCATAAATATAACCAATACAGTCAGTATAAGACAAGTCTTTATTTTTATGTTTTTTTCTAAATTTTATTGCTTCCTTTAATACTTCATCAGAAATAGTTTTAATACAAGCAGAATATGTCTCATAAATCTCTTCTGCTTTCTTTTCTTCTAAATTTAATATAGCAGACCAATATATCTCAGCAAGATTAAATATTGTAATTGTAATTGGCTCATTTATAAATTTAGAATAAGATTGATTTCCAGCAACTATTTCTACTATAGCATAACTATCAAAGAAAAATTTAATTATTTCCATCCTTTTCGCATTTCATCTTTTAATTCTTGGGTAGACTTCTTAGATTTCCATTCTGGAAACCTACCGAAAAGCTCTCTGGCTAATGGTCTACTTTTTATTTCTATAATTATCTCATCATTTTGTTTTATTTTTTTAGCTTCAACAATTTCTTTTGGAATTATAATGCCTATTGAACTTCCCCATTTCTTAGCTTTTGTTTTAATTTCATCATCCATAAGCACTAGTTATATTTAGTTATATTTAAACTTTTTGTTTAAGAAATCTGCATTTCCTCAATTACATTTGAATCTAGAATTCTCTGGACATTAAGCTCTTTTCTGCCAAACATCTCATTTTTATTTACTTTTACAAGGATATTAATCTGCTTCCCAATAATTTTATTTTTTATTTCTTCCAGCTTTTCTGGAAATTGCCTTAATTCATAAAGCTCCTTGGATGATTTTTCTATTATCTGCTCTGCCTGATTCCTAAATGCTGTTGTTCTTATGCTCTCTGTTCCATCATCAAAAATAAAGTTTAGTATTGGAACAAGCTTTTCCTGGACTGAGCCGTGAGCATCACAAATAAATTTACCGTCGTATAATCTTACCTTTTTATTGCATTCTGGGCAAGCTTCATAAAATCTTGGCTCAAATATCTGGGTGATTGTTCCAAATACAGAAACATTTACATCATTATCGCCTAAGTCTTTAATCTGTTTTTTAAAGAATTCCTGCTGCAACTGGACTTCTTTTACATTTAATGTTTCATTTTCGGGATTAATTGTTATTTGAGACCTGTTGCCCAAGTGAAATTCCTTAAATCCATTATTTTCCTTTATATAACCGTTTTTTATTTTCAAAATTGTGTTTTCTTTTATTTGAGAATCTTCAATTAATTTTATCTGATTAGTATCCCACATTACCAATTTAATTATTCCAGTTTCATCCCCTACCAATAAATTAGCAACCTTGCCCTGTCTTTTCTCTGTCTTAAATTCCCTTACTCCAAAAAGTTTTACTACTTTGCACAATAAATTTACAGAATTCATTCCAGCAATTAATTTGTCAATTGTTAATTTTCCTACTGGCTGAAATATTTTTACACCAAGTTCATGAGCAACTATGTGGGCAGCACCTTCTTTTGTCACTAAGTCTGACATTTTCGACAGCTTTTCTTTTACTTTTAATTCAATTTCTTCTGAAGAGATATTTGTTTCCTGATTTATCCTCTTTATTATATCTTGATATGAAACACCAAACATACAAATAAGAAAATTAAATGATATTAAAAGATTATTGTTTTTTAGATTGGGTATTTTTATTAAGCTTATTGATTAAATATAAAGTATGGGATGATAAAGAGTTTAATAAAGGGATTTAGCAAGCATAAGAAAAAAAGTGCTCTGTTTTTTAGCTGGTTTTTTAGTTTCTTTGTTACTAGGGGGATTATAGAACATACTGACTGGATAGAAATGAGTGAAGATTACAGAATACCTACAACTTTAGATTATCACCTTTTAGGAACAGTGCTTTATGCACATTTTTATTTTTTATTTGATTATTTTAAAGATATTCTTATGTATAAGGAGCCAACTCTTCGCACGTTTTTAAGAGTTTGGAATCCAATAAGAATTAGCAGATCAATTAAAAATGACTTTAAGTGGAATACTTGGGGTGATTTAGAGGCAAAGATACTTGATTTAGAAGGAGATATTTCTTTACTAAAGAAAAGCCCAAGGGAAAAATTACTTATAAGCGGACTTTACCTTAGAAAAAGGAATGCTGACAAAAGCATAAGCTATCTTGAGGAAGCAATTGAAGAGCTTTCAGGGGAAGATATACAAGAAAGCATAATAAGAAGACTTTCTTCAAAGCCAACTAGTCCTTTTGAAAGGGTTTCTGCAGAAGATAAGATTTTTTATTATTTTGAACAGATATACCATAGCCTTAAAACTGGGGACTTTAAGACTGGATTAGACTACTGGAAGGGATTAATTGATTTAGACTGCAAAGAAAGAACAGAATTAAATGTTTTATTTGCAGTTTTTCTTGGTTTATTAGAAAGGTATAAGGAAAGGTTTGAGAAAAAAGGGATAATAGTCCCAGATAAAATAAAGAGCTATCAGCAATGGAAGAAAATAGTAGAAATAATTTTAGAAGAAAAGAAAGATGGGAAAAAATTTGAGGGAATATTTGAATCAAGAGAAGGAAACGAGATTTTAGAGTATATACCATCTGAGTTTTTGAAAGAGGTTTTTATTTTCAAAAGAAGCAAGAACAGAGATGCACTTAAGAAAGAATATTTAGTAAATTCTATTTTGTGGGATTTAGGCAGAGGAGTTAGTGAAGAAGAAAGAACAAAATTAGCAAGGCCTTTAAGTTTTATAATGGAAAGAGAGAATTATTCTTATTACATAAGCAGAAGAAGGCCATTAAAGACGCTAGAAGAAGTATTTGAAAATGCAAGTGACAAAGAAAAAGACAGGATGCTAATAGAATCTGTAAAAAATATAAGGAAGATGCATGAAATTTCTTATTGGAACTTGCAAGAGAACTCTTTTTATGTTGATGATGGCTTAGTAAGCAGAGAGATGGAACTTGCAAGATATAATTATAATGAAAACTTAATGAGAAGATTAATTAGAAGACTTGGAGTAAACCAGAAAGGTGTTGACTTGTGCGAAGCTATAATTAAAGAAGTATATCCTTATTCTAAGAGATTTACTTGTGTTATTAATGGTGACTTGGCAATATCAAATTTATTAGAGGATGGAAGTGTTATTGATTTTGAAATGGCAACTATAGGAAATCCTGTTATTGATGTTGTAACAACATTAGAAGATCCAAAAAATGGAAAAGATGGAAAATACTGGATATTTAAGCATTATTATTTAGACCAAGAGAAGGTAGAAGAAAAAGGATTTTTTTTACATGATAGTTATGAGCCTCATGTTGCTTTTGTTTCAGCTTGCCAGACAGGAAGCAAATTTGCACAAGCACAAAACAAACGAAAAAAGGGAAAAGAAGAAGAAAATGAGGTTAAAAGAGAAGATTATTTTAAGAAAGCTGAAAAAGACATTGAAAGATCAAAGGGATTTATAAGATATGTTATTGAGAGGGGAAGTGCAAATGTTAAGGACAAGTTTGTAAAATACCTGAGAAGTTCTGAAATGGCAAAGGAATTAGCCGAGGTTCTTTAATTTTGAACTAAAATTCTTGAAGTCCTGAATTTTATAATTGGCTGGATTGGGTATTTCAATGATTTTTCTTTTTCCCCTAAATAAAATTTATCTTGCTGATATTCAAAATTTAATATTAATGTTTCTCCTTTGCAAATTAAATTATTTATTTTTATTTCCTGTTTTGCTTCTTCACAATCTGGAAAATTCTTATTTGCTTTTAAATATAAATCTGTGAAAATGTTTAAATCATATTCAATTTCTTTTGTGAATTTATGATTAATTGTAAACTCAACATTTTCTTTTTTGAAAACAATGTTTGGGGAATTAAAAGTGAAAAATAATTTATTGTTTTCTTCTTTTATTTCTACATTATATAGTCCTAAGCCCTGTAATTTGGAATATTCATTAAATGAGTTTTGTAGATATATTTTTAAATTTTTCCTGATTTTTTCTTTATTAAGGTGGCATTTTTCTTTTAATTTAAAATCATCCCATAACAGGCATTTTTCTTTTAATTGTGCTTCATTAAAACCAGAATTTTCTGCTAATTTAATTATTGAATTATAAATCTGATACAAAGAGGCTTGCTCTATTAATTCTAATTGTGATTTAGTTTCTTTGTCTAGCTCTATTATGCGTAATGATGAAGCGCCTAAATCTGCTGTAGCGCCAGAACTAATCAGGATATTATATAATGAAGCTGATAATGTTATAATTACAAACAAGACCAATACAGGCTCAAACATTAAGGCTTTTTTGTTTATTTTGTACATAATTGATAATAATCTCCTTTGCAGTTAATTAAATCCTGAGTGGAAATTCCTTTTTGGCAGTTGAGGAAACTATCTGTTTCCTTTAAGGCATTACACCACATATTGTTATTATATCTCCATATATCTTTAGTAGGCGATATTAAAAAAGAAGATTTATCTGGGATATTTTTGAAAACTGATTTTTCTTTTACTTTTTTTTCAAATTCTTTTTCTGAATAAGCTATATCTATGAATCCTTTAGGATCATATTTTTTTTGCTCAAATTCGAGACATGCTTTAGAATTTTCTTTAAATCCTGGGATTTCTATTCTTTTTAGATCAAAAGAGGATATTTCATTAAATAGAATTAGTCCTTTGTTTCTAAAGTAGAGGTTTTCTCCTAAAGAATTTACTTCATTAGGAATATCTTTGCATGTTATTTTTTCATTTATACAAGATAGTGCTCTACCTGTTAAATAAGGAAAGAAAATCTGGGAAATTTGTCTTATATTTTCTGCTTGCTCCTGCTTTTTTTCATAGCAATATAATGGTATTAATTCTAATAAATTAGTTTCTTTTCCATCTACATTTATTCTAGTATAAAGAAAATAATTCAAAAAATCATAATAATCTATTTTGGGTATATTTTTTTCAGTATCAACAAAAAAACCAGGCGTTTTAGTTCCTGGAATGAATTCTCCAGACAAGACTATAAAAACCAGGGAAAAAATTATAATTATAAAAGTTAAAACAATGAAGGCGTAATATAGTACAACTGAATTGCCAATTAAAGCCCCATTTTTATTCATAATTAACCACCAGTTCAACAAAAACTTGCCTTATTTTTTCTTCCTCTTTTATGATTAATGTGTCTTTTTTGCACTTTATGTTTCTACTTAAATTACATAATTCTTCTTCAAATTTTTCAGGATTTATAATAAATGACGAATCAGGAGAAGTAATTTTAACACCTACATTTTCTCTTATGAAACATTCTTTAAAAGGTTTTTCAGAAATTCCCTTTTTTTCTAAACAGCTTTTAACCTCAAAAATTAAGAAATCAGCTTCATATTCATTAATTTTATCCAGCTGAACTTGTTTATTTTTTGAATAACAACCTATTGGCAAAGTAAGAGTAATTAAGACAACTACCAAAAAAATTATTCTGCCTATGTTAAGTATTCCTTCAGATACATCTTGTCCTTTTTTATTAAATTTAGGCAATCTCATTTTTTTCTGAAATCAGCAAATCTTTTGTTCTTTCAAATTTAAATTCGACATTTGGTTTTTTTACATATTCTTCTTTTATAGAAATTTCTTTTGATTTTATGTAAATATATTTGTCATCAAGAATAAATTCAAATTCAGAAGGCAAGGAAATGATAGTTTTTATTTTAGCAGCTTCTGAATTTTGCATGGCATTTAATACCAATTCTATATCTTTTGAATAAACCTTCGCCTGAAAACCAATATCTTTTGTGCTAGAATTTACATACAACAAAACAACTAAACCAACTAAAGCTGCAAAAGTTATAAAACTAATTTCAAACAATAATTCTTTAGCATCTCCTCTTTTGTTCATAATATATTTATCTTTCATAAATTTATAAATTTAAGGTTCTAGGAGTTATAGGTTATTTTTAATTTTAAACCATCTTTTTTAATAAACAAAGGTACAGAATAAGTTTTTTCAGAACTTAAGGCCTTTTTTCTTACTAAAGAGAATTGATCTAAAGAGGCTAGAATTAAGAAAGTGTCTTGATCTTCAACCTTTAAACTATCTAATAAATGACTTGGATAATTTACTATCATATTTCCATCTATTTTTGTATGTTCGCCTAGATTTATGCAAGAAACTGAAGAAAGACAATATGCTTCATTTTTTTGGTTTAAGGAATAAGATAAATTGCATTTACATATACAATTTGAATCTTCACTGCACTCTTTTGGTTTTTCTATTTTTTTAAATTTAATTTCCTTAAAAGTTACTGGATTTTTATAGGTTAGTTCGTTCTGCAGTTCAAAAGGATTATCACCAGTCTCAAAAATAACATCATTATAATTTAATTTTAAATTAAAATATCTTGATTCTTTAGTTTCGATGACTTTGTTTACTGCTTGTCCAAACCGAGAAAAATCTCCTTCATTAAGATCTTCTGAGGGGGTAAAGACTGAATATACTGCTGACCAAAGTTTGGCAATTCCAAAGGAAAGAAATAAAAGAATTAATCCTGCAAGAAGAATAAATCCTAGTTCCTTAGATAAAATTTCGCTTTGCCCTCTTTTGTTCATTAAAATTAAAATAAGAAAAAAGAATATATAAGGTTTATTGTATTTTTAACAAGTTACAACTTCACAAGAAACGCCTAAATCCTTTTCAGTTCCAGTATCTAATGTTCTTGAACAATAGTATTTTACAAATGGCTGGTTTTTATCAGCATCATTTCCGCCAACCCTATCTGCCCTGCTGTCACCATCTTTATCAATTTTAAAAGAATGCAGGCAATAAAAATTCTTTCTTAAAGGTTCTGTTAATGTTTTAGTTTGTTCACATCTTTGTTCACAACTTTGTATTGCTATTGTTAAATCTGTGCCTGTAGTTAATGGGAAGAAGACATTTGATATAACTTCAGTTACTCTCCCAAAACCACCTAAAAAGAATGTAGTTACTACAATCAAAACAAGGACAGCTAGAACTGTAATAATGATAGTATTTATTGTTAAATCAACACCCTTTTTATTCATATATCTGACCTCTCTATTTTTAGATATTTATTTGGTATTTAAAGGTTTTTGTTAAAAACATTGAGCATTTTCTTTTGTACGCAATTCTAGAGGTCCAGGAGTTGAGAAAAAACAGCTCCTTTCTTCTTGTTTCTCAGGTTTATCACTTTGAAAATTACAAGGATTTAAATTACATAATAATTCAAATTCATCATAAGTATTAAGAACTGATTTATAACTAAAACACTTACCAAAGAATTCATCGAAATATTTCTGGTTTGTACAAGAAAGGCAACCTATTTCTGAAGTTGTTTTTGTTTTGCCCCAGAAACAACCAGTTTTTTGCTTTTTATTTCCCATGCAAATTGCAGAAGTGGTAAAAGAAGCACACTTTTCTTTTGCTTTTTCAGAAAGATCTCTTATATCATTTTCAGAAAGATCTCTTATATCAAATAAATTTTTATCAGGTTTGATGCTTTCCTGGAAAGTATTTAAACTTT
>Ga0209541_10010996_pt1 | contig 14271 bp, 15 predicted proteins | sample RifCSPlowO2_01_FD_184027 | JGI IMG/M metagenome (GOLD analysis project Ga0209541, IMG submission 184027) | Groundwater microbial communities from Rifle, Colorado - Rifle CSP2_plank lowO2_0.1 (SPAdes) (version 2) | ecosystem: Environmental > Aquatic > Deep subsurface > Groundwater | place... | reverse complement strand
GTCCGCATTGCGGAGCGACGTAAGTGCGTGGTAATCCGCGACCATGAGCATGCTGTCGTATTCGCGTGAAAGCTCCACGAACGGCTTCAGTGCCCCGAAGTAGTTGCCGAGGTGGAGTGCGCCCGATGGTTGTAGCCCCGTAAAAAGTCGCTTCATTGGGGCATAATAGCAGAAAAACGGGCTGTTTTTAAGGAGTGGGGAATTCTATGACGAAACGCGAACCTTTGCCTTCCCCCTCGGATTCGGCCCATATCTTGCCCTTGTGCGCTTCAACTATCTGCTTCGCGATGAAAAGTCCGTAGCCCGTCGAATGGACGTTTATCTTGATGGAATCTTTACCGTGTCCCCCTTCGGTGAAAAGCATCTTCATATCCTCGGGAGTAATGCCGATGCCGCTGTCCTTGACCGAGAAGCGGAGCTTATCCCCGTCGGTCAGCGTGACTTCGATGTCACCCGACGGCGTGTACCGGATGGCGTTGTCGATGAGATTTCGCAGGACGTGCTGACGTATCTTCTCCTCGTCGCCGTTTAGTACGAAAGTGGCCTTCGTGTCTATCATCGTTTTGATACCGATGTGTTTTTCTTCAGCGGCGGGCTTGAGATGCTCCACCGTATCAATGACCGCGGCCCGCAAGTCGAACGGCTTCATTTTGTATCCCACCGTCCCCTTCTTCAGATTCGACGCATCGAGTATTTCCATGACCATACGCACACCTTTGCGCACATCGGCGAGTGCGCCCTTTGCCATCCCCGTCAACTGTTCGGATATGGTCCCGTAATCGCCCTCGACTATCCCCGCAAATCCCGCCTCGCTCTTGGTGAGATATCCCTTGATCTCATGGCTGATGAAGTGCAGAAGATTCTCCTGTTGTTTGTTGACCACTTCCAATTCCTGCTCCTGCTTTTGGATAAGTTCGCGTTGCTCGACTTCTCTTTTGACGCTTTGCACCAACAAGTAGCCGAAGATGACTGTGAATGCCAGGATGAGCCCGTCGACAATGAACGCCCCCTGGGACTTGTCGCCGAAGAGTTTCGCGAAGAGCACGACGCAGATGGTAATGGTCAGCGCTTGAGCAAGGAGTACCTTGATGTTGAAGAGGTGGTATTTTGTTATGGCGTAAGCGGTCGCACCGAGAAATGCGAGTGTATAGAGAGGCGCAAGCGGAACAAACGCCAGAGAATTGAAGACAAGTATGGGGACCAATATCGTCGCGATAATGAGCACAAGCATGACGAGCATCCCGTCGAGAATGAGCCGCAATTGCTTTCGCGGGAGATCAACCGCCGATAGATATTTTTTTATCAACAAATAAACCGCGAACGCGCTAAAAAACGTCGAAAGCACGGAAAAGGGAATAAGACCTGGGCCCGGGATCAGCCGGCTGTCGCCGTTGATGACCTCCGTTGCGACGAACGCGTACGGCGATATGTTGAGCACCATCATGAGCAAAGCGCCTCCGAGCGCCGCGTAGAAATACGCGGAGCGTAGTCGTATCTCATCGGAAGGAAAGGTGTGCGCGAGCAGAAAAAAGAACAAGCTCATGGGCGCCGCGAAGAATATCGCGAGACGATGCATCATGAGCGAGCCTTCCAACGGCCCCGGTACACGGGCAACATGTGCGGCAACAAGCCAGCATACGGTACATACGGTGAGAAGAACGAATATGATGTTCGTTGCGCTCCGCGGATTGCTCCGGTAGACGGCAAGCGCGAGGAGCAAATGGATTGTAATCGCGATGACAAGCACGATGAGATCAAGCGAGGCTTCTTGCAATTGAACGAATAGCGCATCCATAGTCTCATTCAGCGTCGAAAAAAACGGGCGGCAGTTTCCTGGAGCGTGCGGTGGGTTCCGCGCCGTAGCCCGTCCGGAAAAGCATGGCTATATGTTCGTTGTCGGAGACGCCGAGGGCGCTCTCTATCGTGCGACACTCGCGCCAAATGAGCGCGATGTGCTCCGGTGAGAGAGATTCCGTTTCCCGGGCTCGCACCCGTTGCATGAGGTACGGGAGCGCGGTCACGGGCTGCACGCGCATTCCAAGATTCGTGGCCGTGAGCCACACACGCTCAAAAGCGCGTCCGGCGTTGAAAAAATCTTCATCACGTTCGCCCCGGATAACGAGGGCGCCAAGCGCGGAAGAGGCTCCGTAGACAGCCGCGCTCTGCTTGCGGATCGCTTTTGAAAGACCGACCTTGTTGAGGAGTTGTACGGCACCCCAGTGTCGCACTACAAAGCGCATGAGAAGCTGGACCGGTTTCGGAAACTCCATAGTTTTGACGAAGAGGCCGGGCCTTTCGAACTCTTCCTGTTCGCTCCACCGGATCATGTTGAAAAGAAAATCATGGAGTTGCCGGTTTTCCATCAAGATACGCTCATTGGCGCTGATAGCCCGAGCAAGCGATTCTATGGCGGCTCTCTCGTGAACGAGTTCGAGGCGTGCCCCAAAATCTCCGGAAGCCGCCGTTTTCAATGCTTCGACGTGCCCGGGATCGAGAGGCTTCTTGTCGTAAGGCTTCCTGTTCGTAACCCGCTTCCCGATAGCGTCGTGTAAGTGATTATGCGCGGGCGACGTGGGGCGAAACGCCATTGTAGCCGTGCAGTTCGGTTGGCCGGGAAACGGCTCGATAGAAACTTCGAAGCCTTGCGCGAGGGCCGCAATGCAAATATTTTCGGCGAGTGCTCCGTGCGCAAAGTATGACCCACGCTGCCTGAAATTATAGAGAGTCGCGTCGCCGCCCGGCACGTTGAAGATGCGAAGCGTATCGTCCGAAAGCGCGAAGCGCCACGGTTGAGCGTTGTCCCCCGACGGCGCTTGGACGGCGACCGAGAGTATCTTCCGCAAAACATCTCGGGATGACATACTATGAAATATACATAGAACAGTTGCATAAATTTCGGCGGCGCGCAAGAATGGGGCAATGGATTGCGTTCAGTCTCTGTAGCCATGTATGGCATCCCCGGCTCCGCTTAGATCTCTCGGCTCTGCGTCAGAGCCACGTGCCTTTGCGCGGGCGCGTACGCTCTTTCGCGAAGCGGCGCAACGCGTTCCCGCCTACCGAAATTTCTTAAAGAAGCATGGCATCGATGCGAAAAAAATCAGGAGTCGGGAAGATTTCGCGCACGTTCCTCTCACCGATAAGTTGAACTACATCGCGAAGTATAGTCTCGCGGAGTTGAGCTGGGACGGGAAGCTTCAGGCAAAATACATCTCCTCGAGTTCGGGCTCAACCGGAGTCCCCTTTTATTGGCCTCGCGGAACGAATCAAGACACGATTTCCGGTCTTACATTTCGCCGCGTCTACGAAGACATTTTTGGGAGTCGGCACGGGAGGACACTGTGCGTAAACTCCTACGCGCTTGGTACATGGCTTGCGGGTTTCGAGCTCTACAATTCGACGAAATGGGTCGCCGAACACGGTAGCGTCATTGTCAGCACAACTCCCGGCATTGACAAAGCTGTGACCATGGACGTTGTGAAAAAACTCTCTCCCTCTTTTGAGCGCATCGTGCTTGCAGGATATCCGCCTTTTGTGAAAGACATCATCGAACACGGGATATCGAATAAATTCAAGTGGAAGGACCATGATATCCGGCTCATAACGGCCGGAGAGGCGGTGAGCGAATTATGGCGCAGTCACGTCTTGGGGCTCATCGGCAAGAGCGGTTCCCTCACGAGCCTTACCAACATGTACGGAATGGCGGAAACGGGCATTGTTGCACACGAGACGCCCGCCTCGATACTCTTGCGTCAGACTGCCGAGCATACGCCGGAACTTTGCGCGAAATTACCTGACCTCGACCAAGTTGCGGGGCTATACCAGTACGCGCCTCTTGCGCGCTACTTTGAGACTGTGCAGGATTCACTTGTCCTCACGACCGATGCCGGACTTCCTCTCATCCGCTACGATACCCACGACCGCGGGAGTATTCTTCCGCATACTGCGGTGGAACGTTTTTCGGACGGTCTTTTCACAAAAACCGCTAGAGAGCGGGGCATCAGCCTCGCCATGTGGAAATCGCCATACCTCTTCATGTATGACCGGAAGGACCTCGCGATTTCATTCTATGCCCTTCTTATTTATGTTGAGCACGTCAAGCGAGCATTCGAGAGCTACAAAAGCGCTTCCAAACTTTCCGGTCTCTTCACCATGAGCGTCGGGCACACCAAAACAATGGACCAGCAATTCACTATCGTGGTCGAGCTCGCGCGCCATATTAAACCGCAAGCGGGGCTCGCAAAAGACATCGCACGCCACACCGTGCACGTACTCTGCAATATCAACAGCGAATACGCCAAACTCTATCGGACTCTCGGGAAACGCGCCGAACCCAACATTGAACTCGTGTGGTACGGCAAGATACAAACCTCTCCCGGCAAGAAACACCGCTGGATAAGGAGATCTTGACGACAGGACACCTTCCTGCGAGGGCATCCAAACAGTGCAATCTTCATGGTATGATGGCGCCGTGAAATTGATCACCGAAAAACTGCGCGCCCAGTTCGGAGACATATATCTCGAGGTCACGGAGCAGGACGCGGTGCGGCGCATCGGCTGTCTGCGTCGAATGTCCGACAACGCGGTACTGACGTACCACATCGTCACCTTCGATCCCCGCGGCGTCGCCGCGCTCGGGGTGCACCATACCACCATAGTCGCAGGCAATCCCATGGGAGAAGTCATTAAGCATTCAGGGGTGGTTCATACGCGGAGCGTGTCAAAACCTGCCTCAAAAAATATGCCGCCATTCCTCCGAGCACTTTTTCGGACGCTGAAGAAACGTTGTCGAATTGAGAACATCAAATATACGATCAAGGGACTTCCCTACGCGAACATCGATGAGTTCTACAATCCCGAATTCACGCCGCTTCCTAAATTATCGCGCACGAGATAATGGCGGGGTGAAAGTTTGCTCGTAGCTCATAACGTACCGCCCTGACGGCAAAGGGGCGTCGGTCAGTATGCGCCGCACGACATAGGCGATGGCCGATCCCGCAAGCATTGCCGCCGTCCCGAGCTGGGGAATGCCGGACAACGTCTTGCCGACCTCAGCGATCGATGCAAGCTGGCGTGGCGTGAAGTGGGACGTATCGATGATCAGGTTCGAGAGTTCGATAAAATCTTTGCGCGTCATGACGGACGGAAGTTTTCGCAATGCCAGACGACCATGAAAAATCGGTCGCGCTCGCTCAAGATCAAATCGCTCCACGTCGATTATCACACTGTCACCGTTATCGGTCGCCATAACAACGGGAATCTCCGCCTCCTTACATCGCTCCCGCGCGAGGATTTTTGTTTCTATCGAATCCATCTCGTCGACAAAAACACTCAATCGCGGCCTTGATAGAAAAGTGTCGATTGTGTCCTTTCCGATCCCCTCCTCCAGGAGCTCAAGATCGAGAAACGGATCCACTTCCCACGCCGATCGGGCGGCCACGACGGTTTTGTTCTCCCCCACGTCGGGAAGCGTTGCGCGCAGACGGTTCAAGTTCGTGATCCCGACCGTATCCGGATCTGCAAGTTTCATCTTCCGCGGACCGCCTGTTGCGACGAGCGCCGCCACCGCTAACGATCCGACCGATAATCCTCCGATGCCGACGACGCCTTCACGGTATGCCTTTTGTTCCTCCGCGGTAATGAGATTCCGATTTCGAGCTGTCCGCAAAAGACCATAGATTTCTTCATCCGGAATGTGAACGGCCGTGTCTCGCCACGGATAGTATGCCCACACGGTCTCTCGCTCCCACCCGGCGATGAAAGATCGCACCTTTGTCTCGATCCCTTCCGTATGTTCGTCCTCCGTCGGATGTTCGATAAAGTACAATTCGCGGAGCGCGCCCGGTACAGAGTCGATAATTACAGCAGATCTCGGAACCCCGGACCGTCTCGCGTATATGGTCGGTTTTTGTATCGGGCTCATGTCGGAAAATCGAGAATGCTCAGCGGCGAATGAAGGCGAGCGCGGCGTACGAGCCGATGAGCCACCAGAAGCGGTACGCTTCGCCGAATATCATCTGAACTTGCGGTCCGAAGTTCCAAAGGTCGCGCAGCGCGGGCGTCCCCGTCCAGATGACGATAACGATTGCGGCCGCGGCAATCCCGCCTAAAGCCGCTTGCAATGGTCTGCCTGACTCACTACCGTACGAGATACCGATGCTACCGACGAGGATGTACATGACGACGAACACGATAGCGAACAAGACGCCTTGAAGCATCGGAGAGGCGAATTGCCCCGCGATGTCCCCGATGATGACCGCACCGGCAAGCGCAGAGAATACGAGCGCGGCGGCGGGAAGCGCGAGGGCAAGCGTACTGACGCGCTTCGCTCCCGAGCGTAGGCAATCAAACGCGGCGATGATGACGAACGCTCCGATAACGATCCAATCGACCGGTAGTTGTGTAAAAAAGCGTATGACCGTATCGAAGACACTGTCCATGGATGGATTATACGTCATGTAGCGGTAAGCTACCGACTACGGGCTGTTCACAGTCCTTCTTTGCGCAATTCGTCCACGAGATGTCTCGCCTTCGCGGAAAGCTTCGCCGGGAATTGGACATCTACCTTGACGAGGAGGTCGCCGCGCGAACCCCTGCCGTGCGGGACGCCTTTTCCGCGGACCCGCAGGACTTCGCCGTGAGCGACCCCCGCAGGTACCGTTATCATTTCGCGGCCGTCCAGCGTCTGTATCCCGTATTCCCCGCCCAAAAGCGCATCGGTGAGCTTGATCGGGAGCGTCGTCTCCAGATCGTTCCCGACGCGCGAGAAATTACGCTCATTTTTCACATGTATCTTGACGTAGAGGTCTCCCGCAGCACCACCGTGCACCGCCTCCCCCGTCTGCGGCATGCGTATCATCTCGCCGTCCGATATTCCCGCCGGCACGACGACGTGGATCTCCTCCTGCCGACGCGCGACGCCCGCGCCGCGGCACGTCTCACAGAGCGTCTCCGGCACTTTGCCGAGTCCGTGGCACTTCTGACACGGGCGCGCGGAGGTGAACGTCCCGAAGAATGAGTTGCGCGTCTCGCGAAGCTCGCCTTTTCCGTTGCAGATACTGCATTGAATGGTCTTCGCGCCGCGCTTCCCGCCGGTGCCGTCGCAGGCGGCACAGACTCCCGTCTTCGCGATGAGGACGCGCCGCTCGGTACCGAAAATAGCCTCCTTGAACGGGAGCTCAAGGTCTATCGAAATGTCGCGGCCCCGCCGCCGGCTTTGGCCGCCACCGAAGAATTCCCCGAAGATATCGCCCAGATCGAATTCGACGCCGTCTTGGCCGCTGAACCCTTGAAATCCTTGGCCGTTCGCGAAGTTTGAAAAGTCGAACCCTCCGAAGCCACCTTGCGGGCCTCTCTGCGGTCCTCCGCCCGCGAACGTCTTGCCGTAGGTGTCATATTCGGCGCGCTTCTTTTTATCCGAAAGCACGGTGTATGCCTCGCTCACCTCTTTGAACTTTTTCTCATCGCCCCCTTTTTTATCGGGGTGGTACTTGTGCGCTAGTTTCCGGAATGCAGACTTGATATCCTCTTCCGTGGCACCTTTCGCCACGCCGAGGATGTCGTAGTAGTTCTTCATTGATTGATTATATAAACCTTCGACAGTAAAAGCAAAAGGCCGCCGTGTGGCGACCTTTTGCTTCGCGGCATTATTGCTGCGGCGGTGTTTCCTCCGGCGGCTTTTGGTCGTCTTTCGGCGGCTCGGGCGGCGGTGTTTGCTGTTGTTTCGACATCGCTTCACCAATCGTCGACATCGCGGTCGAAAGGGCTTCCGAAGCGGATTTGATAGCGCCTGTATCTGTGCCGGTGCGGGCGGCTTTCAAGGCGTCTATCTTTTCCTGCACATTTTTCTTGATATCCTCGCCCACTTTCTCACCGTGCTCTTTGAGCGCCTTTTCACCCGCATAGATGAGCTGGTCGGCGCCGTTCTGCGCTTCGATGAGTTCCTTTTTCTGCTTGTCGGATTCCGCGTTGACCTCTGCATCCTTGCGCATCTTTTCTACGTCCATCTCCGATAGTCCGGAAGTCGCCTCGATACGAATGGATTGTTCTTTACCGCTCGTCTTGTCCCGCGCTTTCACGGAGAGAATACCGTTGGCATCAATGTCGAATGACACCTCTACCTGCGGCATCCCGCGTGGTGCGGGCGGGATACCGTCGAGGTTGAAGCGGCCGAGCGATTTGTTGTCCGCCGCCATCGGGCGTTCCCCTTGCACAACGTGTATCTCGACCGACGGCTGGTTGTCGGACGCGGTCGAAAAAATCTGCGAGCGCGAAGTCGGGATGGTCGTATTGCGGTCGATAAGTTTAGTCGCCACACCGCCCAAGGTCTCGATACCGAGCGAAAGCGGAATGACGTCGAGGAGAAGGATGTCCTTCACATCACCCTGCAAAATGCCGCCTTGGATGGCCGCGCCTATCGCCACGACCTCATCGGGGTTGACCGTCATGTTGGGCTTCTTGCCGAAATAATCCGAGACGGCTTTCTGCATCGCGGGCATGCGGGTCTGGCCGCCCACAAGCACTATCTCGTTGATATCGGCAATCTTGAAAGGCGACGCCTCCATCGCGCGCTTCGAGATAGCCATCGCACGGTCGAGGAATTCACGCGAGAGTTCTTCGAGCTTCGCGCGCGTCATCTTGATGAGGAGGTGCTGCGGCCCCGCATCGGTAGAAGTGATGAACGGAATGTTTATCTCCGTCTCAAGCGCGGTCGAAAGCTCTATCTTCGCTTTTTCCGCAGCCTCGTCCAGTCGTTGCCGCGCGAGTGCGTCGTTCCGCACGTCGACGCCCGACTCTTTCTTGAATGTGTCGGCTATCCACTCCATTATCTTCTGGTCGATATCCTTGCCGCCGAGATGTGCGTCGCCGTCGGTGGCACGCACTTCTATCACGTCGTCCCCCACTTCGAGGACGGAAATGTCGAAGGTACCGCCGCCGAAATCGAAGACCACTATCTTTTCGTTCTTCTTTTTGTTGAACCCGTACGCGAGCGCCGCGGCGGTCGGCTCATTGATGATGCGCTTCACGTCGAGACCCGCGATCTTACCCGCATCTTTCGTGGCCTGCCGCTGTGCGTCGTTGAAATACGCCGGCACCGTGATGACAGCTTCGGTAATCGTCTCTCCCAGCCGCGCCTCCGCGTCCGCTTTGAGTTTCTGCAATATCATCGCCGAGACCTCTTCCGGCCGGTACCATTTGTCGCCCATCTTGACCTCCAGCCCGCCGTTGGCGGATTTTTGCGTCTCAAAAGCGACTGCCGAGCGGTCTTTCGTGACCGCAGCCTCGTCAAAGGAGTGCCCGATGAAGCGCTTTATCTGGTAGACGGTGTTCTTGGGATTCGTGACCGCCTGCCGGCGCGCGAGAAGCCCCACGAGCCGCTCGCCGGTCTTGGAAATGGCGACGACCGACGGTGTGGTCCGCGCCCCTTCCGCATTCTCGATGATTTCCGGCTCGCCGCTTTTGACCACCGCTATTGCGGAGTTCGTGGTACCGAGGTCTATACCCAATATCTTAGCCATGATGGTGGTTTAGGATTATATATCTAATAACTCAGGAATAGCAAATATTAAATATCAAATAGAAAAATGAGCCGGAAGAGAGTATATATTTTATATTTGCTATTTACTATTTGACTTTACTATGACCTGCGCCGGTCGAAGGACGCGCCCGTTCATTTTGTATCCGTAACGCAGTATTTTCGCAATAGTTCCTGCTTCTCCCGCAACGTCCGCGCGCTCTTCGACCGCCTCGTGCTCGGCATGGTCGAACATCTCGCCGGTTTTTCCGTATCTCTCGACGCCGTGCCGCCCCAAGGTATCGAGGAGCTGATTCCGTATCTGATCGATACCGCTCCTCCACCGGGGGTCTATTGCCTCCCACGCGGCGCTTCCCGCCGCCATATCGAATCCGTCCAGGACGGGAATGATGTCTTCGATAAGAGCTTCCTTGATGCGTGACGCCGCCCTGTCCGCACTCGCGAGCGCTTCTTTGCGCGCATTGACCGCATCGGCCTTGCACCGCTGCCAGCCGTCGAGATATTCCTGCCGCTCGGTCTTTACCGTCGCAAGCTCATCCTTGAGTTTTTTGAGCTTCGCCTGTGCGGCGCCGAGGTCACCGAGCTCTTCTTCGGGTTCAAAATTGACGTCCTCATTCTCGTCTTCTTTCTTCATCAGCGGAGTATAGCAAAAAGCCTTGCAAGGCTCTATGGAATACGACGACGCTCAAAGTGCGTACGATTGAGTTCTGTAAACCGTTTTAAGATTTCTGTCGACTCTGGAAGTACGGCAGGTGCGCTAGGTGACTTGACGAGATGCGCATATTCTTCCGCTCTGGACCCATCGGCCTGTTTATTTCCAGATTCACAAAATTGAACGCCCGCAAAATCGTTGAGAGTTTTGACCAGTGCTGCCGTCTCGGTCGCAAAACCAATTGCGCCGATATAAACTTCCCCATTTGCCGCCAGACGGTCGTAAAGTTTCTTTAAAAGCGCATACAGTTTTTCATACGTATGCTCCGATGCGGGATACTCAAGAAGAGCGCCTACAGGCTTGAAAAAGACACAACTTATTTTCGTTTGTTCTTGGTCCAGGATGTCTATAAAGTTTTTAACATCTTTAGCCTTGAATACGTCCCCGGCAACCACGGTGAGCGTTGATGAGCTTTTCTGCATTCCTCCCTTGGTAAGAATGAGGCCAAAAGTGTGGTCGGCTCCGAGACTGTGCGCGTCTGCGATACCGAAGACGTCCACAACAATGACCCGTTCGCCCCTTTCTTTTCTCTCAGCAAAACGTTCGGATAGTAATCGGATTTGGGGAAAGGCATTCCCAAAATAATCAACATATCTAGAGGCGTCGTACGAGAAGACTGGCCAAGGATCTACGCTCTTCGCACGACGTCTTTGCTCATCAAGTTTTTCAGATTTGCTTCTTCGTATGGTCTCTCTGATGTCGCCAAAGTCGCCCTCGTGCATTTCCTGATTATATCAGGACGAAGAGCAATCGACGCTGAAAGCTGGAAAACTAGCGTTTACTCCACTGTGGTGCTCTCCGGGCACCTTTGAGGCCGAACTTCTTGCGCTCTCTGGCGCGCGGGTCGCGTTTGAGGAAGCCGCGGACCTTGAGGTCTTTCCGCTGTTCGGGGACCAACTCTGTTATCGCGCGCGAGAGTCCGAGGCGCACCGCTTCCGCCTGCGCTTTGTGCCCCCCGCCGCGGACGTGAGCGGAAACCGCATAGACCGCGCCCAAGACGGTGAGCGGCGAGAAGGCCGTTTTCACCATTCCCGACAACGGGAAATATTCGTCGGCCGCTTTGCCGTTGACCATCATCGAAGAACTCTTCGCGGAGGTGATACGCACGCGCGCAGTGGCCGTCTTTCTCCGTCCGACCGCTTCCGTGTACTGTCCTTCTGCTTTCGCGCTCATACTGCTTATTCGTTAATTATTAGATTTTTCATGCGTGCGGTCAAAAATGTGTTGCGCGGTAGCATCCGCTTGACCGCGCGGCGCAATGGTTCGCCCGCCCCTTTCCGTGCGGAAAGCGCCGCGTGGCTCTCTTTCCGGAGGCCACCCGGATAGCCGGAATACGTCGTGTAGGTCTTTTGGGAGCGTTTGCGCTCGCGCATGTACAATTTCGAGACGTTCACGATCTGCACCTTCACGTCGGAGCGTTTGTTCGGGACATAATCGGGCGAGGTCTTCCCCATCAGCGCTTTTGCCGCCTCGGAAGCGACGCGCCCCAATGTTTTTCCTCCCGCATCTATCGTGTATTCAGCCATATACTATTTCAAAAGTTCGATGCGGGAAGATTCGATGGCGCGTTTTCCCACGCGGCCCAAGCGCACGATGCGCGTGTATCCTCCGGCGCGGTTTTTGTAGCGCGGCGCGATGGTCTCGTGCAATTTTTTGACGATATCTTCCGACAGCCCGGGGACGGAGGCGACCTTGCGGCGCGACGCCAGGGTGTTGTGCTTGCTCGCGGTGATGAGGCGCTCGACGAACGGACGCAAAGACTTCGCTTTTGCGGTCGTGGTCACGATACCCTCTTGGAGGATGAGCGAACGGGCAAGCGAAGAAAGGAGCGCGACGCGCACGCGCTTCACGCGGCCCAATTTTCTGTTCGCTTTGTGATGCCGCATAGTGAGTAAGTTTTAAGTGCTAAGAGTTAAGTTTTAAATGGAATACAGGGTTTTTTGTACTTTGTACTTAATGCTTAGTACTTACTTATTGGGTGCGCAGAGTGAGTCCGAGATTCGAGAGTGCGCGTTTGATGTCCTGCAACCCTTTCTGGCCCAGTCCTTCGATAGAAAGGAGGTCGTCCTCGCGCTTCCGCACGAGCCCGCCGACGGTCCGGATGGACGCATTGTCGAGAGCATCCTCGACGCGCTGCGGAAGACTGAGCTCCGTGATGCGGGTCTTCAGGACTTCGGCGTCGAGCGCGACGACACGCTCTTCGCGCGAGCTTCCCTTTCCTTCCGCGGACGGAACACCGAGGTCCGCCGCCTCGTCCTCTTTGAAGCCGACGACCGCTTTCAATTGATGGATCATGGTCTCGATGGAACGCTCAAGAGCTTCGCGGGGGGCGAGCGTACCGTCGGTCTCGATGAGAATACGCAGGCGATTGAAATCCGTGCGGTCGCCGACACGCATGTTCTCGACTTCGTAATTCACGCGTCGTATCGGGGAAAAGATGGCGTCGAGAGCGATGGTCCCGATGTCCACGCGCTCCTTCTGATGCGCCTCTTTGGGGACGTACCCCAAGCCGCGCTCCGCGCGCAGTTCGAGCTCGAACGGGACTTTGCCGACCAATTCGGCGATGTGGTTCTCGGGATTCAGTATCTCGACTTGTCCGGGGACATGCAGGTCGGCGGCAGTGAGCGACTTCGGGCCTTTTGCGGAGAGCGTTATGGTCTGCGCCTCGTCGGTCAATATCTTCAGGCGTATCCGGCGGATATTGAGCAATATCGTCACGACATCTTCACGCACACCTTCAATAGTTGAGAATTCGTGAGCGACACCGGGAATCTTCACGTGCGTGACCGCAGCGCCCGGCAAGGAGGAGAGGATGATGCGGCGGAGGCTGTTGCCGAGGGTGTAGCCGTAGCCCGGGTACAGCCCGTCGATCTCATACGTCCCGCTCCGCTCCGATTCGGAGACGACGCGCGGCTTGGACGGCAGTGCAATGTGGTAGTCGGACATACAAAATTCTTAATTGATAGCTTTTAGTAAATAAAAAAGGCCGAAAGACGCAAAAGTGGGCAAGAGTATACCATTATCTGCTGTAAAATTCAAACACCGTGGCGTAATCGAGCGTCGTCTCCGCCGGTGTGTACGCGGGCTCTCCCATGACCTCGACCTTGAGAGTGGTGACGTCGAAAGAAAGCCACTGTGGTATTGCGCGCGCCTCTCCCTTCCCCTCCTCGGTGAAGCGGGTGAAGAGCGGGCTACGGCGGCTTCCCTCGCGGATAGTGACGACATCGCCCTTTTTAATGTGGTGCGAGGGTGTCGTGATGCGGACGCCGTTGACCACGATGTGTCCGTGGGAAACGAGCTGTCTTGCCGCGCGCCGCGTCGGGGCCAACCCGGAGCGGTATGCAACGCTGTCGGCGCGCATTTCGAGCATACGATGCAGGGCCACTCCCGGGTCGGGCTGCTCGTAGGCTTTTTTCGCATAATTCGAAAGTTGGCGCTCGGAGAGGCCGTAGGTGAAACGCACGCGCTGTTTCTCCAAAAGCTGACGGCCGTAATCGCTTCCGCCGCGCCGCGGAGGTTTCTTCGAGCGCGCTTCCGAAAGGGCGAATTTCTGCGTCTGGGTCTGCTCGAAAATGCCCGCACCGAGGCGTTTCGCTATCTTGTATTTTGATTTGATGGGTAACATATAAATTGCAGTACTAGACTCTCCGTGGTTTCGGTGCACGCGGGCCGTTGTGCGGCACCGGCGTATCGTCGGCGATACGGCTGATATCGATGCCTTTGGCCGCGAAGCCGCGCAAGGCCGATTCACGGCCCGCGCCGACGCCGCGGATGACGACATCGACCTCCTTGACCCCGATGATGTTCGCTTTGTCCCCCACGAGTTCTCCTACTTTTGCCGCGGCGAACGGCGTACCCTTTTTTGCGCCCGAAAATCCCAACGCACCGGAGGACGACCACACGATAGCGTTACCCTCCTTATCGGTCAGAAGCACTTTCGTGTTGTTGTAGGTCGCGTGGACATGCAGGGTTCCCGAAAGAATGTTCTTTTTGGCGACACGCGCGAGCGAGCGGGATTTGAGTCCCT
>Ga0209541_10010994_pt1 | contig 14273 bp, 8 predicted proteins | sample RifCSPlowO2_01_FD_184027 | JGI IMG/M metagenome (GOLD analysis project Ga0209541, IMG submission 184027) | Groundwater microbial communities from Rifle, Colorado - Rifle CSP2_plank lowO2_0.1 (SPAdes) (version 2) | ecosystem: Environmental > Aquatic > Deep subsurface > Groundwater | place: Rifle... | reverse complement strand
CCGTGATGGTCGCACTAGCATTCTCGATAAGGATATTGGTTGAATAGGTCCCGCCGCCGAAGCCGGGATACCCGCCGTAGCGAATAACCGCGTGCTTCACTGAAGAACCTTCGCTTGAGATGCGGAAGCCACCCCAGTCTCCCGGGCGTGGAGGAGTCGATGTCCCGTCTTCGTTTAAATCCCCGCCGTATTCATCGTCAAAGATCGAGGTTATGACAGCAGGATTTGTTTCGCTCCCCTCAATGATAAGTTTCCCTTTTATATTGATGTGGGTTTCTGTCGAGAGTTTGACAACGACGCCTTCGGGTATCGTGAGCGTTGCGTCTTCGTCTATCGTGAGGAAGAAGAGACTGATTACGTACGGGCTGTTTTCTATACGAAGCGTTTTTGACTGCGTCATGACGTCTTTTGCCGAGATAATCGCGTTTGCGCTGTTTCTTGCGCGCGGAGTCGCTTGGAGCTCTCCGCCCTCGCGGTTGAGCCATCGGGAGTAAAACGTCTTATGGAAATTATTTGTCCAAGTAAACCAGTTGTTTTTATCGCTTCCCGGTTCAAAAGGGTCGATCCGTTCCATGCTCGCGCGGTAAAACCCGGCTCTCAGCCCATAGCACCACCATCCGCTGCATTCTGCGGGGTCAAGAGTTGAGTCAAGGACGGTTTCTCCGAGCAAAAGCGCGAGGATTTCGCTTTTGCTTGAGAGCGTGTCGGAAAAGTCAGCGACAAGGTCCGCCGCCACATTCGATACCACGTCGTCATCCCCGCTTTCGATGAGATAGTATGACCTTGGGCCGATGACGCCAGAAAGAGGGATTCTGGGCGTTCCGTCGGTGAGCGATATGAGCGTTATTCCGTCAAGCGTAATCGGGTATTCGGTCGGGTTATAAAGCTCGAGCCATTTATCTTCGGAAGTCGATGCGGTATCGCCTGTTCCCGACCATGCAATCTCGTTTATCACGACGGTGCGCGGCTCAACGCGCACGTATTTTTGGATAACCGTTTCATTCCCTTCTCCGTCTTGCGCGCGGGCGCGGAATCGGTAGAGCGCGCTTTGCTCCCACTTTTCATACATATACGTCGTTGTTCCCATGTCAGGAGCAAAGGCGGTGCACGGTTTTTCGCCTGCGCTGTCCATTACGCCGCATTCAAGCGCCGCAGACGCCGCTCCATCTTCAAATGACCATATGAGCGTGAGCACGGGTTCCGTGGTAAGGCAGAGTTCCGGCGATAATGAATGCGCGCAGTTTTCTATTGTAAGCGAAACATCCGGCCCTTCGGGGCCGATAAAGATTTCGCGCGCGGTTCCGGCAGACGTATACCCCTCTCTGTCTTTCGCAAAAAAGAGAAGAGTTGTTGTTCCGCGCGCGAGGGGAGTGAGTATGAGCGTCCAAGCGCCCGCGCCGTCTGCGGTTGTCGTTGCTCCGGTTGTTGTTTCGATGATTATCCTTTCTGGCTCTGCGGTCCCGACGAATGTGATTGTCGTAGTTGAGAACGCTGTCGTGCTTGCCGAGGGCTCGATGATATGCGGGGGCGCGATTACGACCTCTGACGATGTGGCGGTTGACGTTCCCGTTCCTCCGGCTTCGGGCGCCATTACTTCCGGCTCTGCGGCCGCTTCGGGTTTTGGCGGCGCGCCTCCCACTCCTGCGATCGGAAGCGAAGGAGACGTGTCAGTTGTCGGAGATTGCGGCAAGGCGGGGGGCGCGGCCGGATCCTCGGTCGCCACTCCAAGGGTTTGCGGTTTTTTGGGTATTATCGGCTCTATAATCGTCACTTGCGGTTGGGGCGGGGGCGCGGGAGGGACAGGAATGTCTTCAGGAGAGGTCGGCGCGCCTTTGTATCCGAAGATAATCCCCGCGATTGAATCGAATTTTTTCCCAAGCCATGAGCGGTTTTTGTCGTAGAGAGCGCGCGTTTTTTTCTCTTTAGCGACTTCGTCGAAAAACAGCTTCATCGCGCCTGCGCCATGCAAAACCGCTTGTTTTGAAAGCCGAGTCCAGTACCCATTTAAGATTAAATCATCCGTATCTCTCAGTGAGTACGTCACTGATTCTTCTGATGAGTATCCTTTTTTTATTTGTACTAGCGGGAATAGTTCTTTTGTGTTCGGATCTCTTCCATAGCCAAACAAATAATATCTCCCATCGCTTAGCCTCTGATATTTTTCACTAATGATTTTTGGATCGGAATACTCTATTGTAGAAATTGTATCCTTGCTAAAGAAATTCGCATTAGAATATCTAGCAAGTGACTCAAAATAATCAGTTATATGAGAAAGTTCTATGGGTCTTAGCCCAAGTGTTGATATGTAGATCGTCGATCGATTGAATTTTTTTGTCCAGTATTCATACGGACTTCCAAGATCAAGCATTGGCGGATGCGCATCGTTTCTCGTGTGGTCAGGGACGGTTTTATCTTCCAAAAGATGAAGAATATGCCCGAGCCCCCGGAGTCCACGATTTTTATCAATCCATGAGTAGTCGTAAATCGCGCGCTCCCATGAATAGTCGTCGTCATCCGAAAAAAGGTCTGTGAACATTCCCGCGAATAAGGAGTCTTCCCGGTTCCCTTGGAGAAGCGTATTTTCCGCCCATTCTTTCGAGCTTTCCCATTCTTTCTGGAGATCAGCCGCGGCTCCGATATAGGCAAGTTCCGGGTCTTTATACGGCGCTTCGGTTTCAAGAACAAGGCCGCGGTTATTCACGGGGTCGAAGAAATGGTAGAGCCACCGCGTGTCAGAATCCTCGTCTTCGCTTCCCTGGATGATTTCTTCGCCGTCTGATCGCGGTATTTCATAATCCGGATATGAATAGTTGAAAAAGTTGATGATTTCCTGGGTGAGCGCGCGGTGCGTCGTAGTATCGTCATACCCGGATACAAAAAAAGGGAGCACAAAAAGTGTCCCCCCAATCATGCTGATCAGGAATGGTTTCACAACTCGTAGATTTTCCATTTTTTATTGTTCTGATTCCATCCAATGATCATCTGTATTTTTACAATGTTTTCTTCGTCGGATGCAACGAAGAAGACTTCTTCGTTGCTTGTTTTTGTCTTAACCGTTCTCTCGAGATCTACTAAGAGTTCGTCTAGTAACCCTTTCTCCTTTACCAAATCAAGATCAACTCTCATCTCCTCCTGTTTATCCAGCACGAAATATTTCGCCGCAAGATCAGTATCTCCTTTTTTCAGCGCGTCAATAAAAAGCTGGAGCGTTTCTTCAGGAGTAATGCCCCCGTATGGATCCTCGCGGTACGCTTTCTCGATCTGGCGCATGGCTTCTTCGGCTTTCTTTTCCGGACTTTCTTTTTCGTTTAGGTATTGGATAAAAAAAAGAACCCCGGCGCCGACAAGGATGACCGCTCCGACTCCAGCAAGGGATTTTGTAAGACGCATAGCCATGTTCCTATACTAGCGTCCTTGTTCCTCATCGGTCAATCTTGCAAGTTTGACACATTATTTTCTAATTTCTACACTGGTGGAATGCCTCCAAAACTCTTGGAAGAGATAAAAAAAGAGGCCTTTGAGCTTACGCTTGCGCTTTACCGGGTGACTGATTTTTTTCCGAAAAGCGAGGTATTGCGGAAGCAAATGCGTGAAAAAGCGAATGAGATTTTCTCGTGTATCGCGGAGTTTGGATATGGAGGAAATACCGAAGGAAAAGCGCTCCAGGTTTTTGCCCGTATTGAAGCCATAAAGGGGTATATTGAAATAGCCCAAACATTGCGCGTGGTAAGGCCGATCAACCTCTCTGTCCTTTATCGGGAATATGAGTTTTTGGCCAGATTTTTTAAAAACGAAGCACGGCTATCGGACATGGATGAGGATGTGAGAAGCCGTAAAGATCCGGCGCCCGCCGATCGAGATAATGTTGCCGAATATCATGAAAAACCTCTTCGTCACAGGAGTCCTTTGAGCGGCGTTGAATTTCATATGGCTGATGGCCATGCTTCTGATATTGCGGACGGGGATTCTTCTGCAAGGCCGGCAAGAAGCAGTTCGGTTGAGTCATCTGGAGGGCATGAGCAGGTGGATATTAGGGAAAGTATCGGCGTGCCTAAAGGACATATAGGACATAAATCAGGCAAAGGGCCTGTTTCTGAGCGGCAAAAAACCATTATTGGCCATCTCCAAAAGGGAGATAAAAAGGCGAAGCTTGGCGATATTCACGCGCTTTTTTCCGGGGTGAGCTCGAAAACCATCCAGCGCGACCTCCAGGACCTTGTATCAAGGAAAATGCTCGGGAGAGAAGGTGAAAAACGCTGGACAACCTATTTTCTCAGCAAGGCGTCAGATGATTGACAAGCCCCAGCCAGATCTCTATAGTTGATGAGTATTTATTCTCATTGTTTAGCGGAGTTCTCCGTAAGAATAGATATATAATGAGTGGCAAGGTGTGGAAAAGTGGCTATTGCCCGTGAAAAACCTTAAATTTATAATAAATCATAAGCATGAAGAACGAAATCAAAAATCGCTTTAGATAAGCTATTTTTTCGTTGTTTTAGATATACACAGTTTGGGGATTTGCAATTCGTATTCTGGTTTAGTACTATAAATGATGGTTAAGCCAGAAGATGGAATGGAAATTCCAGGCATTCAGTTTTTGGGAGATGCGGAAGAAATGGAGTGTACTTTGACAATTGAATAAGAAACAAGAGCAGTAAGATTATTGAATAATGGATGGAGAAAAGATCCGGTCGATCCTCTTATTTTTCTGTCTTCGCGCATGCCGTGGTCGATATACACACGGGGTGGCGAGGTGCGGACGGATGAGGGGTGATAAGACTTTCTCCAATGGAATGATCGGTAAAGATTCGATATACGATTATTAATGAATGGAGCGTTCGAGATTATCCGTTGTCGACGGATAAAAAAAGAGCGTTCCGAACATCGGAACTCTCCTTGCCTTCTTGCCTACTATATAAACGAAGAGGGCGGCGGAGAAGTTTCGGCTTAATTATAGATAACAATTTTATGAGTAATATTCACAAAGGCTACGGCGGCTTCAAAGCGAAATTCGCTACAATGGCAACCGTAGTCGCACTTTCGGGAGTGACCGCATTTGTGCCGGTTGTGGCGCAAGGCGCTTCGCTCACGCAAGTGCAAATTGATACGTTCGTAGCGCTTCTCCAGTCTTTTGGAGTAGACGCCGCGACTATCGCAAACGTCAAATCATCCCTCACGGGCGGACCGGTTGTCCCGGCTCCAAGTCCGGCAGGGAAATGCTCATTTACGCGTAACCTCTCCCAAGGGGTGAGCGGTGATGATGTAAAATGTTTGCAGCAGTATCTAAATAGCGCAGGCCATCAGGTTTCGGCAAGCGGCGCAGGTTCACCGGGTAGCGAAACAACCTACTTTGGTGCAAAAACAAAAGCGGCTGTCGGAGCATGGCAGGCGGCAAATGGTGTAGCGCCAACAGCAGGATACTTTGGTTCGATTTCGCGGGCAAAGTATGACGCGCTTATGGCAGCAGGCCCTGTAGTAACGCCACCGCCAGGACCCGGGCCAGTGCCATCAGGCAGCGGCCTTACAGTATCCGCGGCGGCTGACCAGCCGGCGGCGTCTCTCGCCCCTGAAAAGGGTGCGCGAGTTCCGTTCACAAAGGTAGTCCTTAGTGCAAGCGCGGACGGAGATATCACGGTAAATTCCATCACAGTTGAACGCCAAGGTCTCTTGGACGACACCGCGATTGACGGAGTTGTCGTACTTGATGAGGCTGGCGTCCAGATCGGCCTTGTAAAAACATTGAATGCAAGCCATCGGGCGACATTGACCGAAAAAATCACCGTTGCAAAGGGTACGTCAAAGACCGTTATGATTGCGGCAAACATGGCAACTGATCTTGACCAGGAATCTGGACAAGTCGGCCGCCTCGCGGTTGTCGCGGTTGATGCGGGCACCGCATCAGTCAACGGGCTTCCGGTTGTCGGGAACTCGATGACGGTAAACTCAACCCTTGCGATCGGTTCGCTTGCATCGCCGACTCGAGGATCTCTCGATCCGGGAGCGGCGCGCACCGCGCTCGAAGTTGGATCAAAGAATTTCTTGGCATCATCCGGTAAGTGGACCGCAGGTTCCGCAGAACCCATCATGCTTACGCAGATTCGATGGTACCAGGCAGGTTCCGCAGGAACAGGAGATCTCAAGAATGTTCGCGCGGTAATCAACAACGTAGAATATCCCGCGACCGCGTCTTCTGACGGCCGATACTATGTCGCCCAATTGGGTTCATCCATTGAGGTTGACAAAGGCGGCAATATTGAAGTTGCGATCCGCGTTGATATCGAAGGAGGTTCTGACCGGACCATTGATTTCGATATTCAGCGCCGGACCGACGTTGTCGTGAAGGGGAAAACCTACGGGTATTACATCACGCCTGACAACGGATCAACCGCAAACACTTCAACGCAGGGTGAAGCATTCACCTCCACAGAGCCTTACTACGATGGATATTCACATACCATTTCAAAGGGGTCTCTGCGCGTTGAGAAATCGAATACCGTTCCCGCAGGAAACGTTCCTGTAGACGTATCGAACACCACGCTCGGCGCTTTCACACTTGAAGCAAAAGGAGAGGCGATCCAGATAACATCATTCAAATTGAGCTTCCTGCTCTCAAGCGGTGAAGCAGGAACGCAGCTCGATAACGTTTCAGTCTATAACAGTACAGGAGGGGTGGTTGCGGGTCCGAAAGATGTGGATGCAACTACGCAGACAACCTTTACTGACACATGGACTGTTCCGGTAGGAGCGCAAGTGTATACGGTCAAAGGCAAACTTACAACCGATTTCGAAGACTCGGATACGGTTCAGGTTTCCATTGATCCTGATGCCGATATCACGGCAAAAGGTGAAGTGACCGGCCTTTCGGTCACGGCAAGTCCGACCTCATCGACGACTGCAAACACCCAGACAGTGAAGCGCGCAAGCCTCCGTGTTGCGATCGGCAATACGCCGTCTTCGCAAAATGTTGTCCGGGGGGTTAATGGATTCCACTTTGCGACCGTCCAGTACGATGCAACCGATTCCGGCGAGGATCTTCGGATCACGACCCAGAAACTCGGCTTGACACCGGCAAACGGCGGGTCTGCAACCGACATCAATTCCTGCAAATTGTTCGACGGGACAACCGCTCTTACCACAGGTTCGAACGCGGTTGAACCTGATGAGTCAACGGCGAATACGGAAGATGCGCTTACCTTCAATATGGACGGGACAGGATTCATCATTCCGAAAGGATCAACGAAAAATATTGATGTAAAGTGTAATATTTCGAACACGCCTCTCTCAAGCGAAACATTCCGAATCGGTCTTACGTCAACAAACAGCGATACGACTGTTGCCGGGAAAGATACTGGTGTTTCGGTAACGGAAAGCGTGACCTTGAACACCGGCTCAACCATGACGATCAAGACAGGTGGAGCCCTTTCGGTAACCCTCGACGCCTCTTCTCCGACATCGGAGCGATACGGCATCGCAGGCAAGGCTGACGTGCTTCTCGGAGTCTTGAAAGTTCATGCGACTGACGAAGCGATTGTTCTTGAGCGGATTGCGCTCACACTTTCCTCGTCAACAGCGTCAACATCTGATTTGACGAATGACAATTCGAAGATGGTCTCTCTCTGGGACGGCGCAACAAAAGTCGGCACCGCGGTCTTCCAGGGGTCAGAAACGCGCGCAACGTCAACGCTGTCAACGTCGGTAATTGTTCCAAAGGACGGCGATAAGGTTATCACAATTAAAGGTGATCTCGCGACTCTCGGCGTAAGTTTGCCGGCGACCCGCGGCCACTTGGTTGCGGTAAACTATGACGGTGAAGCGGTTACGACTACTCGCGGAATCGGCCAATCTTCCGGAAATCAGATTAACCCGAGCACGAGTACTGATACGGCAGGAGCTGGTGTGCGATTGGTACAGACCTATCCGACGCTCGAACGCTTGTCAGTCCCGTCAAATACCCTTGCAAACGGAGAGATGACTCTCTACCGGTTCAAGGTGACGGCGGATGCAGCGGACGATCTCGGACTTGCGCGGGTAACATTCCGCGTGAGCTCGACCTCTGTTGCGACAACGTCTGCATTCAAACTCTTCGCGTATACCGATTCTGGATTCTCCACAAACGCGTATGCGATCAACCCGGTGCACTCGAGAGCCAGCATCGATGTTGTGGGTGAGAATATCTGGAACGGAAATGAAGGGACTGTAGCGGATTCGGAGATAGTCTTCTACTTCAATCCCGTGGCGAACTCAAACCCTGGGGCGAGTCTATTGACGCATGAAGCGTTGAACATCCCCCTAGGTGCGTCGCGATATTTCGAACTCCGAGGCACGCTTTCAGGCGTGACAACCGGTGATTCGATTACCGTTGCTCTCTTGGGTGATGCCTCGTTCGCTTCAAACACGAACTTGGTAAACCGCCAGACAGCTGACGCGGTGGACACTGCGACGCATGATGACTTCATCTGGTCGCCGAACACCACCTCGACATCTGCGACCACGACAAACGATTGGTTGAACGGATTCCAAGTTCCGGGCCTCCCGTCTATTGAAATGAGTCAGCAGAACTTCACGAAGTAATAACTTCGTAGTAAGAGCTTTCCTTGTAGGCTCGAATTCGGCCCCGCCAAAAGCGGGGTCGAGTTTTTTTCTAGACCTCTTTCCCCGTTAGATGCTCGGCTATCTAACGGGGTGAATAGCTAGTACCAAAAGCCCCCTCTCGGGGGTTTTTGGTTTCCGGGTTTTCCTCTTTTGCCCCGTTAGATGCTTGGTTATCTAACTGGGTGAATATTGAAATGTGGATTGATTGTAGTATTATGAATATATGAAAAAAATACTATTTGTATTTGTGATTTTGTCTGTAATCGCCGCCAGTATCCCCCTATTTGCTTCTGCGGCGGATTTTGAACGCGATTTATCCTTTGGAATCAGCAATGACCCTGATGTTACTCGCCTTCAGGAGTTTTTGGCTTCCCAGGGCGTCTATTCGGGTCCTGTCACCGGCAATTTTTTTACTCTTACCCGGGAAGGGGTAAAGCGATTTCAGGCGCGCGAGAATATCTCCCCTGTCCTTGGGTATTTCGGGCCAAAGACCCGGGCGCGCGCAAACGCGATGCTCGCGGAAACTCCAAGCGAAGTAAGCGCCCAAAAAATTTCCGAGCTTGAGGCGGTTATCAAGGCGCTGGAAGCAGTGAACGGGACAAACCCTAATCCTGTGTTCGGCGCGCTTATCGGAAAATACCAAAGCGAACTTGCCTCTCTGAAAGGCCTTTTAGTAGTTCCGGTTCCACCTCCTGCCGACGTTCTGGTTTTGCATCCGGATGTGCCGCCCGTTGCCACCTCGACGCCGGCTCCCGCAGAATCTCCAAAAAAGGAATTGAAGGTATCCGGCGGGCAAGATACCCTATTTCCTATCGCGGCAGTAAATCCGACAAAGATCGGTGGCATAGAAATCCAAAACAATACCGATGAAGGCATTCTTTTTTCACAAATCGTCCTCAAGATCACCGACCAGATGAATTCGCCGTTAAATCGCGGTCGCGAAGTTATCTTTATCATTCGCGACGGCTCGACCGTCAATGATTCGGTTATCTCTTCGACAAAATTTACGTTCAATTCAACCGTTCCGCAGCCGGGCTCACCGCACGTGTCCCTCCCGTCTCTTCCGTATTCAGTTGCGCTGGGCTCTGGCAAAAAAGCGATCATAAGTCTGTGGGTTGATAATTTTGATTTCGTGATAAGCGGGACTCTTGCGATCGAGTTGGAGAATTTCCTTGCGACATCAGTAGTTTCGCCGACAGGAGGTTTCCGTTTTCTATTGCATCGGGATTAGGCAAATCGGAATATGAATTTCTTTTCTGTTTCCAAAAAAACCGCAGTTCTTGTGTTGGCAATGCTTCTTCTCGGTATCGGGATATGGTTTCGCGATTCGGTTTCCGGTCTTATGTCGCTTGATTTTCGTAAAAACGCGCTTGAGCGCGATAGTATAGTTGGGGAACCCGGTACCGATGCGAAAGCAGATGAGGGGGAAGAGGTAAAAAAGCCCGTAAATCCGCCCTATTCCGGCCGCGATCCCGTGGAAGTCCGCCCAAATGCGGGCGAGATGGAAGGATTCTCTGAAAGCCAAAAGCAAAAGATGTATTCCGGAATAGTCGCGGCCGGCCGCACGGTGAAAGAAAATCCGGACTACTTTTCCGGCTGGATTGAGCTCGGACTTTTGAAAAAAATAATCGGCGACTACGAGGGCGCGGCCGATGCCTGGGAATACGCAGGCCTCATCCGTCCGCAAAACTCCCTTTCTTTTTCAAATCTGGGAGAGCTCTATTGGAAATATCTTCTTGATTATCCGAAGGCCGAGGCGAGCTTCCGGAGGGCAATTCAAAATAAGCCTGATGACATTGGGATCTATATGTCGCTTTCCGATCTCTATTCGTACTCGTACGCGCAAAAAAGGGGTTTGGCAGACGACGCGCTTCTCGAAGGGTTGGAAGCAAATCCTGACAATACTGATCTTATACGTTGGCTCGCTGCGCTCTACGAACGAGAAAAAGAATATGCTCGCGCGATCGAATGGTGGAAAAAAGTGCTCGAGAAAAATCCGTCGGACGTGGCGGTAAAAGAAGCGATCGCCAATCTTGAAGAGAAGCTGAAACAATAGATGCCAGAATACGAACCACTGTATTATGAATACGCGTCACGCGGTGAGAACTGGACTTCTTTTCCGCGCCGCGAGGTGGTGAAATTCGTCAAGAATCGATACCCGCACCGGGTATCGATTCTTGACGTTGGATGCGGGACTGCGGAAATTCTTTCTCATGTTTCCCAGGCGGCTTATTATCGCGGAGTCGAGCGTTCGGAATACGCCATTCGGGAAGCCGAAAAGCGATGGTTCGCTGATCCGAGGGACATCAAATTTTTAAAAGCAGAAATGCCCTTGTTGCCGTTTCGCGACAAAGAGTTTGATATCGTGTTTTTTCTTTTTTCCTTAGAGCACGTTCATGATCCGAAGGGTTTTTTAAGGGAGTCACTGCGGCTTTTGAAGACCGGCGGTTTTCTCATTATTCTTGCGCCGAATCTCGAGTTTCCGCTCGCGTGGCCCGCAGCGCTGCGGCATTCCTCGCGTGCGAGCCGCGTATGCTTCTATTTTATTCGTCTCTGGGATTATGCAGTTCGTTTTTTTGGAGTGTATTCGTTTCGCATCGTGAGGAAAAACTTTACTGACGCAACGGGGAAATATGAAAGAAAGGACGATGATCTTCGCGTGCTGGTTTCGTCGTGGGAGACTATCCGCTTCCTTGAAAAAAACGGCGCTATCCTCGAAGAGTTTTGGGAAGAGTCGAATCACAGCGCCCTGCGGCGGGCACTGAGGTACGCGCCGACGCTTCGTTGGTACGGTATGCCGCTTGCCGCAGCGTTCCGAAAGGTCGCATGATCGCATCCATGCTGACAAAAACCGCCTTTTTTTCGTTCAATACATAGTGGAAAAGCCAAGAATTTACGTATTTTCAACCGCATATTATCCGTTTATCGGAGGCGCGGAAATCGCAATCGAGGAAGTCTCGCGGCGGCTCAAAGACCGTTTTGATTTTTATATTGTGACGTCCCGGATGCGGCGTAGTTTGCCGAAGCGGGAAGTCCGCCCCGAAGGGACGATTATACGCGTGGGTTTTGGTACGCGATTCGATAAGTGGCTTTTGCCGCTTTTTGTTTTATGGAGATTGAAAATTGAAAATTGGAAATTTGAAAATTCTATATTATGGGGCATGGATATTTCACAAGGGACGTGTGCCGCCGCGATCCTCAAATTCTTATATCCGCGTATTCCGTTCGTATTCACGCTCCAGTATGGGTACGGGGATGAGCGACTTCGGAAGGGGCGGGGCGGTATGATCGGGAAAAGCCTCTCCTTTTTTCTCTCGAGGGCAGACCATGTAACGGCAATCTCTTTATATCTTTTGTCGGCTGGCGAGCGATACGGATATCGCGGAGCAAAGATTCTTATTCCGAACGGAGTTGATGCGGGAGAGTTTCGGCGTCCGGCGGGGCTTCCTGCGACGCGTGAAAAAATCGTCGTCACAACATCCCGGCTTGTTCCAAAAAACGGAATTGATATTTTGATTCGGGCAATCGCGGAAGTGAAAAAAACAGTTCCGGACGTCCAGTGCCATATTATCGGCGACGGACCAGAGTTAAATAAATTAAAAATTCTAAGTGAAAAGTTAAAAGTTGCAGAATGCGTCAAATTCTTTGGCAGTATTCCTTACGAAGAAATACCGCGTTATCTCTGGCAGGCGTCGGTTTTTGCGCGCCCTTCGCGCTCAGAGGGTATGGGGAATTCATTTGTCGAAGCGCTCGCGGCAGGGCTTCCCGTTGTCGGAACTCCCGTGGGAGGGATCACCGATATTATCGAGGACGGAAAGACCGGACTCTTTTCAAAACCGGAGGACCCCTATGACCTTGCCGTAAAGATCGCCTTGCTTTTGCGCAATCCGCGTCTTCGGGATTCGATCGCGAAAGAGGGGCAAAAAATGGTGGAAAACCGTTTTGGATGGGAACGCATTTCCTCTCTGTATGCGGGCATATTTTCTTCTCTTCTTGAAACACTTCCGTTATCGGTTCTTGTGGCTACTCCGTTTCTTCCGCCTCGCCTCGGCGGCCCCGCGATTTATGCGGATGCGCTCTCGCAGGAATTTCGGCGCCTCGGGCATCGCGTGGAAGTGGTTTCATTTGAACCGTATCTTCGGTTTCCCTCCGGCATTCGGCACTGCATGTATATGTGCTCTCTTGCGAGAAAGAGTTTTCGGAAGGACATTTTGTTTTCTCTTGATTATACGAGCGTCGGCTTTCCCGCGCTGATTATTTCAAAATTATTCCGCATTCCGCTGGTGGTGAGGGTTGAAGGCGATTTTTTGTGGGAGCATTATGTCGAGCGGACGCGCCGCGACGTAACGCTCCAAGGATTTTATCGGGCGCCTCCCGTTCTCTCTTTTGCGGAAAAACTTATTTTCAACGCGTCCCGCGCGGTGTTTCGCGGCGCATCGGTTCTTGCATGCTCTTCCGAATGGCGAAAGTCAATCGTGATACAAGGAATGGGCGCGCCGCCGCACAAAGTGGAAATAATCCAGAATGTGTTTGCGGCGTCGGAGAATGGAGGCGTTTTCCACGGAGATAAGAAGAAGGTTATCCTTTGGGCGGGAAGAATTCTCTATTTGAAAAATCTTCGCCGGCTTTTGCACGCGTGTGCCGCGCTGGGAGAGAGCGAGTGGGAGCTCCATATTGTCGGCGATGGCCCCTACCGCGGGGATATGGAAAAATACGCTGAAGCGCTTTCGTTTCCGCAGATTCGCATGTATGGCGGCATGAGCCGTCCGGAACTCCTTAAAAAAATGCAGGAAGCGGCGTTTTTCGTTCTTCCGTCGCTTTCTGACGTCGGGCCAAACGTGATCATGGAAGCTTTAAGCGTAGGAACTCCCGCAATAATGTCGAGAGAATCCGGGTATGCGAAGCTTTTGCGGGATGCGGTTTTGCTTGTAAACCCGCTGGACGAACAAGACATCAAGCGGGGGATCGAAACATATATGAGGGGAAAAGCCCTTCGAAACTCCCACCTGAAAGCCGGACGGAGCATAATTGCTTCTCGCGGGTGGCCTCGCGCGGCGAGCGAGTGGATTTCACTTTTTGAACGCGTGCGCGAGAGGGCGCAGGGCATGCGTGATTCCTGAAGCGGTATTTTTACACATCGCGAATGAATCCGTTCCGTCGAGCGTAATTCGCGGGACGGCATACAGATTTGCTTTTTGAGGCAGTGTTCCCGGGATTGTGGTGAGCGCCGCCTGAACCCCGGCATTTCGCAATATGGATTCCATATACGGCGAGAAATCCCCTTCCTGTCCGTTTGGATATGCGAACACCGGAAGCGGATGATCCAGTTCGTCATCAAGGCGCCTCTTGGATGCGGTGATTTCTTTTTCCATATCGAGAAGCGGGATTCGCGTAAGGATCGGGTGCGAAAGCGTATGAGGAGCAAAGGTCACTCCTTTTTGTTCCATTTCACGCGCTTCATCCCAGGTCATTCCGGCGTAGGGGGATGACCGGAAAGATTGAGAAAGATCTTTTCCGGTGCGCTCGACGATCATATTTATGAGTGCGGATTTTTCCTGCTCCGGAAGCTTTTTTGCGTAGTCGCGGAGCGCAAGATCTGTCTGAATTCGCTCTTTGGGGGTTGAGAGGGGAAATATTTTTTCTTTTCCTCGGAGCGGGATTCGTATGGCGGATTCTTTCGC
>Ga0209541_10010991_pt1 | contig 14275 bp, 17 predicted proteins | sample RifCSPlowO2_01_FD_184027 | JGI IMG/M metagenome (GOLD analysis project Ga0209541, IMG submission 184027) | Groundwater microbial communities from Rifle, Colorado - Rifle CSP2_plank lowO2_0.1 (SPAdes) (version 2) | ecosystem: Environmental > Aquatic > Deep subsurface > Groundwater | place... | reverse complement strand
CTTCAACTATAGCTTTATCTAAACTTTCATATCTTTTGCCGCATATCTCGCAACTTCCCATATCAAAAACAGGTATAAAAAATTTAAATAGCTTTTGTTAATTTACAGAATCTCTTAATTTATCCAAATAAGTAAGTCCTTCAAACTTTTCTTTCTCATTGATTATCATTGTTGGCGCTACATTAATGTCATAATTATCAACTAAAAATTTTATGATTTCAAAAGACCTGTCAAATGAGAATATATGCACATTCTTTTTAGAATTAACCAGGCTGTCCAAAACATAACCCTGCCTATTTGAATCTTCATGGTCTTGATCATAAAAGTACAGAATTAAATTTTCATTGACATTGCATTCTCTCTTTAATTTCGTGAATAGGGTATAAGCTCTGATTTCAAGCAAGAAATATTTGCTTTTTAACAGTTTATACTCATCCCCGCTGAATATATTCCTGTCTTCATAATCAGTCAAAGTTTGTCCCAACTCAACTAATTGTGGAGTTATAGCAGACAATCTTGAATCTAAAATATCGCAATAATTACTTTGCCCAAAAACATCAAGAAATTCCTGGCTTGTTATATAATCCAATGTCTGCAGTTCAATCTCATGCAATGAAACTGAAACATCTTTCACCCTTAACACATCCAGGCCATAGCCGACAAACAAGCCAAGTGAAAATATTAGTACACCAATTGCTACGCTTACAAAAAAAGCCTTGGTCAGATTCTTCTTTACCATTTTTTCTTAATGCTGAATATTTCCTGGAACAATGCTGTAACCCAGTGGAACATTGTTAAGATGGGAAAGATTATAAAATATATCAGGAGGGATAATCTAAAAAATCTTGCCCTTTCCCTGAGAATTTTATGTGCCCTGTAATAAAGATACAGATTCAACAGGATAACTATAATTATTGGAAAGAAATATTTAATGTCAAACATCAGCAGCAGGTGCTTGGCTGAAGGCAAATCTCCTATTGAAAATATCTCAAACTTTAAAATGATGATTTTTATTATCCAATCATACAATTTTCTTATTATTTCATAAGAAAACAATATAAAAACAAAGAATAAAATAAACAAGCTGAATATATTCAAAGGTAATTGAAATCCGCCGTAAAGTCCGTATTTTCTCTTGAATAAAACATTTTTATATTTAACAAGATTTTGCATAAATCCCCTGTACCATCTGACTCTTTGCCTCCATAAATCCCAAAATGCTCCGGGAACCCTTGTAAATGTTAATGCCCTGGAAGCCATCCTTATTTCATAACCTTTTGATTTCAGCCTCATGGCAATTTCCAAATCCTCTGTCAGATTATTTTCATCAAAGTACCCTAATTTTTTTATTAAGCCTGTTCTAAGAACGCTTAAAACCCCATGGCTGTAATAAAGGGTGTTTATCCTTGACATAAGCTCCCTTATCATTGCAGTGAATGTGTATTCTATCTTCTGCAAACCCCTGTACAAATTCTTGACTTCAATAACCTTAATAGGTGTTATGACGCATCCAACCTTCTCATTGGTAAAATATGTCAAGACAGTTTTAAGTGCATCTTTGTCAACTTCAGAATCAGCATCCAACACCCCAAAGAATTCTCCTTTCGCAGATTTAATGCCTGCATTAACAGCAGAAGCCTTTCCAACTCCTTTATGCTTGTTATAAATTAGTCTAACCTGCTTGAATTTTTTTACAATATTAGCAGTATTGTCAGTGCTTTCATCATCAACAACAATGATTTCAAGCTTGTTTTTAGGATAGTCTAATTTTAATAAGCTCTTGATTGTTCTTTCAATACTATCCTGTTCATTGTGCGCAGGAACAATTACAGAGACATTCGGCAATTTGTTTAATTTAACCCTCTTGCTCTCTTTGAAGAATAATAGATTAAGCCAGAATACTCCTAAGATTAAACCTACAAATGAAATAGTCCATAAAGTATAATAAATCAGGTTAACTCCCATACCTCAATGCCCCCCTGGTTATAAATTAATTTAAAATATTCAGGATTTTTATTTAACAAATACAATAAGCCTTCATTTTTTGTATTCCAAACAAGGCCATTCTTCATTTCAGGAGTTATAAGTATGTGGGTTATCCTAAATTCATTGAAAACCTTTAATGTATTAGTCAAATCCCTTGAATGAAATATTTTATTAAGGTAATAGTACCTCAGCTCAGCTCTTGGTGCATAAGCTTTATTTACATCAACAAAATTTTTTCTGTTGGCAATGGAATTTATATAAATCCCGTATTTCTCGTGGGACAATACAGCATCTCTTGGATTTGTTTTCTCTCTTAAGAGCAATAGGGCATTATAGATTTTATCATTAGGATCCTGGTGTGAATTCCCAGCTAAAAAAGAAATTCCGGAGGATATTACCCCCCCTAATAGGATAATGACTGTAATGTCTCTTATCAGCAAAGAATTCCACCTCAATTTATATATATACTTCAAGCCATGAGCAGCAAGTATTGACAATATTAAGCTGATATAGATTAAATATTTTATATTTAAGACTAAAATAAACAAATTTATTACAAAGAATAAGTAATAAACTATATTCTCATATTTTCTTCTCCACAAATACATTAAGCCGAAAAATGCCAAGAAAAGCAGGAAAATGCTCAGCCCATATTCCCCCCCAAATATGAATAAATACCCATATATTTTTTTGTTGATTATATCCAACCCAAACTTAATGAAATGATTATTTAGGTACAGTGTCAAGAGTATAATGAATGAATAAGGGATAAATCTCTTTAATTCCTTGATTTTGTAAAAATAAAAGAATATCAACAACAACCCGAATAATACATGAATAAACTCAAAAAATGACAGCATTAGATAAACAAGAAAAGCGAGATAAGGATATAATTTTTTTTTATTGATTACTAAATAAAACCCAAGCAAGTTCAGGAATAATGGAATCGCAAAAGAAGTGAAATGCACGAAAGAATACAAGAAAGCAGGGCTTAATATCAACAAATAACAGCTGAAGCTTAAGGTGTTTTTTCTTAACTTGAAATATTTCAATATGTGATAAAACAGCAACAAAGATAAAAATCCGAATATTAATGGAAGAAAAACCAGCAAAGTTTCTATACTTATTCCAGATAATAATTTAATTAATGCCAAAGTTAACGGGCTTCCAATGCTGTATAGAAATGCTCTGCCTCCAAAGCTCAAGAAGTCATAGCTTGGAATGTTTTCTCCAAGAATAAGATTAGAAATCCTGTAATAAAAATAACTCTCCTGTCCATGCAGGCTAAACCCCCTGAAGAAATAAGGCAATGTTAATGCAATAAAACCAATTAAAAGGATGATATGCTCTTTAACAAACAACTTTGTATATGCTTTCTTTAACTTTTGCAAGGCATTTCTCATCTTTTACATACTTTAAATCTTCAATATTATAAATCTTCTTAACTTCTTTGCTTATATAAATATATTTTATGCCATATTCGTGCAGTAATTCCACAGCCTTATTAAATGACCATCCATCATAAACTAAATCAACATCATATGCTCTCTGCTCTGGATCAGGCGCCAGTAAAAAATTGCTGTCAATTACATTTTTTCTGCTGAAATAAGTGACAACATGCCCATAATTCAGGGGCGTTAATATAATATCACCCTCATCAGAATTCTCCCTCATCCACTGAAAATCGCTTAAATCATTGAATTCTTTGTTATAATTAAAATAAGTCGGAATTAATGACAATAAAACAAACAGCAGTATAAAGCCATAAGGGACTAACTTTCTAAAACTGCTGAACTTGGTTCTTTCGAAATAGATAAAGAAATTCTTGATAGCCAAGCTTGATGTAATTGTCAGTCCAAAAGCGAGAAATAGCAGACCAATGTTAATATTGATTAGATTTAAAATTAATAGGAACAACACCCCTAATATCATTGATGAAATTAAAATTATTGATTCCTTCTTTTGCTTGAAGAAACCTTGGTACAATCCAATGATTCCCAAAAACAGGGGAATAATCCCTATCATATATAATCCCTGCAGTACATTAAATGTATAATGTATGGGGTTGTTTCCATGAATAATATTAAAACCGTAAGCCAAAAATGCTCTTTTGAATATCAGGACATTTATGAACAAAACAAGAAAAAAGGTGAATATTAATATCTCTTTCTTTAATTTTGTGATTTCAAGATTCTCTGTATTCATCAGTAAAAGATAAAATAAAAGAATGAACAGCAGCAAGAATGAAGATGAATGCATTAATGCCAGTAAAAAGCTTCCAATTATGAAATAAACCATATATTTCTTCTCTTCCATTTTAACAAAGCAGAATATAATAAGAGCAATCAAGGGCAACACTAAATTATAAACAGAAAATTGATTTATCAAAACCTTGGAATATATGGGAATGAATCCTGCCAATAAAGCAGTGAACAAGGATGAATTTTCATCATTAGTAATCTCCCTAGCAATTAAATAGCTTATCAAGGTTAAAGAACTTATCAGCAAAGCAGGAAATATCTTGAAATAGAAAGGAATGAATGAAAATAATGTGAACAAATAATAAAATAAAGGTTGTACAATCAAAGCTCTTCCTCCATAGCTTAACTCATCATAAAAAATAGGTAGTCCAGTGCTTCTTATATTGTTAATAACCCTTAAATTAAAATAGCTCTCATCATTATTCAAGTAAGAACTTGAAAAACTCAAATATAAATTAAAAGCCAAGCTCAACAAAAATATTATTGCTAATATTCTAAGAGGTTTTTTCTTCATTTTGAACATTCTCTAATTTTTGTTTTAATTCCTCTCCAACAACATCAAAGTAATCATAGAACTTTGCTGAAGTTTTCAATAGTCTTGTTCTTCCTGATTTTTCTGAAGTTATAAAGTCCATTTCTTTTAATTTAGATACATGCTCGTATGCAGTATTCCCTCTAATCTTGATAATTTCTGACTGCATTACAGGCTGCTTGTATGCAATTAAAGCAAGAGTTTCCTGTGTTGGCTTGTCAAATTCAGTCTGGTCCAATAATTTAGTAGTCAAATGCAAATAATCCTTTTTTATATTTAATTTAAACTTTCCATTATCTTCTGTTATTTCCAAAGAACCCTGCCTGTTATTATAATCCTGGATTAAGTTCTTTAAGGCGTCATTTAATATCCCCCTAGAAGCAATTCCTGTTAATTGTGACAATTCATCCAAGTCTACAAGCCTTCCAACAGTGAATAAAACAGCCTCTATCTTGTTTTTGATATCCTGCATACAATAAAGAATTTTTATTATTTTTTAAACTTATTGAATTCATAAAAAACAGGACAAAACACTTATAAATTAGTTCCTATTATAGAAACTATTATGAAAAGTAAAAAGGATAAAATCATTGAATTATTCTTCGAAGAGCCAACTAGGCAATGGCATTTTGAAGAAATGCTCAAGGAAGCAAAAATCACTAGAAGCAAAGCTGATTCATGGCTGAAGAAGCTAATCAGAGAAAAAATGATCAAAAGGATAAAAGAAAAAAATAAGATGCCTTATTATGTAAGTAACTATGAATCCCCGGAGTATAAAAATAAAAAGAGAATTTTTGCATTAAACAGGTTGTATGAAAGCGGTCTCTTAAATCATCTTTATTCCTTGAGAAAATCCAAGACAGTAATACTTTTTGGGAGTTTTTCTCGTTCAGACTGGTATAAAAATAGTGATATTGATATTTTTATATATGGTGATGAAGAAGGGCTTAAAATAATGAATTATGAATTAAAATTGCATAGAAATATACAGTTATTCATCTGCAGGGATAATAATGAACTAGCAAAGCTCGGACCGGGTTTAATTAGAAATATTATTAAAGGTGATTTGATTAAAGGGGATATAAACTTTATTAAGGTTGATTTAAATGCCTAAGTATCTCACGCAAAAAGAAGCATTTCTAAAATGCACAAAAGAGGGGAAATTCATAATAATTGAAGACGTAGATACAGAAAAAATAAAATCAACTCTTAAAATTTCTGAGGGGGATACAGAGTCAGCAGATTATATTAAGAAAGCTCTTCCAAATGAAAGCAATCAATGGAATAGTGTCTATAAACTGTATTATGATGCGATTCATGAATTAACAGAATCGTTCTTAAGATTTGAAAAAGTTAAAATTGATAATCATCAGTGTCTATTTGCATATCTTTGCGAGAAGCATCAGGAGTTGGATTTTAATTGGGATTTCTTTGAAAAAATCAGGACAGGAAGAAATGGAATAAATTACTACGGAATCCCTGTTAATTCTAATGATTGGAAAAAAGTGGAAATACAATTCAAATTATACATCAGAAAATTAAAGGAAGAAATAAAGAGAAGATTATGAAGACCCAATTGAGTTACACATAGCATTCCCCGCAGTATCTGCATATAGATAATTAGTTTCAGTATCAGTTCCCCATATAATTTCAGTACCATTACTACATTCTGTTGTACATTTATATCGATGTCCTTTATAACCACCAATAGGTTCTTCACATTCTGTCTGTGCAGTAATTCTCGGAGAGATTATATCCCTTCCACCAGTTTCGGCTCTTCTTATTCTTGCTCCAACCTCGCTTTTGCAGGCAGAAATAACAAACAATCCCAAAACTAAGAAAACAAAAATGTGAACTACATCAGGGCTAAAGCCCTGAGCGTCTCATGACGAGAAGTTAAGCAAACTTTTCTGCTCCTTGTCATGCTTGTAGAATTCATAATCTAATGCATGCCAATGTTTCTTTTGGCTTTTTTCTATGTAAAACCGAGTTGATTCTTTTGTAACAACTCCGACTGTCCTGTAGAAGTAGCCTTCACTCCAGAATTTCTCTCCCCAAAGTTTGTCTATGAACAAACTTTTATGGTTCTTCCTCATCATATATGATGAGAAACCCTTGATTGCCTGTGCAATCTGGGGAATTGTGTAATTCTTCCAGTTTGCCAAGAATATATGTGTATGGTTTGTCCCGCAGTCTGCTGCCATGAGAATTATTCCCATACTGTTTAATTTGTATTTTATATATTCTAATGTTAATTTCCATATTCTTTTGTTAAAGAATATATCCTGCCTGTAGGCAGGAGTAATTTGCAGATGCAAATTGCTTTCTCCTACAGTTGAGCTGGTTCTGACTAACACATTTTCCATTTTTTTCTCCTGACGCAAAGTTTATTTAGAAGGAAAGCTCTTGCTATATGCAAGAGTTTTCAATAGCATAGCGTCAATGCTATGCTATTTTTTTATTTTTTGAAATTATTAAGAACTTCTAGCAATTCATCTCAGCAGTCAACTGCCGAGTTTTCTTGCTAGAAACGATTATAAATTAATTTTTTATTCAAATATCTCACCTTCTTTTATTTTTATTGAAATATTATAGAAAATCCAATGCATTTTGGTATATATATATCGGTTTTAATTTTTGAACAGAAACTACTTATTGAGAGTATAAATATAACATCAATTTGTTTAATTATTTGTGTCTTCTACTATATATATATCGGTTTTAGAAAATATAAGCTAATAAACCTCAAATCTCAATATTCCTGCAATTCCTCCAAGTTCCTTTAGTTGATTACCAAGTTCAGTCTCAGAAGAGACTATTTCAACCTGAGTTCCAAATGCAACTGCTTTTTCCTCAACTTCATCAATGAATATATCATCCAAATCATCACTTATTATAACAATGTCAACAGCGCTCATATCTAAATCTCTTAAGGTTTTTTCCTTTCCGTAGACAACTTTCTTAGGAGATTTAGCTAATAATGTGAAAAACTTGTCAAGTAATTCTTTTTCTTTTATTGAAGACTGCTGAGACAAGACATCATTGCTTTTCTCAACCAATTCCTTTAATCCAAAATCTCCAGTATAACTTAAATCTTTCACAGCTAATATTTTTTTCCTTATTTCATTGTTCAAGACATTCTCGTTAAGAAAAGTTTCTTTTGTAGGACCAGGACCACCTAATAAAATACCTTTCAGATTTTTCATCTCTAGAAATTCCTTGTTGGCAACTTCAGCTATTTTCTTGTGAAAGTCCTTTGCAGCTATCTCTCTTATTCTTGCATATCTTTGCTGGCTCTGTCCCCCTTTAGTCGTCTTCCCAGGAACATCAGAAGTCATATTCTTTATTTCCCTTATCATTGTTCCTTTCAAAATTCCAATATTCCCTTCCCTATTATCCAAAACAATCAATCCATAAACATCTTTTTCCTCAATCATTTCTTTTAATGGATCTAAAAGAAAAGTCTGGTCACATCTGTAAGTTCTTAATTGCAAAGGTTCTGGAGGCTCAATACTGAATATTTCTATATTAACCTTATTTTCCTTCTCAGAGATATTGCCTGCAAAAACAGCTAATCCGTTAGGAGGAGTTTGCTTAAACAATCTTAAATGTCTTATCATTCTTTCCAATGAATCTATGACATTATTCCTGTTTGTCTTGTCTTTGATGTTGCTTGCAGTTCCCTGCTCTTCCTGAAGATGCTGTATTATCTTGATTATTTCATAACCTTGAGGAACATAGACAGAAACCAATTCAGTATGTCTGCCTCTATATTGGTCTAACTGCTTGATAAATCTCAATAGTTTCTTTTTCTGTTTTGTATTCATCTTAATCAAAAACTTTTTTCAGATTTTCAAGACCTTTTTTATAATCCTCAACAGTTAGTTTTGAAGTTATTCCTCTTTCTCTTAACAAATCAAAAAATTCTCCAATGTACACTCCAGCAAATTTGGAAGCTGCCCCTATTGACAGCCTTCCCTTAGAATACATATCAACAGCTCTTTCCTTTCTGTCTTCTTCTATTCCTTTTCTTAATAATTGCCTCATAACAATGGATCTGTCTAAATGACTCTGCCTAGTTACTTTATCAACATAACCTAAACTATCTTTATCAATTCTTGTACTTATCAAATCAAATTTCATTTTTTTACCTCCCTTAAATCATTCAATCTCAAAGACCTATTTATAAATTCCATTTTATATAGTATTTTACTATACTATCTAAACCTTTCGTTTTTCAAAGATTTTTTTAATTCTTTGTATAAGAAATTTTAAAATTCTACCTTAAACTCCTTTCCAAATATTATCTTAGCATTGCATACAGCTTCCAAATCTTCTTTAAACATCTCAAGATTATTATCATTTAAAGTTAATTTAATATGCTCTTTTAAAGATTTCTTATTATCTGCCTTGAATTTCCTTACTTTAACAATTATATCAAGAGCTTCATTACCTAGTTTTTCTATTTTATTTTCATACTTTTCAATCTTTGGGAAATCAGATAAGTGAATACTTTTATTTTCAAAATTACTATAAATTTCCTCAGTAATATGTGGGACTATAGGAGCATACAATTTCAAAATAATAGTTAATAATGTATATAGGGTGTATTTAGCTGATTCAGTTTTCATACCTATATTATTATATAATCTTTTCTTAACAATCTCTAAATAATTATCACAGAAGTAATTCCAAAAGAAATTGTCGATTATTCTCTTCGCATCACCTATTTTATAATTTTCAAAATATTTAATATATTTTCTAATAATTTCATTTAATTTAAACAGGAAATATTCATCAAAAGCTTCTAACTTAACTTTCTTAGGTTTATAATCTTTCAAATGCATTAAACTAAATCTAGAAGCATTCCATAACTTAGTTAAAAATCTTTTGCCAGCCAACATTTCATTTTCACTATAAGAGATATCATTACCAAAAGTTGCAGCACCAACCCAGTATCTTAAAGTATCAACATCATATTTTTTAAGAACTTCATCAGCCCAGACTACATTACCCTTACTCTTACTCATTCCTTTTCCTTTATCATCCAGAACAAAAGTTCCAATAGCAATATCTTTCCAAGGAATATCCCTAAAATGATAATAAGATTTTAAAATAGTATAGAAACTCCAAGTATTAATAATGTCTGAGCTCTGTGCCCGGTAATCCATTGGCAATAATTTTTTATTAAATTTAACAGCTAATTCAGGAGTCAAAGACGAAGTCATCCAAGTATCAAATATATCTTCTTCAGGAACAAATTCTCCTTTGAAATTCTTAGGCTTGTCATAAATAGGATCAACAGGTAAATCATTTTCACTAGACAAAATAACTTTTCCATCTTTAGAATACCAAACAGGAATAGGAACACCATAATATCTCTGTCTAGAAATACACCAATCCCACTGTAAATTATTAATCCAATCCTCAAATCTTTTTCTATAAAAATCAGGATACCATTTAACTTTTCTTCCTTGCTTGATTAATTCTTTTTTATACTTTAAAGTCTTAATAAACCATTGTTTTGTAACAATATATTCAACAGGAGTATTACATCTCCAACAAGTTCCAACAGTTTGCTCTAGCTCTTCTTGTTTAATTAACAAACTTTCTTTATTCAAATCTTTTAGAATTTCTTCTCTTGCTTTATTTATTGTTAAACCTTTATATTTTCCTGCATTTTCATTCAAAGTTCCATCCTTATTAATAGAAATTCTTAAATCAAGTTTATGTTTTTTCCAATATCCTATATCAAAAAAATCACCTATTGTTGATATCATAAGACACCCCGTTCCAAAATCAGGATCAACATCCTCATCTTTCATAACTTTAACTTCATGATTAAATAAAGGAACTTTAACTTTCTTACCAATAAACTTAGAATATCTTTTATCTTTAGGATTTACAAAAATACCAACACAACTTGAGATTAATTCAGGTCTTGTTGTTGCTATAATCAAATCTCCAAACTTAACATAATTTAATTTTGTAGTTCTATTTACACTCTCAACTTCTGCTTGTGCCAAAGCAGTTTGATGTTTAATGCACCAAATAGTTGGTCCCTCATCCCTATACAATAATTTTTTCTTATATAAATCTAAAAAACTCCACTGACTTATTCTTTGTGAATTCTTATCAATAGTCCTATACAACAAAGACCAATCATAACTATGCCCTAATCTCCTAAAAACCTTATCTACATATTCTTTCTCAACCTTCTCAGACTCCTTTAAACACAACTCTCTAAACTCTTTCTTACTTATTTTAGTTTTATCTAAATTATATTTTTCTTCAACATATTTCTCAGTAGGCAGTCCATTATCATCAAAACAAGGAGCAAAATAAACATTATATCCCTTCATTCTTTTAAATCTTGCAATGATTTCAAACTGGGTATAGTGCAAAGCATGACCTATATGTAAATGTCCTGCACTGGCATAAATAGGAGGAACATCTATGGAAAAAATCTTTTTTTTTGATTTTGAATCAAACTTGTAAATATTGTTCTTCTCCCAGTAATCCTGCCATTTCTTTTCTATTCTCTCTGCATCATAAGTTTTATCCATTTTAAACACCATATAAATACATTTTTTAAATCATTTCTTTTTAATAATCTCCTTTAACTTATTAATAAGATTGATTATATCTTGCTTTTTTCTTTTAGTATAATCAGTATGAACAAAGAAACCATCATAAGCTATTTTATTTCTTGTTATCCTTAAATCATCTATCAAAGATATTTCATAACCATTAAATTCTTTATAATTTTTACTGATGTAATCTATCAAAGTTTTATGCGCTCCCTCTCCAATTGTCTTGTACCCATCCAACAAAAGTAAGACAGATAGAAGTTCTCTTATAACTTCATAATATTCTTTTATAACATTAGAAGGAAACTTTTCAGCATCAATTTCACTGATCATTTCTAAAGTCTTATTAACCATATTGAGAATGGAATCTGCTTTTTCTCTGTTTGGGGTAACTTTAATTAAATCCATTTAAAACACCTTTAAATAACCTTTTAAGATAACACCATTCAAGATATTATTCCTTAATTCCTTGCTTAACTTATTAAAATCTTCGCTGAAGAATATATTTATCTTTCTTTTTATAATCTTCTCAAACTTATCAAGATTCAATTTTTTTTCTTTGCACAATAAAAATAAATCTAAATCGCTATTCAATAAATCCTCTCCCTTGGAAGAAGAACCAAAAAGAATGATAGTATCAGGCATACACTCTTTTTCTAAAAAATCTATTAGACCTGAATCCCTTATAGAAATCAAAATATTCATTTTTTTATAAAATTTGAAATTTTCATCATCTCTATTGGCAATATATGCAGGATATTTATGAATTCTGTGTTTTAATCTTAAGATTAGATTATCCTTTTCTAATTGGTTTAGATAAATCATTACAGACTTTGGAGCTAAATTTATTAGTCTGCTTATTTCTCTTAATTGAAACCCCCCTCCTTCTGGAAATGGATCATCAAAAAATACTTTTAATACTTTATACTTGTTATAATTTTTTAACATATGTTATAATAATATTACAACTGTTATATAAATATTTCGGTTGACAGTAAGAGTAAATATTATAAATCATCAGAAAAAAATCAATTATTATAAGGGGCTGTAGCTTAGCCTGGTAGAGCACTGCTCTGATAAGGCAGGGGTCCTCGGTTCAAATCCGAGCAGTCCCATTCATGATGAAAAAGATTATTATACTTTTAGTTATTATAATATTTATAAGTTCATGCAACCAAAAGGAGGTAAGCAACATGAAAATAACAAGCTCTACTTTTTCAAATAATGCAATGATTCCAGGTAAATATACCTGTCAAGGTCAGGATATTTCTCCTCCCTTGAGATTTTCCAACATTCCCAAGAATTCAAAGATGCTTGCTTTAGTTATGGATGACCCAGATGCTCCTTCAAGAACATTTACTCATTGGTTAGTCTGGAATATTCCTGCAAAAGTAACCGAAATACAGGAAGGAGAAAGAATAAATTACCCTCAGGGATTGAATGATTTTGGAAGGCAGTATTACAAGGGACCATGTCCTCCTTCAGGGGTTCATAGATATTTCTTTACATTATATGCATTGAATAAAGAACTTGATTTAAAGCCGGGAGCAACCAAGGATGAATTATTAAAAGCAATGAGAAATAATATCATTGAAAAGACTGAATTGATTGGAAAATATAAAAAAGAATAAAAAAAGAAAACTATCTACAAGGATTGTTGCTTCTAAACAATTTACCTTGACTGTTTATACATGCATATGCATTACCTTTTCCAATTAAACTTGAAGAGAGGATTTCATGTGCATCTACATAACCTTCAATAATTACTTTTTTATTTAATATTATTCCATTACCACTAGCTTCAATTGTTGGTTGCTCTCCTTCATAACTATTGCTACTAAGAAATATTTTATTTAAAATTATTTCATCAGCAGATAAATAACCTTGAATAACTGTTTTTTTATTTAATATTATTCCATTCCCTTCTGCCTTGATTGTTGGTTTATCTCCTTCATAACTATTGCTACTAAGTAATAGAGAATTAACCTCACAAGAATTATCAGCATCACAGGAATTAGCTTTTATATTATCAGCACCACCCCTATCCAACTGCCTAGCTCTTACTCCAACAGCTTGCTCACAAGCAGAAATAATAAACAAGCCTGCAACAAGAATAACAAAAATATAAATTAACTTCTTACTCAATTTTCTCAACCTCCTTTTTTAATCAAAATAAGATAAGAAATCTAAAGCATTTTGATATATATATATATCGGTTTTAATTTTTGAACAGAAACTACTAATCAATAAACATAAATATAACATTAACTTGTTTAATTATTTATGTCTTATGCTATATATATCGGTTTTAACTAATCCTACTTCCATTATTAATCTTTTTATCAACAGTCAACAAATCAAAACATTTATATATAAGTTAATACCTATTATTTATTAATTAATAACAATTTATTATAAAATGATACAAAGATTAGAGCATGCACCAACATTGAATACTGTGATTATGGTAGAGAATACTTTAAAAAATATGAATGAAAGCATCATAACAATTGCAGAACTTAAAAGAAAACTTCCAAAACAAGTAAATCACAATACTCTAAAACTAATTCTTGAATATTTGGAAGAAAGTAATAAAATAGCTGTGAGTATAAAAGGAATTACATGGATACACAATACAAATTCAAACTTAAGAAAAGCAATTTCTCAAGGGATGAAAATATGAAAACAGTAAATGTTGTATTTTCACCAGAGGCAAAAGAAGTTTATGAATACTTAAATGGACAAGCATTAAAATCAAAAATTGAAAGAACCATATTTAATGCAATAAATGATAAAATAAGATTGATTAAATTTAATTATCACTATGGAGATCCTATCAAGAAAGAACTAATTCCAAAAGAATATCAGTTAAAATATGGTGTGACCAATTTATTCAGGGTCGAGCT
>Ga0209541_10010990_pt1 | contig 14275 bp, 10 predicted proteins | sample RifCSPlowO2_01_FD_184027 | JGI IMG/M metagenome (GOLD analysis project Ga0209541, IMG submission 184027) | Groundwater microbial communities from Rifle, Colorado - Rifle CSP2_plank lowO2_0.1 (SPAdes) (version 2) | ecosystem: Environmental > Aquatic > Deep subsurface > Groundwater | place... | reverse complement strand
AAAATTATCATGGCATCATCATCGTCAGTATATGGTGAACAAGAAGGAAAAATGAATGAAGAAAATACCATTACTAAACCAGTCTCCCCTTATGGAGTAACCAAACTCGCTGCGGAAAATCTATGTCGTATTTATGCTGAAAATTTTAATTTGCCAATAACAATGCTGCGATATTTTACAGTATACGGTCCAAGACAACGACCCGACATGGCATTTATGAGATTTATAATAAAATCAATATTAAAACAACCAATTACAATTTATGGAAATGGAAATCAAAAACGAAATTTCACATATATTGATGATGTTATAGATGCCACGATCTCTTCAATGGATGTTGTAAACCCTGGGGAAATCATCAATATTGGTGGAGAAGTAGTAATTTCCATCAACAAAATTATTTCAGTTTTAAAAAAGATATCTGATTTTGAGCCTATAATTTTGTATAAACCGTTTCCTAAAGGTGATGTATTACGAACTGAAGCAGATATTAGCAAAGCAAAAAGACTCATAAAATTTAAACCGAAAACTTCACTGTATGACGGATTATTTTTTCAATATACATACGCAAAAAAGAATAAGAACTTTTACCTTTAGAAAATTATTTTAAGAAAACTACCTGTCAAAAAACTATAGATCACTGAACTACTACTTTTGCCACCAATTTTAGTAAATTAGGATTAACTAAATTTACACGTTGGGTAATTTCGTAATTTGTAATAAGGGGTCAGAATAATTTGGAAATTCTTCGGCTCGTCCTTCATAAGCTGATTTTTTAATAACTGTGAAAGCATCCTCGCTCATTTTGAAACTTAGTATTCCAATTAATCCGTCAATGTTTTTTTGTAAATCTTTGAAGCTCCTAATTCGTAAAAATTGTTCTAACATCTTTTTTGGTCTTAAGTAAAATGATCTATATGCTTTTTTGACCCATTTGTCTGCATCAGGAACAAGAGGTGTGACTGGCTCTAATTTTTCTCCCAAAGTATATTTTGACCAATAATCTGGTGCTATAAGACCTTGCTCAACTGCTTGGTACATCAGAGGTGTATTTGGTAGAGGAACGGCCTTCGTAAACATTACATATCGAGGATCTAACTCTTTTGCAAGATCAATAGTAGCTTGCATTGTTTTTTCATTTTCATTAACGTAACCGATAATGAAGTAAGCAAAAGTATTAATTCCAACTTTTTTTGCTTCTTGAAAAGCTGATTTTACCTGCTCTGGATTAATTCTCTTTTCAACGAATGCCATCTGTTCAGGATCTCCTTGTTCAACTCCAAACCGAAGAATTCGACAACCTGATTTTGCCATCAATTTTAGTAAATCAGGATTAACTAAATTCACACGTTGGGGCGTTTGCCATTTAATTTTTACATTTCTACGGATGATTTCTTTAGACAAAGCTTCTGAATATGCTTGTGGCATAATGTCATCATAGAACATAATTTCTTTTATTCCATAATTTTTAATTAGAAACTCAATTTCGTCTACAATATTTTGTACACTTCTTGTACGATATTTTTTGTCAGAGGGGGTCTTGTAACAAAAACCGCATTGATATGGACAACCACGTGAACCCATAATAGTACAAGTGGGATGTAATCCTATTATTGAAGAATATTTCTCCATAGGTAATAAATGAAAAGCTGGCATTGGTAAAGGATCAAGCTCGGATACTATTCTTGGTTGACCAATGATTATTCTGCCATCTTTTTTAAAGCACAAACCCTCAATTTTTTCATAAGATTCATCATTTTCTATGGCATTACAAAATTCAACCATAGATTCTTCGGCTTCTCCTACGATACCAAAATCTATGGCATCGTGTTGTAGTGTTTCTAAAGGCAGAATAGACATATGAACACCTCCCATAACAGTGATAGCACCGTTTATTTTGGCAAGTTTAGCAGCTTCTAATGCTCCTTTAAATGTTGGAGTCATTGCAGTGATACCAACAATTTGGGGATTGAATTTTTTTATTCTTTCAAGAACTTGTTCTTTTGAAAGAGATAAAGCAATGGCATCAATGATATCAACCACATGACCTGCTCTTTCAAGAGATGACGCTATATAACCAATTCCAAGAGGCGGTAGTACTCCCTGCTTTTTATTTAAGCTCTGTGCTAATCTAGTATTCGTATTATCTAGATCGTGATATCGAATTAACTGTATTTTCATATTAGTAAGACTTTCCAATTTACTTAAAAACCTTCTTCATAAAAAATCTGACAAATAATATAATAAGAAATTTTTCTGGGATTTTTTCTAATAATTCGATTATTTTTTGGTAGTATTCTAGGCCACTAATCTACCATAACCAGATAATTATCTAGTATGATAATTAGCTTTTTGATTAGCAGATTTATGTACTTCATAGGCTTCATATTTTTTTATGAACGAAGAAATATGTCCTGTCTGTCATAAGAAAGCTAGTGAATATATGATGAAATCATATCCTGACATGATTTGCGATTATTGTGGAAACGCTTGGATAGCCAAAAAGAGAGAATAACACATCAAAAGTTGAATGATTGGGCTTTCTTTCTTTCACGACTAGATTAAAATTACTGCCAGTTACACCTTAGCATTTATCTGTGTACATAGACAATTATTGTGACAATAAGATTATGTTCTCAACTGGCTATATACACAAATTTCATCCCAATTGAGACCATTAAAAAACTATGGCAGATTATTATCCATTACAACATAACTAAAAATAATAACAGCGAACTTCAAAAATTAAAATAGATGATCATTGAAAAAGCAGTTATTTTAGCTGGTGGAAAGGGTTCAAGAGCTAAAAAAAGAACATACTATAATAACAGTATTTTAAAAGTTATGTTTAGAATAAACAATAAACCAATTTTACAAAAAAATATAGAAATAATTCGTGATAAATTAAAAATTAAATCAATCATTATAATTATTGGTAATGGAGGTACTCAAGTAAGATCCTTTTTTGGTGATGGTAAAGACTTCGGAGTCAATATTGAGTATATAGAAGCAAACCCAAACTATGGAATCGCTGATGCATTATATTTATCCAAAGAAAAAATTAATGGAATTTTTCTTGTAATGCTTGGAGATGAATTTTATTTAAATTCAGATCACAATACAATTCTTGATGATTATTACAATGATGCCGACGCAATAATTACCTGTATTAAAACAGAAAATACTCAAGATATAGCAAATAACTATTCAATTCATCTAAAAGATAAAAATAAAGTTGCAAAATTAACTGAAAAGCCAACTTATTTTGAAAATGATTTATTAGGACTGGGCACATTTGTGTTAAAAGATTCTATTTTTAGATATATTGAAAAAACTAAAGAAAACCCTCGTACAAAACGGAAAGAACTCATTGATGTTATTTCTAATTTAGCAAATGAACGAAATGTTTATGTTCATAAATTAAATGGATTGTATGTTAATATCAATACAATTGATGACTGGCACCACGCCAAGTATTTGTTCAATCAACACAATTTCAATTCCTATAAAAAGAGTTTAGTTATTCCAACATATAATGAAGTTGATTCCATTTCTTTTGTCATAAATGATTTTAAAGAAAAGGTGGATGAGATCATTATTGCCGATGGAGGTAGTACTGATGGAACGCTTGAAAAAATTAATAAATTTAAAAATGAATGCAATATAAAATTAATTCAAGGCGTCTTCATAGGTTATGGAGATGCAATTCGTAATGCTGTAGAGCATGCTACCGGCGACATTATAATTCTAGTGGAAGGAGATGCAACGTTTAGATCTAGAGATATTTACAAAATGTACGAATACATAAAGGATTGTGATATGGTGATAGGTACAAGAACAACTAATGAATTAATTAATCAAGGTGCAAATATGTCTACTGGTTTACGAATAGCTAATTTGATGGTAGCTAAGTTCATAGAACTATTGTGGATAAAAAGAGAACCACGACTTACTGATGTAGGATGTACCTATCGTACTTTTTGGAAAAATGAATATGATGAGATAAAACATAATTTTATTGGAGCGGGTCCAGAATTTTCACCTGAAATGATGATCGAATTTATTAAAAATAATAAGCGTGTTATTGAAATTCCTGTAAGTTATTATGCTAGAATAGGAGGGGCATCAAAGTATTCGAAAAATAGTTTAGCTATAGTAAGAACTGGCTTGAGAATGATTTCGTTAATCCTTAAAAAACGAATTTCTAATTAAGATAACTCTCAATTCTGTTTATTGATTTTGTAAATCTATTTGTTATTATTTTTACTTAATGGTGTGCTTTGTAATAGTCAGCCATTGCTTTTAACGCATCAATTGGCTCATATTTGTAACTATAACCAGTTGACAATAAAACTTTATTGTCATAATAATTATCTTTACACATAATCGATAAATGCCAAGGAGTTACCGGAATCAGTTTTAGTTTTGCTAAGAGTTTTAAAAACACAATTAATTGTACTGGCAGATGAATTAATTTAGCATTACTATTTGTATAGTCTTTCAAATCCTGAATGATTTCGTTTAGATTGCCAGGAATTAAACCACCAAAATTTACAATAAGACCAGATTTTTTATTTTTAACTAGATGTATAAGAAATTCTACTATATCATTTACATTAACGAAAGAAATTTTGTTCTTACCATTTCCTAAAATAGGAATGATAGAATTATTATAAAGATTTTCAAAAATGAAATTATATATACCTAAACGTTTTTCTCCTAAAATAATACCTGATCTAATAATCGAAATATCCAAACCGTCTTTTTGGTATTCTTGACAGATTTCTTCACCTTTCAATTTTGTAAATGCATAATCACCATTAGGAGCTGTCTGCGTTTTTTCGGTTATTTGACTATCAGGACTTCCATAAACAGCAGTTGTTGATATATAAATAAAATAAGCATTATTTTGTTTTGCTATATTTAGTAGGTTTTTTGTTCCTACTACATTGGATGCAAAATATTCTTCTTTAGAACATCTTTCATGTTCTAATTTAGCTGCAAGATGAATTATAACATTAACTTTTTCTTTAATTTCAAAAGGTTTTGAAATGTCTTGAATCAAATCAGTAAATTCTCCCTTTTTGATGTCTATTCCAAAAGTATCAAAACTTTGTTCCTTTAATTTTTTAAGTAAAACTTCACCTACAAATCCAGAACTACCAGTTATCAAAACTACCATGTTTTAAAAACAAAACATGAATATATCAACTGATCAAATTTTTGTAAATTAATTTTAATTGGGTTAACATTAGTGGAAATATTTTATCAAGTAACTTACTTAAGATTTAGATTTATTTAGAATTTTCGATTTTATATATGATAGTACCTTTTGAAGATTGGAAAACAAATTCAAAATTTTTTGGTATTTCTGGATTATGTGGATCCATTAGTGTATCAAGATAATTTGGTTGATTTTCTAATGACATTTCTGAATATTCTGCTGCTCTTACAATCAGATAATCTGGTGTTGAGTGAAATAGGTTCTGTCTATCCATTGGTATGCTATGAATATTTGATATGTAGATCTCCCAATCCTTCCAATTTTTTTTCGTAATAAAATTCTCAATCGTATCGTTTGGTGGTCCTTCAGTAAACACTGTCGCTATAAATTTTGAATTTGCATAATAGGCATCGGAAATATTACTACCCATTATATAACTGTCATTAATTTTTGGCTGTTCTGATAAAAATTGTCCAATTTGGTTGGCATCACTTTCTAATTCATATAACCTCTCATGCTCTAACAATTTTGTAAATTCGTTAATATTTTCGAATGAATTTTCTGTAGTTTTTAGCACAAATGTAACAAATGAATAAATAAAATTAATACTCAAAACTATTAGAATCAAAATAATTATAATTGTTTTAAGAGGTGAAGATAGTTTTGCACTGTCTTTTTTTTCACCATGTTTTATTTTAAAATAGAATTTAGGTATGAGTCTCACAAAAAATATTGCTCCTAACGTAGCAACGCTTAACCATAGTAGTGAAAAATGTTGAGGAGCTCTAACTGGTATTATTGAAACTAGAATTGCAAAAATTACCGGTAGTAACAATAGTGGTAAAAAATTTTTCTGGATATTTCTAACACTCAGAATTCCTAAACTAATAACTGGTATTATAAGAATAGCAAAGAAATGAATGCTTAAATCTCCTAAGTACAATATTAGAAATCCAGTTAATATTACTGAACCTAAAGACACTATTAAATTAATTCTATTGAACTTGATTCTATATGAATACAAAACAGCGCCTAATATTGGTATAAGCGAAGCAAATGGAATAATTGGAATTAAAGAAGAATTTACTGAAGAATCAAAATAAAAAAGATTGTTAGGTATGCTATAAAATAAATTATAAAAATAATTTTTTACAAATAAATCAAAATCTAAAAAGATTCCATGCGCAGTACCTTTTCCAATTCCTTCATATAATTGATCTACCCATTGTATGGTTCTATACTTTGAATGACTAGCAATATAAAAATTCGAGTCAGTATCTATAATATTTCCATGCGTTGAATAGTTATAGAAAACTAATGGACTTATAGCAATAAAAAAAAACAGAGCTGTTAATCCTATATATGAAAAATTTCTTACAAATTTTTGGTCTTTGATTACTAAAAATGTAATAATGGTAATTAATACAATAATGACTTGAAGTCTAATTGAAAAAGCTACACCTAGAAGTGAACCGATTATTATCATATCAGTAGATTTTAACTCTTTTTTTGTGATATAATACAACGCTATAGAAACTAAAAATATTGGAAGTAATTCATTTGCAGCTTGTATTGAAAAAATTCCACCCCATGGATTGAATGCAAAAAAAAGTTGTCCAACTAGAGCTATCTTTGAATTAAAAATATTCTTTATAGTATAATAGGAAAAAAAAACCATTCCAGTTCCACTTAGAACTGAAATCGCTTTCATTAATGCAAATCCATCATCAAATAATAGATTTAATACAGCATAAACTATAGGACCACCAGCAGGTGCATCTGGCAATCCTACATTTTTTCCATTACCTGAAAGAATTTCTTTTCCTTCTATTAGATAATATATTCCATCTTGATCAAATGTCCAATAATTGTGATGAAAAAACGCTACATATGATGTTATTAAAAAAAAACACACAGTAATCAATAATGGATATTTTTCAATTCTAGTTGAATTGATCTGATTATATTTCATTAAATATTAAAAAAAAACTCAAAATATAAATCTCTATTATCAAAATCAGATTTTCTACAAACTTTGGTAAACACACTAAACATTATTTTTTCATTTGGTAATACCACAATTTCATCATAACACAAAAAATTCATAACATTTACATTACATCTAATTCTAAATGTTCTATTACCGTTATCACACTAACGCAAATTGTTTTTTGTAGCCAACTTAATCTACACAAATTATAGTCAAGAATACAAACTAGCATTAATCAGTAAAATATTTCTTTAGGGAAACATTCCTCCATTCACGTTAATAGTTTGCCCAGTAATATAAGACGCATCATTAGAACATAAAAAATTAATTACACTCGCTACTTCATTTGGAGTTGCAATTCGACCTATTGGAATTTGTTTTATTTTATTCTTACCAGCACTAGTCTTTAATTCATTTACAGACATTTTTGTTTTAACTAATCCTGGAGATACAGCATTAATGGTTATGCCATTTTTAGAAAACAATTTTGATAATGATATTGTAAGATTAATTAACGCTGCTTTTGATGCAGCATAATGAATTTGATTACGTCCTCCCCATTGCCCACCAATAGAAACAACATTAACAATTCTGCCCCACTTTTTTTTTATCATATCCGGTATAACTTCTTGAGAAAACATAAACGGGCCACGTAAGTTTGTAATAAGCATGTTATCCAAATCTTTATCGCTTATTTTTTCAAATTGTTTTTCTTGCGATATTGCAGCATTATTTATAAGAACATCTATATTTTTACCAAAAAATGTTTTACATTTTTTAATCGCATGTTTTATAGATTGTCTAGAAGAAATATCAACATAAATTGCTACAGTTTTATTTTTTTTTGCTAGGCTATGTGCATTTTTTTCATTTGTTTTGTATCCTATAGCCACATTAAACCCACTTAAAATCAGTTTATTACAAATACTTCTACCAATATCACCGCTTCCACCTGTAACAAAAGCAACTTTTCTTTCTAATTTCATTAAAAGTCGATGAATTAGCTAGAATTTATTCATTCTAAACTTTATTCATACCTTAAATATTCTTCACTATCTATAGTGCTGCATATATTATAGCTAAATTGGTATTTTTCTTATGAACAAAGATTCCAAACTTTTTGGCTCTGATATAATTGCAAGCTCACTTGTAGCAAATGGAATAAAACGCGTTTATGTATTTCCCGGAGGAACTATAGGGCCAATTTTAGATGTAGCAAACAAATGGAATATTGAAATTTTTACCACCCGTCATGAACAAGGAGCGGGTTATGCAGCACTTGGTATAGCTAGATTGACAGGTGAACCTCAAGTAGTTATGGTAACATCAGGACCAGGAGTAACAAATCTTGTGACTCCAATAGCAGAAGCATATTTTGATTCAACACCTCTTGTTATTCTTACAGGACAAGTTGCCACACGTGATATGCGAGGAAATTTACCAGTACGCCAAAGAGGATTTCAAGAAATAGATACTATATCGATGCTAAAACCAATAACCAAGGCACAATTTCTTCCAAAACATTCATCAGAACTAGCGGGAATAATGAATGAAGCTTTTAAAATCGCAAAATCTGGTAGGCCTGGACCAGTAGTCGTTGATTTACCCATGGATGTTCAAAGAGATACAGTATCTGAAATGCCTGTTATTTCTCCATCTTCTAAAACTAATTTATCATTGATTGATAATTCAACAATTGATAAAATTATTGAACTACTCCTCTCATCTAAACAACCAATAATTTTATGTGGTCAGGGGGTATTACTATCAAGAGCACATGAAGAATTACGATCGTTTGTTAATTTCACAAAAATTTATACTTCATGTAGTTTGTTAGGATTGGGTGCAATATCTACACAATCAGAGTTTTCATTAGGATATCACGGTCACACAGGTAATCAGACAGCAAATAAGGCTATACATGAATCGGATTTGTTAATAGTTCTTGGTTCAAGACTGGATATACGTCAAACCGGCTCTGTCACAGACAAATTTGTGCCCAATGGTAAAGTAATTCATATTGATCTTGATGTCACTGAACTAGAAAATTCTAGGGTGCATACTGAATTAAAAGTAAATGCAGATGTAAAAGATTTTTTGACAATAATTAATAAAAAAATTAAAAATAATCGCTTACCTGATTGGTCAAATTGGCATAACAAAGTAATAGAATGGAAGAGAAGATTTAAACTAGATTATTCAAAAGAAACACTTAAACCACAATACATTATTGAAACTGTTAACAAATTAACAATTAAAAAATCTTTGATATGTGTTACTGGCGTTGGTTCTCATCAGCAATGGACAGCAAGACATTTCGATTTTGATTTTCCAAATAGAGTGCTTTTAACCTCTGGCGGTCATGGTGCCATGGGTTTTGATTTACCGACAGCTATTGGCGCACAATTGAGTAGGCCAGATTCATTAGTACTTTGTATTGTGGGAGATGGTTCTATTCAGATGAATATTCAAGAATTAGCTACTGTTGCAAACTATAATCTTCCAATAAAAATAATTGTACTAGATAATCAACGTCTTGCAATAGTCTCACAATTTCAAAAAATAACATGGGGAAAAGATCCATCATGTGGAAATGTTAAAAACCCTGATTTTGCATCAATAGCTAATGCATACGGAATTTTTGGAGATGCTGTTAGCAATTCTGAACAAGTAAAACCAAAATTACAAAAACTACTCTCTCATAATGGCCCTAGCTTGTTACACTGTTTAGTGGATCGAAATGAAGATGTTGTACCAATGCTACTTGGTGGACAAACTATGGATTCAATGTGGCCATATGACTAAAACCCTTTGGATTGTTAGTGGTGGAATTGAGGCAGTGCCTGGCATACAACTAGCGAAAAAAATGGGTTTGAATGTTGTAGTTAGTGATGGAAATCCTAATGCACCAGGGTTTAAGTTTGCAGATACATCAATTGTAGTAAGCACATATGACATAGAAGGTACTTTGAAAGCTGCAAAAAAATATGACCGTGAGATTAAAACCATAGATGGAGTTATTTGTATGGCATCTGACGTTCCATTAACTGTAGCAAAAATTACAGAAGAACTAGGATTATCTGGAATTAAAACTAGAACAGCTGAAATTTGTAGTGATAAACTTTTGATGAAAGAGTATTTGCATGATGCAGGGATGCCAGTACCATGGTTTAGCGCTGTAGAATCGGTTTCACAACTCCGTTCATTAGTTTTAGAGAGAGGATTACCTCTAGTTCTAAAACCAGTAGACAGTAGAGGAGCTAGAGGAGTTATACGCCTAACCCCAGAAATAGATCTAAATTGGGCATTTAACTATGCAAAAAAACTTTCTTTATCTTCTAGAGTCATGGTAGAAGAATTTCTTTCTGGACCACAATATAGCACCGAGTCCATTTTCATAAAGGGAGGCAGTTTTACACCCGGTTTTTGTGAACGAAATTATGAATATCTTGAACGTTTCAAGCCATTTGTAATTGAAAATGGAGGACAGCAACCAGCACAGATAGATGATAATGACAAGAAATCCATTACGGATGTGGTCGAAAGAGCAAGTAAAAGTTTAGGAATTTCAACTGGAACTACCAAAGGAGATATGATTCTTACAGATAAGGGGCCTAAAATAATTGAAATTGCACCTCGTTTATCTGGTGGCTGGTTCAGCTCTGATCAAATCCCTCTTGCTACAGGAATTAATTTAGTAGAACTTGCAATACGTGTATGTCTTGGTGATGATATAAAAAAAGAGGAACTTAAACTTCATTATACTGAGGGAGTCGCTATTCGTTATTTTTTTCCAAAATATGGTAAAATAATTGGAATAAAGAATCTGGAACTCTTCAAAAATATACCATGGATACATAAATTCAAACTTTTTGTCATAGTCGGTGATATTGTAGAAAAGGTAACAGATCACACTAAAAGATGTGGCTTTGTGATAACTACTGGAGAAACAAGAGATGAAGCAGTTAAACACGCTAATGAGGTAGTAAATAAAGTTGAAATTCAAACAATCTGAAAGTAGTTGATTTTTTAATAAGAATGAAAAAACTAAAGTTTCATATTAATTGTTAAAAACCAATTAAATAATTACAATGACATGTCACAAAGGAATAATTTTACAAAAAATAGGAAAATACAAAATAATTGACTGCAATTTTTGCAAATTCATTCATATTTATCCAATTCCATCTGATAGCACATTATCAAAATTATACATTAATGATTATTATAAAACAACTAAACCACAATACATTAAGAAAAACGAAACGGAGATAGAATATTGGAATATTCTTTTTGATGAAAAACTAGAAACTTTAGAACAGCACCTTCAATCTAGAACAAAAAAAATTCTTGACATAGGATGTGGACCTGGTTTTTTCTTACGAAGAGCAAAAAAAAATGGTTGGCAAATTCTAGGAATAGAACCATCTAAACTTGCCGCCACTTACGCTCAAAGACAAGGAGTTCCAGTAATAATTGATTTCTTTCAAAATATTAATTTGAAAAATTTAGGCAAATTTGATGCAATTCATATGTTTGATGTATTAGAGCATACAAGTAATCCAATAGAAATATTACAAAATTGTTATTCACTACTAAAAAAAAGTGGTATTATTGTCGTTGAAATTCCAAATGACTTCAACATTCTACAAAAAACAGTGCAAATGGTTTTGAAAAAACATGAATATTGGCTAGCTCCGCCACAGCATATTAATTACTTTAATTTTTCTAGTTTAACTAAACTTCTTCAAAAAATTGGTTTTAAAATAATTTTAAAAGAATCTACATTTCCACTAGAAATTTTTCTATTAATGGGTCATGATTACATAGGAAATGATAAAGTTGGAAAGAAAAAACATAGCGAACGAATGAAATTAGAAATTAATTTAAAACAAGGTAAGATAAATCATCTTAAGAGGAAAATCTATCAATATTTTGCTGAGCTTGGAATTGGCAGAACAGCAATAATTTATGCAAAAAAATAACGTAATGAGTAATAATTTACAATAAAGAAATGGAGTAAGACACGAATTAATAAAACGCAACAAAAAATTAGAAAATTATTTGAAAATGAAGAAGATGCTGCAAAGAAAATTGTTAATCTAAAATAGAAATTATTAATTTTTATTTGGCTTACATATGTATAAAAAAGAATCTCTTGCATTTTTTACATTTACATAATTACGCCTATTTGCACCAAAAGCTTGTTCTATTGCAAAACCAGCTTTTTTTAAGACGTGTTCTAAGGACTTTTTAGTGTATTCACGTTTATGATGAGGCCATAATGGCTTTCCTAAAGGATAGGGAGTTAAGCGTGGTACTTCTAATATTAATTTTCCATTACTCTTGAGACAATTTCTTATTCGTTGTAAGAAAAGATTATCATCATTTACATGTTCCATTGTATGTGCACTAATCACTTTATCAAATTTTGATTTAAAACCTTCCAATAGTAAATCAGTGCCATGTAAAAATTTTAAATTTGGTTTGTGAAATTTTGATTTTGCATATGAAATATAGTTTGGATTATAATCTATACCATACACTTTTTTTGCAAAATGAGATAATATTTCAGAACCTCCACCCTTTCCACATGCAATATCTAAAATCACATCATTTTTTTTAATAAATTTTGAAATAAACCTATAACGATTAACAGGTTCATTTTGATCAACAGGTTGAGTTGAATCTTCTTCATTTTCAAATAATTTTCTAATTTTTTGTTGCGTTTTATTAATTCGTGTCTTACTCCATTTTTTATTATACTCTAAGGTAGTTATTTTGAATTTGTTGCTACATTCCATGAATCTCCAAGGATTAAATCTAAATGTATTTGATAGGTAGTTATTTGGTAATTTTTTTAATAATTTTACAGCCAGTTTTAAAGCTTTGAATGTTGAAACATCTGCCGCAACTTCATTGTATACATTATTATCTAAATTTACATAATCATAGCCCTCCTTTATTTTAGAAATCATTGTTTTTACTAGATCCAAATCAATGTAAAATCGTCGTAGTAATACTCGTATTACTAAATCAGGAGAATATTTTTTTGAGGCATTATAGACACGTTCAGCTACATTATAATTAGAACCATAAAACACATCAACTTTCCACTTTTTTGACAATCTATTAAAAATTGAAAAATTTCCCAATTTTGGAACAGCTAAGACGATATTATCAATGAAGTCTGCTTTTTTTAGCGGCGAAATACAGTAATTATCAGGATTTGAAGAATGGACATCCTCAGCAATACATTGTATTACTGCTAAAATTTTCAATGTTCGTTAACAAAATACAACAAATCTAAACTTTTCTAGACTTTAGATATTCTTCGTCTTCTTTTAGAGATTTTATATTTCCTTCTTCACGATTTACATTTTTATTAATGTCAACTAACTGTGGTTCTTTTTTAAACAAGTCAATAATGTATCTCATTAAAATTGGTCTTTTTTTTATCTTTGAGGCGATATTCCTAACCAACATTAAATCTTCTATTCTATCCACTGCCCATCTATAACAAGAAAGGTCTTCTGGCAAAGTAACATTGAAAATTTTGAACTTTTCTTTATGATTGTCGATATAAGATGTTACATGTTCTTTTTCAGATGGCAATTCTGCATTTTTCCATGCAGTTTCAAGAGTTTTGAATGAAAATATTTCAACTTCAGTACCGCTTGGAAAAGTGGGTGGTGAAAAGTTAATAACATAATCGTAGGCGTTTAATCTAAACTTATCAATAATGCTGTCTACAATTTCCGGATCTATTAAAGGCTTGTCTGAAGGTATTCTAACAATTGTTGATATAGAAAATTTTTTTGCACATTGGTAATATCTATCAAGAACATTTTGTGCACTCCCTCTGTATGAATCTACACCCAAGTCATTGCAATATTTTACAATTTTTTCATCTTCAGCTAAAGTAGTAGTAGCAACTATTAATTTATCAATTAATTTACAATATCTAAGTTGGTTAATTACATAATACAAAACCGGTTTATCTTTTTCTACATCCATCATTACTTTGCCAAGTAATCTACTTGATCCCATCCTAGCTTGAA
>Ga0209541_10010988_pt1 | contig 14275 bp, 18 predicted proteins | sample RifCSPlowO2_01_FD_184027 | JGI IMG/M metagenome (GOLD analysis project Ga0209541, IMG submission 184027) | Groundwater microbial communities from Rifle, Colorado - Rifle CSP2_plank lowO2_0.1 (SPAdes) (version 2) | ecosystem: Environmental > Aquatic > Deep subsurface > Groundwater | place... | reverse complement strand
TATAATGGGCCTTTGTATGGAACCTCTGAGCAGGTAGGCTCAGCTTCGATGGATTCTTATTTTGATCTTCTGGACCGTAATGGCATCAATTTTTTTATCGGGATGTTCGGAATCTCGGGCGAGCCCACTACTGACACGCTGGTAAGTAATCAAGGATTGGGAAACGTGATCGCCGTAGCACAAAAACATCCCCGGCGGGTAATCCCCTTCTTCAATCCGGGGATAGGAGGAGAAGAAGTGGAACAATATCTTGGAGAAGAATTAACTGGAAGGTACCGCCGCACCCTCTCAGCCTCTCAAAAAATAATTGGGAAAGATTTTATAAGAGGTTTAGGGGAAGTTGAGACCCAGGAATGGTCCGTACGTCATAACGATCAAAAAGTGTTGCAGCTGGTCGATCTGGCGAAGACTAACCGTCTTCACGTTATGTTCCATCCGGTAGCCAGTAAAATAGGTGATGTAGAGAAAATTGCTGAAGCGTACCCCGATACTATTTTTCTGATCCATATGTATCGGGAAGACCTGGACCTAAGCAGGAATACATTGATCACTCTATTGCAAGAGCATGACAATCTCTATTTCAGTATGGATGCGGCCCATATTCTCTTTGTCGATTCTCTGGGAGGAGATCTGATATATATCTATGACAGTGAAAATAAACAAACTTCCATCAACCAGTTTGTGTCCACTTTTGACAGCAGAGAGAAATCCATGGCTGCTGATGCTATCCAGGCCTATAAGCCGCTGGTCGATGCCGTGCCGGATAAAATCATGTGGGGCACTGAGATTGGTCCCGCATACGCTTTTGACCCCACCGTGTTCGATCGGGCCATCAAAATATCACGGTCAGTCATCGCTGGATTTGATCCCCCAGACCAGGAAGCGGTTGCATATAAGAACGCCTTACGGGTCTTTGGAGAAGGGGTGGTGGCAGATGCAACCATAAACGTACTGGATACCCGTTCTTGGCCGGATTGTACTGATAAGCAGATGAATGGGTGTGATACTTCCTGTGATATTCCTGATGGTGACAGCTTAACTGCTGAGCAAGAAGAATGTTATCTGGAGTGTCTTATCGGGAAACAGTGCCGGGAAGTGGTGGAGATGGATGTGGGATAAAATGGATGTGCTTAAGCGACCTGAACGAAGTGAAAGCACAGTGTGATCGTAGTAAAACGAAGTCGAAAGGAAAGTTCTTCTGGTGCTTTCACTTCGTTCGTGATGTTCCTGAAAGAACTGGCTGGTAATTATTCTTGATGAGAAACCAACGAACGTAATGAACTGGTCATACCAGAAGACATAAATTTTTATACCATTAGTTATGCAAAATGGGATAGTTCACTGAGTGGGATAGTTTTCCCACTGGTGTGCCAAAGGCCTCGCCTTGGTGCATTCCCATTTGCACTAAAGGCTTTCTGCCTTTTGGTGTCTTCTGTATATAGTAACTGACTTTTGGTATAAATATTTACGTCAGTTACTATAAGAAACTAAAAGGCCTTCGATAAAAATGACCCAATCTTTATAAATAGGGTATTTATTTTTAATATTATTATGGCCACTATTACTATTAAAGGGCACCACCTTACCCCCCTCATTATTCGGGATTCGTATGATCGCCGGGCAGTGCAATACCAGAATAATATTATTGAGACGTTAAAAAAGCTTGGTCTGACCGAAGATGACATCGATATCCGATTGGAAGTAAACGCCTTTAAAGGTGCACCCGCGTCAGTTTCTTGGTATATGGACCGGCATCACTTGTATTATAGCTATAAAATTGCCCCTAAATATGTGGAAAATTTATATATTGTTTCTAAAGTGATTGAGCTGGAGGTTCAGGCTTTACAGTCGGGGGAAAAGACCAGGGAAGAATTTATACATGCCTTTTCGGAAAGCGGTGATGTTGAAAAAGAACGCCGGGAAGCGCGAACAGTTTTAGGAGTGGAGCATGATGTTCATGATGTAGCGCTCATTGATGCCAAATATAAACAGTTAGCTAAACAGAACCATCCCGACGTTGCCGGGGGAAGCAACGAAAAATTCAAAGAGATTAATAATGCTCATAAGATATTGAAAAGAGAGCTGCAATAAAGTTCTTATCTGACTTTCCTCAGCACTTCCTTCAATTCTCCGGATTCGGCCATCTCTGCCACCAGGTCACAGCCGCCTATCTTGCTCCCCATGCGGCCCCTCGCTGGAAATTTATTTTCTTCCATATCATTCCAGCGGTAGGAATTGAGGAAGGGACTTCGGTTCAGGCCGGTGAACAGCTAGAAATCGTCTCGACGGAGATTCATAATTTTGACTTTGCTCTCAAAGAGTTTGGCTGGAAAGGCCAAGTCTTTGATTCGCCCTTGCTGCATATGGCTAACTCTATTCTAGAGGAATACGCTGCCAACGGCCTTACTCCCGAAAATAGTATTCTCTCCAAAGAAGCCCGGGATGCTGAACCCTGCCCGGTGGAAGGAACCAAGAATGGTGATGCGCTCTTTACCAGTTATAGAGATCAGGATTTTGTGATGCTTCGTCCAGGCCTCACTCAGGGAAATCAGATATCATGAACAAAAACATAATTTCCGCTCAAAATTTAATCTTATGGTTCTTTTTCCTATAGATTTTTATAGTAGGCCCAGTCCCTTTTCAGAGAACCGTGGCTCTCACTCCCGAACTCCAGGCTCAGCTGGACGAACAAAAGAAACAATGCGTCTTCTGTAAGATCATCGCCCAGGAAATTCCTGCTAAAGTAGTGTTTGAAGATGATAAGACTATAGCCTTGTTGGATATCTATCCGGCGGTGAAAGGACACACCCTCTACCTCCCCAAAGAACATTATCCCCTACTACCTTATGTTCCTCCGGATGAATGTGCCTATTTCTTTGGATTACTCCCCAGACTAAGCCAAGCCATCACCGAGAGCATGGTCACGACTGCACTTAATATCTTTATCGCTAATGGCAATATCGCCGGCCAACAGGCTCCCCATTTCCTGCTGCATATTCTGCCCCGGGAAGCTGGAGATAGTTTTTTCCATTTCCTGTTACCCTCTAAGGGAAAAAAATTACCAGAAAAAGAACAACAGTTCCTCACCCAGAACTTCCCTCTCCTGATGCGGGACCATTTTAGCAAAAACAAACTGTCCTGGCATAGCGGAGCAGGTACTATTCCCGCGTTCCTGGAAAAAACATCTCATAATTCCATCGTGTTGTATGAAGATGAAAAAGTGCTTGTTCTTCTGGCTGAACCGGCCGCTGTTCCCGGACAGATTGACATCTATTCCAAGCAGGAAGGATATTCTTTTGAGAAGTTACCTGCCGAGGATGCCGTTCACCTCTTTACCGTCGCGTCTGCTGCCGCCAGCCTAGTGTTTCAGGCCTTGTCGGCCCAGGGAACCAATATCATTCTGCGATCGGGAAAGACCGATGACCATCCTTCCGGACGAGTATGCCTGCAGGTCCTGCCCCGCAAGCAGGATGATGGACTACAGGAATTGCTGTGGAAACCGAAACCGTCCAGCTACAATCTGGATAGCATCGTCAGCAAGATCAAGGATAAAACCTGGAAAGTGAAATTAAACCCAGCGGATTCCGGCGAGAACAAAGTGCTGCTGAAGCCGGAGATCATCAAGATTATCGGTGCTAAACCAGCGGAACGATTTCTGAGCACTACCGAAGAAATACGGAAGGCGATCGAGAAGGTACGATGAGAGGTACGAGAATAAAAGAGGAAAATAAGGTATGATCTCCTCATTTTTACTATCGTTTTCTTTGACCAATAATCCTTAATACTGGTTTACCTCTAAGCGTGAATGCTGATGGTTATTAGACGCTCTGGTTGCAGGAAATTCCAGATATGATAGAGATCCTGCAACCAGAAAAATTACTACAATTTATCTTCAGGAAAAAGATGTTTTACCTGCTTCTTATAGGGGAACATTAAACGATTTAATGCACAATCCAAATATTAAAAGAAGGGAAAGCCCATAGAACAGAAGTGATTAATCAAAGGAACGTATTGTTCAATAGTAAGTTTATACCCAAAAAATAAAATGACCAAAAACCATACCTTTAACCGACTAGAACAACTTGTAAGTACAGATAGAGGAAAAACTATCCTTAAAATTGGAGAGGGTACAGTGTCGATGCTTTTAGGAACCTATCTTCTCGGAGAAAGTATGGATCATCTTCATCGATCCGAATATGCCCTCTATTTTGCATCCGGTGCAATGTCGTTTATAGTTGGTGGGGTGTTATTAACTGATACTGCTGTTGAATACTTTAGACAGAAATTTAAGTAATTTTTTCTCGTTAACCTTCTTCCACTATCCTTCAGAATATTTTAAAAACAGAAAACTATCCTTTCTCCACCTGCTCCAGCAATTCCTGGACGTTAATATGCTTGACCTTCATGCCTTTCTGCTCCACGACTTTGGCTGCCAATAAAGAGCCTAATTTTCCTGATTGCTCTATCGTCCAGCCCCGGCAATAGCCATGCAGGAATCCCGCGGCATAACTGTCTCCCGCTCCAGTCGTATCTATCACCTGGGCCGGAAAAGCCGGAATACGTGTTAAAGTATTATCAGCACATATCAGTGATCCCCGTGCTCCTAATTTTACGATGGCAATCGTGGTGTGTTGAGCCAGTTCACGGACCGCCGCTTCTTCCAGTAAACCGGTAAATTCTTTCGCTTCGTTCTCGTTGACAAAAACGATAGTGCTGTACTTCCGGACGATCTCCTGCAGGAACGCTTTATTCCGGCGGATAAGCCCCGGATCGGCCAGATCAATAGATACAGCCGTATGGTGTTTCTGAGCCAGTTCTAAAGCCCGAAACACGACCTCTGTGGTTGAACCTTCCAGCTGATAGCCTTCCAGATGCAGCACTCGGCTGCAGGCAATATCCTCTTCTAGCAGGTCTTCCGGAGCCAGATAGACGGCTGCGCCCAGATGTACTGAAAAAGTGCGTTCTGCATCCGGAGTGATGAACGTTACCGCTTGGCCGGTACGAGCAGTATGTTTCGGAATCCTGGCCTGAACTCCATGATCCTGGATCTGCTGGATGTACATCTCTCCATACGTATCATCTCCTACTTTTCCGCAGAGGATGACGGTGCTCCCTAAAAAGGCCAGAGCCTTCATAGTGTTGGCGGAAGAACCGCCCGGAATGATCTCAATAGAGAATTGCTGCTGCTTGATCCGGTCCAGCAGCTGCTGTGCTTGTGCTTCGGTCGCCAGATGGAATTCTCCTTTCCGGAAATGAAGTTCCCCCAACTGCCGCTCATCGATCTCCACTAAAAAGTCCATCAGGGCATTGCCCAAGCCGATGACGTCATTGGTCTTTTCTGTTTTCATCTCATTCCCCCTCAAATTCGACCAGATAAAAAGGATTATATCGTTTTAGTTTTTCTGCCCCGTGCAGATCGGGAAGGTTGATGATAACAGCAACCCCACTCACGGCCGCTCCTGATTTTTCCACCAATTGGCAGGCTGCCAGCGCCGTTCCGCCTGTCGCCAGAAGATCATCAATGATGAGAACTGTCTCTCCCGCCAGCAGAGCATCTTTATGCACTTCCAACGTATCCGTCCCATATTCTAATTGGTATTCCTGGGCGATGGTTTCTGCCGGCAATTTTCCGTGCTTGCGGGCCAACACCAGGGGCAGATGCAGCTCGTATGCCAACGCTGCGGCAATAATAAATCCCCGTGATTCGATACCCATTATTTTAGAGATGGGCTGATGCCGGTACTGGTACGCTAAGGCATCAACGGCATACCGAAAAGCACCTGGATCCTGCAGCAAGGTAGTTATATCCCTAAACATGATGCCGGGCTGGGGCCAGTCAGGAATAGTACGGATATAAGTACGTAAATCCATTATCGTGAACCTCTCCAGATTATTGTTTGATGCTGGTAGTCCATTTACGATGAACCTCCCATAATCGCAGTTTTAATATCCTCTCGGCAGAAACAAGAAGTATGGCTAATTTTAGGAATAACATCGATACAGAGCGTGATGACTTTCTGGACATTATGTTGAAATACCTTCAACACTTCTTCCCAGGTTACAGCGGTCATACCCGCTCTCCAGCTGTCATAATCCGTGGCCATGGCTATGGCTGCATAGCATATCCCGGCTTCCCGGGCCAGCACTACTTCCGGAACCGTGGACATGTTGATGATCTCTGCTCCCCAGGTATGAAAAAGGGTCGATTCGGCCTTACTGGAGAAACGTGGCCCTTCAATCGTGATGACCGTGCCGGAAGCATGGTGGGGTAGTCCCAAGGCCCGTGCTCGTTGTCCTAATACTGCTCGTAATTGGGGACAGAACGGTTCCACCAGAGGAATATGGCATACTTTTTCCGATTCATAAAAAGTCTGTTTGCGTTTGGTGGTACGGTCGATGAACTGATCCAGAAACACCAAATCTCCGGGCCTGATCTGTTCCTGCAGCGAACCACAAGCGGTGCTGGCCAGGATATGCGTACAGCCCATTTCTTTAAGAGCCCAGATATTGGCCTGGTTATTCACGTTCGTGGGCATAATGGTGTGCTTTCTTCCGTGCCGGGCCAGCAGCACCACCTCTACTCCGTTTATTGTTCCCATTTTCAATGGCGAAGAAGGAGTGCCGAAGGGAGTTTGTATCTCCACCTCCCGGGCATCGTGCAATAGTTCTGGATTATCCAATCCCGATCCACCAATAAGGCCGATTCTCACCATGTCAATACCGATAATGCTCGGCCTTAAATGGCCCCTCTTTTGAAATTCCTAAATATTTAGCCTGTTTTTCCGTCAGCGTATCGATCTCTACTCCTAATTTGTGAAGATGTAACCGGGCCACTTCTTCATCTAATTTCTTAGGGAGCATGAACACGCCCACCGCATACTTCTTAGTCCACAGTTCTAGCTGGGCCAACACTTGGTTTGTGAACGAATTGCTCATCACAAAACTGGGATGCCCGGTCGCACAACCGAGGTTCACTAAGCGGCCTTCGGCCAGGACATATATCTCCCGTCCATTGGGAAAAGTGTATTTATCATACTGGGGCTTGATCTCTTCTTTTCGTGCTTCCGATTGCGTATTCAGCCATTTCATATCAATTTCATCATCAAAATGCCCGATATTGCAGATGATGACCTGGTCTTTCATCGCTTTAAAATGCCTCTCGACAATAATATCAGTATTCCCGGTGGCCGTCACAAATATATCTCCTTCCCTCGCTGCTACATCCATCGTTTTGACTTCATATCCCTCCATCGCTGCCTGCAGGGCATTGATAGGATCAATTTCAGTGATAATCACCCGGGCGCCGAAACCTCGCAGGCTCTGGGCACAGCCCTTACCCACATCACCATATCCGGCGACCACGGCAACTTTTCCCGCCAGCATAACGTCGGTAGCCCGCTTGATGCCATCGACCAATGATTCCCGGCAGCCATAGAGGTTATCAAATTTTGACTTGGTGACGGAATCATTGACATTGATAGCCGGCACCAATAAGGTTTTATTCTGCTGCATCCGGTACAGCCGATGGACGCCGGTCGAAGTTTCTTCGGACACGCCTTTACAATGCTGGAGAGTATTCAGCCAGAACGAATTATTTTTCTGCTGCTGTTCCAGTAGCAAGGCATTGACTATCTTCAGATCCTGGTTGCCTTCATCGTTCTGTAATAAAGCTGGATCTTTTTCCGCTTGGACTCCACGATGAAGCAGTAGGGTCGCATCACCGCCATCGTCAACAATCAGATTTGGCCCGCTTCCATCCGGAAAGGTCAAGGCCTGCAAGGTACACCACCAATATTCTTCTAAGGTTTCGCCTTTCCAGGCAAAAACAGGAATACCAGTCTGAGCGATAGCAGCAGCGGCATGATCCTGGGTAGAAAAGATATTACAGGAAGCCCAACGGACCTGCGCCCCCAGCTGTACCAGTGTTTCAATCAACACCGCGGTCTGAATGGTCATATGCAGCGAACCGGTAATCCTGGTTCCTTGCAGGGGCTTCTGCTGCTGGTGCTTCTGACGAATAGCCATCAAACCCGGCATCTCTTTTTCAGCGATGATGATCTCTTTCCGTCCCCAGCCGGCTAAACTGAGGTCTTTTACCTTGTAATCAGGATTCATGTTTATAGTACGGCAAGCGCAATATATATAAATGTTTAGAAATTGTAAATCAGGTGGTCACTCACCCTTACCTTTTTATACCGAAAGCTTTAAATATAACTATTATCTTATTCGGTAATAATCATTACCTATAATCATAATACCATGGGAAAACTCCCAGAAATTAAAAGCTCGCTGTCGGAACAAGAAGATTCTCTTATTCGTTTTTTTGAAGGCTGTGAAAAGAGAAAAAGATTTGTGAGTGACACTCCCCATCATTATAAAAAACATTTAGCCAAAGCAAAACATGACTTAGCCCGAGCCATTGCTGAATTCGAAGATGAGTGCTGGGATTGGACCGTTATCAAAGCCTACTACGCCATTCATCACGGTGGAAATGCCTTACTATCCAAAAATAAAGGGGTGCTTTCCAAAGATCATTCCTGCCTTATTATAGCTTTAAAACAGTATCAACTGATTGATAACTCCCTCTTTATAGAACTTATGAACCTCTATGACCGATTTTCTAATACTCTGAGCCTGGATCTGACCTTTCAGCTGCGCAAAATAAGCCAGTATAATGTCGATGAATGGCAGGATGTCACTCAGGAAGATGCTAAACTTATTCTGGCCGTAGCCCAGAGATTTATCCGATTTGTGGAGGAAAAAGTATATGATTGAAGAACTGCTTCCGGGTAGTAAAGCAAAAATGCGGGTTCTACGATCTATTTATGAACATCCCGGTATTAATCTTAGCAGTCTCATTTACACCGTAAAAGCTTCCCCCAACTTTGTTTTGCGCTATGTTAATTTGCTCCTGGCCCGAGGTGTTCTTCAAGAAAACAGGATTGAGGGGAAAAAGAAGACCCATATGAGGATATTAAAACCTAATCTGGCTACTGAAATGGGAAGAGGAATATTTTATTTTGTGGAGATGGAGAAAAAAATCTCTTTTCTGGAAAAATACCCCTCTCTTCAGCCCTATGCGGATCAATTAGAAGAATTATGTACTCACCATAATATCGTCGTCATCGTATATGGATCTTATGCCCGCTTGGCCGCCGGTCCTGAATCAGACCTGGACCTGCTCTTCATAGGAAAAGTAGATAAGAATATCCTACGGTCAATACAGGAAATATTTATAACCTTAGAAACCGAACTGTCTCTTAAAGTGGAAACCACCGCAGGATTTTTAAAGCAGAAAAGTAAACCTCTCTATCAGAACGTACTGAAGGAACATACAGTGCTCTGTGGAGGATGGTCGTTTATGAATATTATAAAAAAGGTGTATGGATGAAAGCAGAACCCGGAGATACCGTTAAACTCGTAACTAAAAAAGAAACTGTTGCAGGGATGCTCATGCCCAGCCCGGATGAACAGGTCGTTCTCCTCAAGCTTGATTCCGGTTACAATCTGGGATTTAAAAAAAAAGAGATAACCTCTCTTACCGTTCTGGAAAAGAAACCCCTTTCACCTCCAACGAAAAAGGAAAAAACTGGCAGGTTGCAGCGCCTAAACCAGCATTTTCCCATTATCAGCATCCTGCATACCGGCGGGACTATCGCTTCCAAAGTAGATTATAAAACCGGCGGGGTAGTGATGCAGTTTAGCCCGGAAGAGCTTTTGGGCATGTTCCCGGAACTGCAGCAGATCGCCGTTTTCCGGAGCCGGCTCATCGGCAACATGTGGTCGCAGGATATGAGGTTTTCCCATTACAACCGTATGGCGGAAGAAGTTAAAAAAGAGCTCGAGGCTGGAGCAGCCGGAGTCATCATCGCCCAAGGGACGGATACTATCCACTATACTGCTGCAGCTTTGTCCTTTGCCTTAGAGAATTTATCGAAGCCGGTCTTGATTGTCGGAGCTCAGCGCAGTTCTGACCGGGGCAGCAGCGATGCTTTCCTCAATGTAGTGAATGCTGCCTACTTCATTGCTCACTCTGATTTTGGCGAAGTGGCCGTATGCATGCACGATACCAGCAGTGACGAGTATGCCGCGATTCTGCCCGGAACCAAGGTCATGAAATTGCATACCTCCCGGAGGGATGCCTTCCAACCCATCAACACTACTGCTTGGGCCAGGGTAAACTATGCTGCTCGGGAAATTAAATATGTACGAAAAGGGTATACTCCTTCCGGAAACAAAAAAATAAGCTTAAAATTATTCAACGAAAAACTGAAAGTGGCCATCCTTAAACAGCACACCAATATGTTTGCGGAGCAATTTTTATCCTATCAGCAGTATGATGGTCTGGTCATTGAAAGCACTGGCCTGGGATGCCTACCCATGACTAAAATCGATGACTCCACTCAGGAAAGTGAACATATCGCTAAGGCCATCCAGACTCTCATTAAAAAAGGAGTGGTGGTAGTAGAAGCGCCCCAGACCATCTTTGGGCGCTTGAATCTGAATGTCTATGAAGACCAGCGCCGGGCCCAGGAAATGGGAGTGCTGGGAAATGGGAATGATATGACTCCCGCCACCACTTTTATCAAACTAGCCTGGCTGTTATCCAACTATCCTAAACCAAAAATAAAAGAATTGATAACTAAAAACCTGCGCGGAGAAATCAATGAGCGAATAGAATACCAGGAAGAGTTTAATTCCATGTGGAGGTGAGACCATGAACCTGAAACTGCAGAAAACTAAAATCATGATTATCGGCCTACTGTTTCTGACGCTGCTGCTCGCATCCTGTACCACTCCAGCCACATCACAATGTACCACGGATAATGATTGTGTTCCCACCAGTTGTTGTCATGCCTCTTCCGCCGTTAATCGCGAATCTGCTCCTGATTGCCGGGGGGTGTTATGCACCATGGAGTGTAAACCCGGAACGCTCGACTGCGGGCAGGGGACCATCCGGTGCCAAGAAGGCGCTTGTACGGTGGTTATAAATGAATGAAATCCTCTAACTCCTTGAAATTGGCAACAAGAAAACACCGTCTCAAAAAGTGGGAAATAAGCATTATGGAACTTCAGGATCATGTCGGTAGGAAATTTAAGGTAACCCGGAGGCTGCCTGAAATGTCAGTCGCTGAAACTAAGATATTTACAAACAAAAAGAAAGCTAAGAGGTTATTTGATGAGTAGCTCAAATAATTCATCCATTTTAGCATTTAAAATTTCAATAAGCTCCGGTTGATTATAATGGAAGACATCAGGAATATCCATCGAAAGAATGCGTTTAAGCAGATATTGTTTTGGAAATCTTCGAGCTATCTCACTGCGCTGGGATTCTTCCATAACTATAACCATATCCGCCCAGGATATTTGTTTTTCAGTAACTGGTCTAGAATTATACAGGCCTGCCGATTTGGTGTTAAATCTATCTTTGAAAATTTCCTCAGCAGTTTTGCTTCGGTTCTGGTTTTGATTACAGATAAACAATACCTTCATGGTAAAAGTATAAATGACTACTTAAATATAAAGTTTGCTCTTGCCTATGTGCTCCCTGGAAGAAAAAACACTCACCTCAACAATAGCTTGTTGGGCACCCTACCCACAATTTTATGAAACCAACCCTATTTCAGGACACGCGGACGCTGGTACGGGATTTTGTCTTCGGTATGGAAGATGGCTTAGTCTCTAATCTGGGATTGGTGCTGGGCGTCTGGCAAGGGGGAGGGGGACAGTTTGCTATTGTTCTTGCCGGGCTGGCCAGTATGTTTGCCGGCGCCTTTTCCATGTCCGCAGGAAGTTATCTATCTGCCAAATCCCAGCGGGAAGTTTATGAGCAGGAAATCCGGGCCACCAAAAAATTTCTGAAGAGCAATCCCCAGCAGTGCCTGCTGGAGATGCAAGGTATCCTGAAAGCGGAAGGGTTCAGTGCGCCGGAAGTAAAAATGATGTGCCGGCATTTTGTCCAGCACGACCAATCCACCTTCACCAAGAATTATATCCAGAAAAAATTAGGGTTGTCCGAAGCGCGGTTTGAGTTTCCGTTGAAAAATGCGGCCATGATGTTTTTTTCATTTTTAGCCGGCTCCTTATTTCCGATCCTTCCCTTTATGTTAACCTCAGAATCGACCGCTGCCATCTTAGCTCCTGTCGTGACGATCGCGGCCTTATTCTTGGTCGGCTGGGCCAAAACCGTATATACTAAGCGCAGTTGGCTCAAATCTGGGATTGAAATAGTTCTGGTCGGTGTAGGCGCCGGGATTATCGGGTATATCGTCGGGCTGGTACTGAGTGCGGTGTAATCTCTCCTAATCATCATGGTCCAATCCCACCATACCTTTTTTAAAGTAGAGCCACTTGGAAAAGAAGCATGACCGACCTAAAGCCAGGAATCTATAGTAAATGACATAAATAATTTTACAAATGATTCATTTACTATATATAAAAGACATAACTAATGGTATAAATATTTATGTCTTTTAGTATATCAGCATTACAAAGGCCCTTGCTATGAAGTCATCGGCGTGGCCACTCATACCGAAACTCTGGAGCAATTAGTCACGTATTATGCTCTCGATGAAAAGACCGGAGCCCGAGGACAGTTATATGTCCGTCCCCAACCGATGTTTTTAGAAACGGTCGTAGTTGAGGGGAAGGAAGTGCCGCGGTTTGCTTATCGGAGATAAACTATCGGCGGGATGAGGTGAGCCGAGCAAAAGGAACGTGCCACGTAGCCGGAGGACAAAGTAAGGGAAAGTTGCCCTGGGCAGGCATCAAAATAATAACGTAAACAGTCCAAATAATACGAAGAGGATCGCAGTTATAATCTTTAGGGATTTTCTGGGGATTCTTTCTGCGACTTTGCTGCCGACAAAAACATTTAATCCTATCACTATTGCCAGTGCTGAAACTACCCCCATCAAAATAAGTATGGGCACTAGGTACTTGGCAGCCAATAACCCTGAAGCTATCTGGGTTTTGTCGCCAAATTCACTTAATAAAACGATTAGAAACGAGGCTAGGAAAGGAGTTTTGCTCATAATTTTCTGTTTTTCATTCTGAGATTTCTTCCAGTAAAGTTTGATAAAAACCCAGATTCCTAACAGTATGAATAAGATACCCACTCCCTTTCTGAGGAGATCTGCTGACCATGAAAAACCGAAAAAAGTGCCTACGGCAATAGCTAGCCCATCCATCACTGCATGAGCTAATAAGGCCCCGGAAAATACCTTAAACGGAGATTTATATTGAGTGCTAATCCCCAGATAACTAACTGAGTTTTATCAGCTATCTCAGATAGTAATGTCAGTATGAATGCGGCAACTACTGGTTCAATCATAGTAATCTGTGTTAAAAATGATTTTATATAAAAATTTATCTACCAGTCCGCCCGGAGCAATGGGACTTAATCAGCTTTTACCATCACAAGATTTTTAATCACCCTTTGTTTTCAACTGCCATCATGAAGCTTTTGCCCCGATCTTTTTTTGCCCGGAACACCGTGACCGTCGCGAAGGAACTTATAGGAAAAATACTTTCCGTCAATGGTATGCAGGTCCGGATCGTGGAAACCGAAGCGTATGGCCGGGATCCTGCTTCCCATGCTTTCAAGAAAACCGAGCGGAGCAAGATCATGTACGATACCTATGGCTATATCTATGTGTATTTAATCTATGGGATGTATGAATGTGTCAATGTTACAACGGAAAAAGATGATGCCGGAGCGGTGCTGTTGAGAGCTGTAGAGCCTTTAACCGGGATTTCCCGGATGCAGAGAAACCGCCAGGCCCATACCATCACAGAATTGTGTTCCGGCCCGGGAAAATTATGCCAGGCACTGGGGATCACCCGGAAATTAAACGGCCTGAAAGTAGGAAATCAAGTGCGAATCTATGATGATGGATATACCGTGGGCAGGATTGGCCGCAGTTCCCGCATCGGCATCCAGGATGCCTTGCACCTACAGTGGCGATTCTTTGTGGAAGGGAATGAATATGTGAGCAAGGTAAAGATTAATAAATAAATGCCGGTCTTACGCTGTTGTCGCGGGGGTGGGAGAGCGGTCAAATCCGCTACCTTGAGGACCAAGTGTCAAAAGGGTAGTCCCTTAGTGGGTACGCGTGTTCAAATCACGTCCCCCGCACTTTTTTGAAAAAAAGAAACAGAAGATTTTTATAGTTCACCGACCAAAAAATAGATATGATTGATAATCTACTCCGAAGATTGTTTCCGAACTCTCAACAAGAAGGAGTATCTCATATTGTCGGGGCGACCTTTTCGG
>Ga0209541_10010986_pt1 | contig 14275 bp, 17 predicted proteins | sample RifCSPlowO2_01_FD_184027 | JGI IMG/M metagenome (GOLD analysis project Ga0209541, IMG submission 184027) | Groundwater microbial communities from Rifle, Colorado - Rifle CSP2_plank lowO2_0.1 (SPAdes) (version 2) | ecosystem: Environmental > Aquatic > Deep subsurface > Groundwater | place... | reverse complement strand
CATACTCTTTCAAAGAAAGGTGTCATAGTCTCGAGATAAAGCTGTCCTGTCTGAGCCAGGTATTTCCTTCCTCCGAAAAACTGAACTTCGAATACTGTCATGAAATTCTCGCATGCGCCTGTTGCTTGAGTCAGATGAGGGACTACAATTTCAGTGAATCCAGAGTCTTCAAAATATTTTCTAGCTCCTCTGAGAAGAGACGCCTCAATCTTCGAAACCGACTGAAGCTCCTTTGTCTTTAGCAAATTGTATCTATTCTTAGTGTCAGTCAAAATCTGTAGATTTGACTTTTCTATTAAATCTGTTCCATCCATGTGTTTGCCTCCATTTTTTTAAAGAAGAGGAAACCTTGCGTTAAAACCTTAGGATTTGATAGGTTTTGTTTTAACAAGACCCACTACCAATTTGTTCGGGCTGGCTTATAAAGTTTTTTATGATGTAGAATATAATTTGAGTTTAAATTAGAACAATACCGAAATTATCTGAACCAGTAAAGTGAGGATGTTCTCTCTTTAACTCAACTCGCTCTCTTCTTTTTTCGGTGTGGGATTTGTAAGAGTTCATGGCCGAAACATAAATTCGGTGTGCAAATCCAGAATACGACAGAGCTAGCAGAGCAATAGTAGGATAGGCAAGTTGAATCAAATACGAATCTGCCATGAAATTAAAAATTGTTTAAAAATTCAAACTTATAGTTTGAACAAGGGAAAACTGTGGGAATTGAACCCATCATAACAATTTCTTTCCTTTTCTAATTAACCAGATTGCACTTACAAGTATTACGAGTTCGGACCAGAAGTCCCAGTGGAACCAGTATGCGGTAAGGAGCTCCATCCTGGTTAGCCCAGCGTATATTGAAACTCCTATTTCAGATACGAAGAACGTGACATAATTCATAAGGAAAACGATCACTTCAAATGCGGCTACTCCAATCAACATTATCTTATAACTCTTCGATACCTGTGGGGTTGATTTTGTCATGAAAAGGAACCCAAACAACAAACTGAAGCTCGTCGTTTCCATAGAAATTGTGGTAAGAAAACCCCATAGAAGATTGGACCATGTATAGAAATGCCCACTTCCTCGTGGGAATTCAAAAGTTCTTGAGCCTAAAACAGAGTAGTTTGATTCGTATGGCTTCCAAATCATATCGACAAAGATTACTGTTATCGCTATAGCAAAAAGGAAAATTCCTATTGAAATCCATTTCCAATTTTTATCAAATTTAAAGTTCAAAGTTGGACGGTATACTTCATATAACAGGCCGGCAAGAACAATGAGAAAAGCAGCGTTAAAAGGATGGATATAATTAGAATATGGATAAGGTGGAAGATTTGCATCTTTGCCAATGACATTTGTCCATACAGGCTGCCAGAGAACCCAAAGCAAAATTACTACAAAGAAGAAAAATGCGAAGATACGGTTTTTAATCTTTTCCATTAATTTTAATTTTATTTTATCGGGATAAAAGTATGCGCGTGTAGGGATTTGAACCCATTAAGAATCAATTTAATTATATAAGTTGCAAAATTTAAATTTAATTTAAGCGGTGGATTGAACATGGCGGACACAAAAAAACCAACTTCAAAGAAACCAACACTTGTTGTTGTGCTTCCATTCATAATTATCGGAGCCATTTTTGCAGTGTTCGTTTTAGATCAAACGGGATACATAGATATTCCTTTTGTGGATATCCCTAATTTTATGGACGTCGTTTTGGAAATGAAGAGTGAAGCATGCATCGGCGTTCCATATGCTGGTTTTGATTTTGCTCCTGGATTAATTCCTTTGCTGAATCCTGACTGGAACGGGGTACGTTCTGGGTACACTTTCTATCTCGGCTCAGGAAAAGGATTTCCTCCCATGGGACTAATCCTTGGCATTGATGGTATGTTGAGAGGAACGCCAACGGGAGCAGGTGATAATTTCGAAGTCTGTGTAAAAGACGTTGGCGGAAATTCTATATGCAGACTAGTCCATCTGGAAGTGAAGTCTGGATGTACCACTACAACTACCACTACTAGCACAGGAAAATGTCCAACCGTGTTAAATCCACCATGTCGTTCAACACAAGGCGGCGTTGGGGTATCTGGAGGCATTGTACCTGCTTCATGCAATTGCCCAAGCGGCACTACTTATGCGGGGATGGACAACATGGCACCGGGCGGTCCCTATAAAATCTGCACATGCAACTAAACTGAAGATTCAACATAGAATTTGAATTATTGTGTGCAGTATTGTGCGGGAGGTGAGAACGACGGTTAACCGTAGTGCGTATTTCTTTACAGTTGTAAACAATATGTTCCCAAAAACTCTTAAGGTTGTGCTCCCAACGGGCAGAGACTCAAATTGTGACTGCTCCAACATTTGGCTGTTTGTTTACAGCTGTAAATAATGCGGGAGGTGTGCTACTCTATAAAAAGAGAAGCGGATATACTGCTTCGTTTTTCATAGCGATGCGGACTTTGTGTTTCGGCTGAAAAATAATATAGTAAATGGACATTGGAAAGTAGTTAAATGCGGAAAATCTTAAAAAATTTCATTGTTGGTATATTTCTTGATACATTTCTGCTTTCTTTTCTAACCTTGATACATTTTCTTTAGTAAGAGTTCCTTTACCAAACACTGATTCCCAGCGGGTTTTATGAGTGTCAGGATTCCTATTCATCAAATAGCCTGCCGTACCGCCATATACAAAAACAGGAGCGCCGATAATTTCAAAGAACAAAAGCCCTAATTTAGAATTACCAGTTATTACATCATAAATCAAACCAATTGCAAGAGGAATACCAACTGCCATCATTGCAAGGGCTTGTTTTCTCTTACTCTTCTTACTGAAGTAAAGTTGACCATCTTCTACAAGACTTTTCGCAAAAGTATACCTTGAATTGTTTATAGCTTGCATTTTCTGTGTTTGAAATATTCTTTCTTTTTCGATTGAAGACAAAACTGATGGTCTTTCTTCATCCAATTCCGACACTAATTGTTCGTATGACAAGATATGCTGTTGCATAATTTCACTAATCATAATTAAGCACCTAAAAGTATTTTACATTATTACCGCATCGTTTTCCGTAGAGATGCGGGAGGTGTGTCTTCTCACGGTATTCCAGTGCGGACTTCACGCACATACATACCGTGGTGATGCGGACTTTTTGTTTACAACTGTAAATAATGCGGGAGGTGGGCATTAGACTTTAGTCATATGCTTTGCTTTTTGACAGCATTTAACCAAAGTCATATGCGGAACACCAGGGACAGAAACACTTTAATCTTTATCAGCCATTTGTTATTTCATGGAAACAAAATACCACTATTTAGAGGAACTAGCACGACAAGAAATCGAAGATCTAAAAAGATATTTAATAGAACATTTTGATATGAACACTGCACAAACAAAAGGTTTTTATAGACTGTCTGAAATTTCTAAGTCATCCTTATATCCTATGGTAGAGGCAACAAATGTTCAGTTAACACTCGGTGTTCCTTTACAGTTTATAGCTTATGCAATCTCTTATCCTGGCAAGCGAACTATAGGATTGGAGACATTTAATGATTTTGATATGGCTGGTGATCATCCTTTTAGTTTTGACTTTATAGATTATTGTCGAGTAAGAGATAGGACTGAGACTTTAAAGCTTGGAGGATCAGATTGGTTTAATGGTGACAATAAATCTAATTCTGAATTTTATGCTAAAGTTATAGCACCTTTACTTCATTCGACATTACAATCTGTTCTACCACCAGATCTTATAAAAGAAGAAAGTTTAGCTCATGAATTACAACATCAAAGAGATTTTGACGAAATAGTTTCAAGATTTCCGTACCCTTTAAATGAAATTGTTTATGTTTATTTGTTTCAGGAAACTGAAATTGGCGAAGATAGAGCTGTAGAATTTGGGAGTCATATAAAGAAAAAAGATTATTCTTCATTACAAACATTAAAAGAAAAATATGAAAAAGACGAGCTTCTTGAATATTTTAAAGGTGCATTAAGAAAGCATAGATTAAAAATTTTCAAGAGATGGGGTATTAGACTTTTCCTTCGTATGACTGGTGACAGATTTCAGTATTTGCATGATTTACTGCAAGCCTATTTCTAACATTTTTGATTATTTTAGAAAAATAATAAGCTATCAACTAATTCATAAAGAGCATCTTTTTCTCTTACAGATTCAGGAACTTTTACTTGTCTTATTGTAGACCAAGGAACTAGACTATTTCCACTTTTCAACATAATTATTTCATCGCTTTTCTTTCCTCTTACTAATTCTTCGTCCCATCCTTCTCTAACATCAGGCTTTCCTTTTAACCATTTTATATCTGAATATCCTTCTCGTTCCAAATCTTCAGGAACCATGACAAATCCGTAATCTATTGTCACATGCCTTGGGTTACCAACTCTGAGAGCAGTTTCAGTTGCAAGTCGTATGAACTTATTTCTGTATGTTTGAATAGCTTCTGAATCTGCAGAAGGTCCTTCAGGAGCATATTTATTGTAATGGCTAAATTCATTTGTAAAAATTCCAGCCGAATAAGAATGTCCATAATATGCTGATTGCAAATTTCCATCTTTGTCAATAAATGGAAAGTGATGACCATTAGGATTATGTTCAGATTTATCTACCCAAACTCTTCCTCGTCCATTAGGAAGTTGCGGACCATAAAATCTGGCCCATTGTCTTAAATCCATATCCCAATAAGCAACTATTTGGCCAATTTCATTTTGCTCTAATGGTTTGTCCGCATCCTTATATTCACCTTCATAATTCCAATCACCAACAGCACATGCACCTACATGTCTCACTGGTTTTGATCTTGTTATTCCTAATGTTCGCATAATAAGTTCGTCAGACACATCAATTTCCTCTATATCACCTGAACGAATATTACAAGTCTGCAACAATAATGAAAGCAATTCCTGCTTTGAAAGGCCAATGAGAAAATGTTTAGATCTTTCATAATCAAACGGTTCTCTTTGAGGTGGTATGAATTTATCGCTATTTTTCTCTCTGAAGTAGTTTGCCGTTCTAACAATCTCATCTCTAGACAAATTTCTTACAACATAAGAAGTTGAAGGTTTAGGATAACCCAAATAAAATCGATTTTCCAACCAACATGACCAAAGCCCAACCAAACCATCTAAAGTACCATCGTGAATAGATAATTCCCAACCAGATTTATGATACATTGGCATTCTTCTTTCTGAACCTTGTGCTTGTAGTTCTGCTTGGCTAAGAGTTGCATTTGCAGCTACCATTAACATGGCTCTCATTGGATCGTACTGTGCTGTCTTTTCTATTATTTTTCCAGGAGTTTGTTTGTACATTTCTTTTGTCATATATTCACTAACAGAAAAACACGATAGTTAAAGATTTAAGCTTTGTTTGAGCCGATTTTGGAGAGCATGCTGCAAGTGATATTGGACGCTTCATAAAAACTAATTTCGATTGAATTGAATCAAAACCTATTGAATTAAATCAATTATGCGGGAGGTGAGAACGACGGTTAACCGTAGTGCGTATTTCTTTACAGTTGTAAACAATATGTTCCCAAAAACTCTTAAGGTTGTGCTCTGTCAGAAATCAATCCATAGTACAAGATTTAAAGCTTCTTATTCATTGTATTTTTATGATTTTTGAAGCTGTCGAAAAAGTCAATGAAAAATTACAGAGATTCGTTCCAGATTTATATACGGATATCGATGCTTCATATTTCCTTAAGAAAACAAAGGACAAGGAATTTCTTTTTGGTTTCAGCGAACTGGATGTAAAAAAATTGGAAGACAGGGCGAAGATATACGGAATTTCTCCAAAAGTCCTTGAAGATATTAGAGGTATAGCTGAGAAATCCGGACATTTCAAGTATTGGCCATTCATTCTAGGGACATATTATGTCGATGGAAAGAGAATGTCAATGAACGACATAAACGCGACAGATCTCATATTCATTGCTTCACAATTGGGTGCGCCCAATATAATTTTTTATGCGTTAAATTTACCTCCTCTCTCACCACAGTGGTACTTATCCGGTGTCTTGCCACTCAGAGCAATGTATTTTGCCGCGAGGAGAGGATGGTGGAGGCATGAATCAACACATGCCAGACATCATCATTCCATGGCTGAGTATATGGCAATCATGAAAGAGCAAAAAAATCTCAAACATGCAATATCAAAAAATCCTAGATTTTTTACTCAGTCGAGATCAAATACAAGATTGGAAGATCAACTGAGTGCAATGCAGTCCAGTTATTACAGGGAAAGTTTGTCAGATGCAGGACTCACAATACATGAGGCCGGTAGCGAGGAGCTTCTGACGAGATGGCAGAGCCTTAAGGAAGCAAGAGGTCCTAGAGAGAAAACATTGGCAACTTTTGCACTTGGCTTGTATTTTGAATATGCTCCTTTCAAGGGTTTGCAGAACTTGCTCATAGATTTCAAGGACAAGGTGGATGAAAAGTTTCCACATGATCCTCGCTTAAGGAGGGCGGTAAAAGTAGGATCCGTTGCCTCGATGCTCGCTTTGCCTTTTTACGGACTTGTTACATATGCTCCCGCAGCAGCCCAGCAATTGCATGACATTCTCGTTCAAGAATACAAGTATGCAGACATAGATCCTGAGAGAATAGACAGCGCACTTTGGCGAGGCTTTGCATATTATTTCGTCACAGTTCTGGCAGCGTTTTTCAGTTCGCATAGAAAAGGTATTTTGGGACAAAAGAAGCAGAAGGTATTAGAAAAGACTGGAAAGCATTTGAGGACCCGCGAGTACAAATTCCCATACACATACAATCCTGCGAAGTCATTTTACAGGCATGTAAAGACAGCGCTTTACCTAAACAAAGTCTGGGGCAATATCCCAAATTACAGACAGCTTCAATCGAGCAGCGATGTAGATGGTGTCATCTCGGAAGTCGATGCAAGACTGCGTGGAAAGATGGGCGACAATGACAGAACATTTACAATAAATACATTGGGAGACTCTTTACAACCATATACAAGAGCTCATGAATATCAATTTCCAGTCGACATTTATCCAAAGGAACTTTTCCTTGCAAATGTTTATCTCAACTTGAAAGATTTGTTTGAAAAGATGCAATGAACGTTAGAACAATATTTCAATTCTATCAATGGCTGTGAAATTATTTATCGAACCTACGAACTACGAGAAACCGTTGTGCGGGAGGTGGGATTTGAACCCACGTATGCACTAAGCAACTGGCACCTCAAGCCAGCGGAATTGACCAGGCTATCCGACCCCCGCGTGCTGATAATTAATATAAACAAGCTGATAAATGTTTGTTTATGAAAGATTTGGAATCTCAAATAAAAGAACACTGGGATTCCGCCTACAGGTCAACACCATACAAGAAGCTCCCATGGGAAAGCGTCAAGCCTGACGAAGAACTTGTCAAGTATGTTGCTGAAAGAAGAATAAAAAAAGGAAAGGCGCTGGAAGTATGCTGCGGAGCAGGCACTCAGTCTATATTTTTGGCAAAGAAAGGTTTTGATGTGACGGGTATCGATATCTCACCTACTGCAATCAAGATAGCAATAAAACGTGCGAAGGAAGAGAAGGTTAAAATAAATTTCATGACCGGAAACTCTTTCGATTTGAAATTAGATGCCGAATCATTCGATTTGGTTCTAGACAGGGGCTGCTTCCATCACATCCCGCCAGAAGCCAGAAGCAGGTATATAGAAGGGGTAGCAAGAGTGCTGAAAAAGGGAGGGAAATATTTCAGCAAGTCGTTCAGTAAGAAAAATGGGTGGAACATAGAAAAGGAATTCACTCTGGAAGAAGTGGAAAACATATTTTCCCAATATTTTGATGTCGAAGTTTCAAGAGAAGTGGTTCACACACAGCCCGAAGGCGGAGATGTGATAATGAACGCAATTCTCATGAAGAAGAAATAATAACTTCAAAACCGAGTTGAATTTATGACCCTTACAGAGCTTATTGCCGTTTCAATTGTAGGGATAGCTCTTGTAATAATATTCTTCAACTTCTACAACCCCGAATACAAGACGGTGAAAGTAAAAGTAGGGAATTACACAGTAACTGCCGATATAGCTGATTCCATACCGAAAAAGACGAAAGGTTTGATGGGAAGGAAGAGTCTACCTGAAGACAAAGGCATGCTTTTCACTTTTCGAGATAATGACAAGCCTTCTTTTTGGATGATGAACATGTCTATACCCATTGACATGATTTGGATCAGTTCTGATGGGAAAGTCACATACATAGCCAAGGATGCACAGCCATGCTTAGTAAATTGCAAACTGTATTCTCCTGACAAGGAAAGCAAATACGTCCTGGAAGTCGCTTCAAATTTCACAGACAGGCACAATGTGAAAATGGGGACAAAGGTCGAGATTAATCTTTAGGAAAACTTAAATAGTTTTGTTTTAATCAACAATCATGAAAACAAGAAGAATCGCTGCCGAATTGGGATTAGGAGCAATTTCTCTATATTCATTTGGACAATTAGTTCCTTACGTAAATAATAATGTCAAACAATCTTTGGGAAATGTATTTCAAAATTACAGAGATCCAATTGGTTTTGTGTATAGCCTTGCTAATTTAACAATTCCTAATTTTGCATTAGGCTTTGCCGAAATGGGTCTGTTACTTTTATCTGCATATTCATTTTACAGTGCTGTAAAAAATATTGTCAAATCCCAAATTTGATTCCACTTTAAATTTCTTTGCCTACATATGTTTTTCATGAGAAAGTTAATCACCTTGCTCACAATGTTGTTCTTAATACCTCTTGCCTCAGCCCAGTTTGAAATAACTCACCCAAACCTGAACATTACAAATTATCAAAATACTTTAACCCAATCACAAGGAACAACACAGGCATATTCAGTCATTGTGATGAACACAGGAGATGTCAGATTGGATAAAGTCTATCTCAGTCTGTCCTTCCTCCCGTCCAGTTGGTACGAGATTGTAGATTCGAAACCTTTGGATGTTGGAGAGTCTGGAACATTCGCTTATACCATAAAACTTCCACATGATACAGTTGGAAAATTAGATCTTGATTTAACGGCTCATGGAATGAAAGGTTTTGGTGAAGTGACGAAAACTTCAGTAAAGGTAAAACTGGAAGCAGGAATTTCTCAACCTACACAATCTACTAGTGTTCCAGAGACAACTTCTGCAACAACAACAGGCACAAGTTCGACTATGACTTCGATTCCGGCAGAAACTGATTTCCTTTCCAAGAATTCCAGCTACATTGTAATTATTTTGACAGTTGTGATTGCGGTAGCACTGGCAGTTCTTTTCAAGCTTTAGACCTTGTAAAGTTCCTGTTGCTGTTTGGGTTTCCTGATGAAGAAGAAATAGATTGATGGAACCAAAAACGCTATCACTGCTACAATTAAAAGAAGGTAGACGTTGTTGAAATCAAAACCGCCGCACTTCTCGCCTGGACAGCATCCTATTTTTGTTGTTGTGCTGTTGCAAACCTTGTATCCTTTCTGAGAATCGGTCTTGCAAGCAGGAGATGTTTGGGTCCCATTGGAACAAGTGGAAGATCCACAATCCGAATCTTTTGAGCACTGGTCAAGTGTCGTGGTTGTAGTAGTTGTCGTAGTAGTTGATGATGTAGAGGAAGTTGTCCCACCGCCAATAATTGTTTTGGTTGCGCTGGTCACAGGGAGTCCGTTAACGACAGCCTTGGATAGTGTGTTCACACCAGCGGCAGTGATAGAGACAAGTTGAACTGTAAATGTTTGTCCTGAAGAAATTTGACTGCTCATGGTATACTGGACTAGTAAATTGACGGTTGTGTTAGTCTGAATCTTGTATGGTGAAGACGAGAGATCCAACCTCAAGACACCGTCGTCTGACAGGAACTGCCCATAGCCTAAAAGTGGCTCTCCCTGATCAACAACTCCATTTGAATTAGAATCATCAAAGACTTTTACAATTGTAATTCCATTCCTGTCATCTCCGGCTCCTGATGGAATGAAATCCAAGGAAGTTATTTGTATTGGTTCGGCCTGATCTCCGGTAATTCTGATCTGAAGCATGACATTGTTCCTGATGTTCGCGTCGTATGAATAAGTGTGGCTAGGAGGAGATTGAGAACCGACCGAGAAGCCCAAAGTCGGGATGGGTGCTCTGATGACTGAAATTCCGCCTCCTCCGCCGCTGTAATTACAGTCCCCTCCGTTCCCGCAACTTCCTATGTCAAAAAGATTGTTGTTATTGACGTCTGCTATCAAATCATAGGTTCCGGCAATCAAGACCGGAGTCCAGAAAGACCTGACATCGAAACCACCAGAAGAATTTGTCGTTATCGACACAGGACCCAACACCTGGCCGGAATTCAGAACTGTGAGGTTGGCAATGCTCGCATTATGGTTTCTCAAATAGACGTTGACTGTAGCAGATGCATTTGTTATGTTGTTTGCTACGATGTACATGGTCTCGTTTGTCATGAATGACACTTGCTGAGTTCCGTTAGAGCTTGTTGTCATTATAACTTGAGCAGTTGAAAGACTAGCAAATGACAGAAATGATAAGGTAAAAATGAACAGGAAATTCAACTTTCCCATGTAAATTCTATGATGATATTTAATAATAAACCTAGGAAGCTCCATTGCCTACCCCCACAGGTATTTTAGGAGGGGTGCGAATCCGATATCCATTTTTTCTGAAAATTTCTGCACTGTACAGTTTGTTCTTAATCTTTATCTCCCTATTGATATCCTGTCGTCTGTGAGCATGATCCCAATATTCGACAACAAATCGTTCAGCATAAAATTTAATATTAACAAACTCGCCCCTATATTTCGTCACTACTTTTTTTGCCATATTCACATATTTTTCTCGTTCTTCTGCAGATAACATGGAATTATCTTTGTAACAATAACTATTAAAATGTTTTAGAAAATATTTTTTTGTTGAAAAAATTTAAGAAAAAAATTCTTATGAAACTTTTTAAGTAAGGAATGCAATATATCTTATAAGATTAAATGAAAAATAATTTCGTAGAAAAAAAATTAGAGCCCATCGAAGTCAATAAAAAAACGATTTCAGAACTTCTTTCTTCAATGGCAAAAACTGGATTTCAGGGAAAAAGTTTAGGCAGAGTTGTTGACATTTGGGAAGAAATGGTGAAGGACAAGAATCTTACAATCGTAATGGGATATGCAGGATCATTGAGCACGACTGGACAATGGACGATTGTTAAATGGTTGATGGAACACAGGTATATTGACGTTTTGGTCTCGACCGGAGCAAACATTTCTGAAGATATTATTCCAGCCATGGGATTCAATTATTATCAGGGAACTACAAATGTCGATGACACTGAACTTTTCAAAAGTGACATTAACAGATATTATGACGTCTACGGCAAAGAGCAAGATTACATCAAGATGACTGAGTTTATTGCAGATTTTATTGTCACACTTGACGAAGACCACGCATATACCTCAAGAGAATTTTTATATCTTTTTGGAAAATGGTTGACTAAAAAAGGGATTCACAGCATTGTCGCAGCTGCTGCCGAGAACGGCGTTCCTGTGTTTTGTCCAGCGATTATAGACAGCCCGTACGGAGATGCTGCACTGATAGCAAAAGCCCGTGGCTTCAACCTTAAACTCGATTCGATAAAAGAATATGCAGAATTCATGTCAATGCCAGAACATTTCAAAGATGTCGGAGTCATCTATATCGGCGGAGGAGTTCCAAAAGACATAATTCAACTTTTGGCCGTTACTGCTGACCTGATGTACAAGGACAGAAAAGTTCCAAACAGGCCAGGCAAGATGTCTAGATCAGGCGCAACCAACGAGAATTACTACCCTCACAAATACGCGATTCAGATCACTACAGATTCCCCCCAATGGGGAGGATTGAGCGGATGCACGTTCGAAGAAGCAACCAGCTGGGGCAAGGAAATTAAAGGAGGGAAGAATGTTGCTTGTTATGTAGATGCTACTATCGCATTGCCTCTGATTTCTCATGCACTCAACGAAAGGATTGGAAATAGAAGGAAGCACGCGACTGACTTTTCATGGATGTTTAAACAGTAATTCAAATGAATTAATAGAAAGAAATTTCATAAGGTAATTCTTTTTCAGGAATCGGAGTAGTTATCTTAACATATTCTCTCTTTATTTGAACGTCTCTTTTTTTTCGTGTTCTATTTTCAAAATATGTTATTACTTGATCACGAGTCATTCCAGTCAAATTTGCAAAATACCCAAAAGTTTGAAAATTATTAGATAGCAATTCTTCAATGGTCCAAATTTTAGGTTCTATTTCTTTTACCCTAGTCAACTAAACACCTATCTTAATGTGATACGTTAAAAATTTAAATGTGTCAATTCACCGGAAATCTACTTACCAATAGATGTTAACCTCACAATAATTTCTAGAATTCATGCTGGTGCATTGTGATAACTGCGGAGAGGAGATGATAGTTGCCAGTTTCACCCGTACAGTTGAAAAGCTCAAGATACTTCCGAGAGCAGAGACTAGATTCTGGTTGGTGAAATTCGTATGTCCTTTCTGTTATTTTGTAAAAACATTGTCAATAGACCTTCTTTCAGGAAACCGATATTTCACTACACTGGCTGCAAACACTCTCTGGTATTATTGCATTCTGAAAGGAAAATGGAAATTATCTCAGAAATAAAATTCATGACCTGAAAACATCGGCAAAACATCTGATGAAATATTCCCTTGCGTATTTCACTGACTTCTCCCCATCCGAAGTAAGCGAGTAAACAATGGTCTTTCCTTTCTTTATTCCTTTGATAAGATTCTTTTTTTTCAGGTCTTTCAATGCCGGATAAATCGTTCCCGCCTTGGGTTTTTCTCCACGCCTTTTGCCAATCTCTTCAGCAATCGCATCACCGTGCATGGATTTTTTCGATAATAAATAAAGTATCTGAAAAGAGAGCATCCCCCTCATGTCGCATCCACAATTTCCTTGCATAATAATACATAGGGTGTCCTATATATTTAAATACCTGCAGATTCAATTAATTTGTAATATTGGATACCCTATAACGAAGGAGGTGTGATAAAAATGTGCGGTGAATTCGGAAGTGGAATGAGAGGCTTCTTTACAAAGGAAGAAAGGATAGAGATGCTCAAGGAGTATAAAGAATCTCTAGAGAGCGAAGCCAAAGGGGTTTCTGAAAGGATCAAAGAGTTAGAAAAGAATAATTGATCCTTTTCTTTCTTATTTTTTTAAAAAGTGATGAGATGGATTGGACTAAACTACCAGAAGATATTATAATAGAAAAAACTTCGAACAACCTCAAACAAAGAGGTGTAGAGACATTCATTGTTAACACGCGCGACGAAGCGAAGAAAAAAGTTTTGGAGCTGGTTCCTGAAGGGTCGGAAGTCATGAACAATACATCAGTTACTCTGGATCAAATTGGGGTGTCAAAAGAAATCTTGGAAAGTGGAAGGTACAACGCATTAAGGAAAATTATTATGTCAACCAGTGATAAGGAACAAAGGCAGAAATGGAGAAAGATTACAGCTACTGCAGAGTATTCTATTGGCAGTGTTCAAGCTGTCACAGAAGATGGACAAGTTGTCATTGTGTCAAACACCGGTAGTCAATTATCACCTTACGCTTCAGGTGCAGCAAATGTTGTCTGGGTCGTCGGAACGCAAAAAATAGTTAAAAATTTGGATGAAGCTTTTAAAAGAATAAGAGAATATACGCTTCCTTTAGAGAGTGAACGAATGAAGAAAGCTTACGGAGTTGGAAGCAACATAAGCAAAATTCTGATAATCGAAAAGGAAGTCGTACCTGGAAGAACAAAACTGATTTTTGTAAAAGAAAATCTTGGATTCTGATTTATAAAGAATGTTTTTCAAATAAAATGAATGGTTGAAAGGTTGAAAGGCTGATTCATAAATTCAGGGGATTTTATTTACAGGTGTGAAAAATCCATGTTCCTTGAAGTTTTTAAAAAAGGTTCGAAGCGAGACTTGAACCAGATGGGTATATCTTTATCTAAATGTTAAAGGTTCAGAGAAATCCAATAAATCTTCCATAAGCAATTCTACCATCACAACCGCCGTGTCTCCTAGATTGAGAGGAATATCAACTTTATCGATACTATCGACATTAAACATCTTATCAACATTATCAAGTTTTTCCTTGCTTCTAGGAATTATGGCACCACTGTAAATCACCTTTTTGCCCTCTGGTCGCAATTCTTCATATGTCCAATCCGTCTCTTCCTTCAATTTTTCCCTGATCATTTTAGGAGTTAAAAAAGGT
>Ga0209541_10010982_pt1 | contig 14281 bp, 12 predicted proteins | sample RifCSPlowO2_01_FD_184027 | JGI IMG/M metagenome (GOLD analysis project Ga0209541, IMG submission 184027) | Groundwater microbial communities from Rifle, Colorado - Rifle CSP2_plank lowO2_0.1 (SPAdes) (version 2) | ecosystem: Environmental > Aquatic > Deep subsurface > Groundwater | place... | reverse complement strand
CGTTAGAAGTTTCATTTTTTTGTTTTTAAGTATTTACTAAATAATGCTCCGGGTGGACAAGGGTCGCATCCGAGACACGAGTGTAAGAATTGCTTATCTTTTAATAATTTTTTAAGTTCGGATACATCTTCCTTTTCCAGATCAATTAGTAACTGAGTAATAAATCCTTGCAAACAATCACATGTCCAGCAATCATTTTTGACGGCTGATTTTTTTATCTTTTTGCAATATTTTTCAATTTTCTTCATGGGAACAAACACATTTTCTTGTGCACTTGATGATTAAAATAATACCAATTATCAGAATGTACAGACCTACTGCTATGAAGATTAAATGATATTTATGGAGAAAGGCAACTATGCCGACACCTGCTAAGGTGGCGAGAATACCGCTTATGCACCACGTGCCGCAAACAGGGGTTACGCATACTGCACCTAAGATTCCTAGGATAGAAGTAACGGCACCACCAATAGCACTCAGCCAAGCAATTTTTTTATTTTTATTCATATTTTTTTCTAACGTTTGAACTCAGCGGCTGAGCCCTTGATAACGGATGGCTGGCGCAGTCCGCTGGAGTGAATTGTTAGGGCACAATTTCATTCTCTAGAATCGCATTCTTCCACCATGGACCTCCAAAAGTCACTACTTTCTCCGATAAGGCCATCAAGAGAAGAGGGCTTTTGAATTTTTCATTTCCTTGTTTCGTTATACTTTGGCAACCGAGTTTGTCGTAAAGTACCGATGCAATTCCGTAAAAAGGCGGTTCTGCTTTTTTTAGCGATCTATCCCATGCATTCTGATACTCTTGAATCGCTTCGCGTGGGTATTCCTCTAATTCGGAAGATGATACGCATTTCAAAATGTAATCTCTGATGCGATTTGCTTGGTCTGAAGGTAGAAGATTAGGCAAGGCTTGAATTTGAGATGCAACAACTGCAAGTGAAAATTCGACAGGAGCAGATTGATTAGTAAAAATAGATGATTCTTCTGAAAACATTTCTTTCAATTGTTTTGCAATCTCAGGCCACCGCTCCCGTACACCCTTCATAACCACTAGCACAAATTGACCTGCCACTTCGCGTTCTGTTAGTTTATGTTTTTTAAATTGTACCATTTTTTCTCATCAATTTTAATGCCCTAACAATTAATAGACGAACGTCGTGATTTATGCTATTGAGCGCATTATTGTTATTATTATAACGGCTAAAATCCCTATTTCAAGCACAAATATCATCGTTTGAATTCGCAATTTAGCCTCATTAGCATGATATACGAAGTTCGCTTTTCCCGATATTTTATACGATTACTCTGCGTTCAAAGCGCTAGGTAGATTTCTATGCCCCTCACCTCTGAGTTCAAAACGCCGGTTAAATTTCTGCGAAATTTAACTCGGCAGAACTCAGAGTGGATTCGTTACATCTGTAAGCGGGAATCTCATGGAGCGGGTGAGGAGAATCGAACTCCCGTGAACAGCTTGGAAGGCTGCCGTTCTACCATTGAACTACACCCGCCTAAACGATTTTATATCAACCAAAAGGGGCAAAATCGTTGTAGGGGGAGAAACGTAGTTTCTCCCCCTACTATTCCCCTCTTCCTAAGAGGAAGAAAAAGCGTTACAGCAATTATTCTGACCTACAAAAACATGGTGGGCAGGGAAGGGTTTGAACCTTCGAAGGCATAGCCACCAGATTTACAGTCTGGCCCATTTGACCACTTTGGTACCTGCCCAAAATATTGTCATTGCCCCTCGCCTAAACGCTTGAAAATTTCTACGAAATTTTCTGCGCAGGCTTCGGGACGCTTTTCGCCGCAGGCGAAAAGCTGGAGCTGGCGAGAGGAATTGAACCTCCGACCCGCAGTTTACAAAACTGCCGCTCTGCCAACTGAGCTACGCCAGCAACAAATTCGTCTCATCCGGAAGGGGCGAATTTGTTGTAGGGGGAGAAACGTAGTTTCTCCCCCTACAATTCCCCTCTTCCTAATCGGAAGAAAAATCGTTGCATCAACCTTTTCCCGACTGAAACTTCTTAATAGCATCTGGGATCTTATTCAAAAGATCCGAGGCGAGCATACTGACCTCGCCCTTATCTTTGGCCGCAAGGTCGCCTGCGAGCCCGTGCAAATAGACGCCCAACTTGGCGGCATCGAAAGGCCTTATCCCCTGCCCTATAAACGCGGCTATCATGCCGGTCAATACATCGCCTGTGCCGCCTTTGGCCATTCCGGGATTTCCGGTAGTATTGACGTAACTCCTGCCGCCAGGGCGGGCTACGACCGTGCGATGGCCTTTCAAAACGCAGACCACATTATACTTATTCGCGAAGTCTTTTGCAACTTTTTCTTTGGCCCTCGATATCCCGTTACGCGACAGCGCAATAAGCCTGGACATCTCGCCCGGATGAGGCGTAATAACAATCGGCGCCTTCGCCGATCTCAAAAGCCGGACCTTGCCTTCTATCGCATTTATCCCGTCCGCATCAAGGACTACCGGCTTTCTCAGGGCAATTATCAGTTTTCTGATAAGCCTTTGCGTGCTCGGGTCCCGAGAAAGACCCGGCCCTATCGCGACACAATCCGCCTTCTCGGCGAACTTCATTATCTCCGGGAAAGCCCTTTCGCTTAAGGTCTGGCCCTTCGTCTCTGCCAAAGGTTTTGTCATGACCTCGGTTAATTTTTTTTCCAAAATCGGGTTTAAACTTTTGCAAATTCCAAGCGTCACCAATCCGCTTCCCGATAAAAGAGCCGCCTCTGAACATAATGCCGCCGCACCGGTCATCCCAACAGATCCGGCAATTACGAAAACATGCCCGTAATCGCCTTTATGCGTGTTCGGCTTTCTCTTTAGAAGCAGCTTTTTGATATCACTCGGAACTTTAATTTTAATTTGACTCTTTAAGGCCGATATGTCATCGGTTGATTTTCATATTTTTAATTAACTCTTCTCTGCCAATTTTCATAGGGTCAATTCCCCATTTTGCCATAAGATACCAACAACTCGTTCCTAGATGAGGTTTGTAATCTGCTCCTTCCCACAAGGGACCGGGGCCAAACATTGTGCCGAGATTGCTGCTATAAACGATACCTCCTGCCTCTGAATTTCTGGAAGAAGATTCGTACATCTTCTCAATTTCACTGATCAGCGCCTTAGCTTTATCCTTCATGCCTGCCACCTTGTAAGCCAATGCCATTTGCGCAGTAACTTCTAACCAAATCGCATCTTTGTCCACTAGGTCAAAAGCAATACCCTTAACTTCTTTATCAAGTGCGGATACTTTCGTTACAATAAACCTGTCGGCAAAAGAAAGCATATTGCGGTATTCATCTCCTAAAGCCAAATATCCCCAGCTGATTAAATCCGGAGCATAATTATACGGCTGCCAAGCAGTGGTAAAAACATGATTCTGGCTATCCCAGCGGTATTTTCTGAGAAATCGCAAAATGTTCTTATGAAAATCGTCATATCCCTCGACCGCGTTCAAGGCATCAATTATTCCCTCGGTTACTTTATGAATCCGTTTTCCGTCGGCCTCATAGCCGCCCCAAAGCCCCCCATCTGCATCTTGAAGGCTTCTTAACCATTTTTCTATGTCTTTGGCCAGAGGACGAAACTGTTTATCGCCGGTTTTTGTTTCATAACAGCGAAGAGCGATTAAAAACCAGGCATTATCTCCCATCCATCTGTGAGGATTACCGGTAAATCCGTTGGCATCTCTGAACTGGCTGAATCCACCCGGTAAAGTATTAAATTCTTCTCTATTTTCTTTAAACCAGTTAAAAATTTTTTGAGCCCTTTTACTATCGCCACGGTCAGTAAAGACTATGGCGGCAAGAGAATTACTATAAAGAGAAACCATATCCCCGTCTTCTGTCTCTACGACGAGACCGTTAGATCCCTGCTGAAGGCAAATCCAATTATAAACTTTTTGGTCAAGTGAACCTGTAGCGGCGTACACAAAATTACAGAAGATTACTGCTGTTAACAAAAATGCGAAAAAAATCAGAATACCGCTTCTTTTCATATTCACCAATTTCCTTCCTTCTGTTCCTTCACCTTAATAAAATGCAGTTTCCGACCGCGTAATTTCTCGTGTGCGAGAGGCTGACAACGGCATTTTTGACCTTGCGCCTGACCATGAGTTTTTTCGCGGTACCTTTGAGGATCACGAGAGGCTTGCCATACTTATCATTTACTATCTCGACATCGGTCCAGGCGATCGGGTTCTTGCCGTCACCGCCAAAGGCTTTGTACACGGCCTCTTTCGCCGCGAACCGCGCCGCCAGATGCTGCTCAGGCACACCCTTGCTCTTGCAATATGCAAGCTCACGTTTGGTAAATATCCTGTTGAGGAAGCGGCCCCCGAATTTTTTGACCGCGTCCCTGATCCTCTTCACTTCGACTATATCTACGCCGAATCCCTCTATCATCTTATTAGCGTTAGCATCTCCTTTACGGCTTTATCCAGGCCGACGAATACGGCTCTCGATATTATCGAGTGGCCGATATTGAGCTCTTCGATGCCTTCTATCCCTGCGACATCGCGGACATTATTGTAATCGAGCCCGTGTCCGGCGTTGACCCTTAGTCCTATGCCGGAGGCGTATTTCGCCGCCTCGATAAGTTTCTTTAATTGAGCCTTCTTCTCGCGCCCGTTCCCGGCGTTCGAATATTCGCCGGTATGCAATTCTATGGATCCTGCGCCTATCTCGCGGGCGACTTTTATCTGCCTCCGGTCCGGATCGATAAAGAGGCTGACGATGATCCCGTCCCCTTCCAGATTATCTACTGCTTTCGCTATTTGGCTGCTGTACTTTACGCAATCGAGCCCGCCTTCTGTCGTAAGCTCTTGCCGTTTTTCGGGGACGAGGGTCGCCTGGTCGGGACCCATATCCAAAGCGATCTTTACTATCTCTCTGGCAATGGACATCTCCATGTTAAGCCGGGTCCTGACCGTCTTCCTCAATATATAGAGGTCGCGGTCCTGCATATGCCGCCTGTCTTCCCTTAAATGCGCGACGATGGAATCACAGCCGGCGGCCTCGCAGATACGGGCGGCCAGGACAGGGTCAGGCGCGAGGCCTCCTCTTGCCTGCCTTAAGGTAGCGACGTGGTCTATGTTAACGCCTAATTTTGGCATATCTTTTCTGGGTGACTATCTCTGCGGGATCTCTGTGGGGATTTCGCTGTACGGCGCTCTCTCGGCCTTATAGCCCGGCGTATTTTTTAACTCCTGACGGGCGTAAGACCAGACTATAACCGCTAACACCAAAGCGATGATCTTAAGCCAGAAGTTTTTCGAAAACCAATCGCTCATGTCTTCTTCCTGAAAAAGTTATTCAAGGACAATTTCACGTGCGATCTTCTCTCCTTTTTTGGTCTGTAAAGAAGAGAACGCAAATGATTTATCAGCCGGTCCCTGTCCATATCACGGGTGAGCTTTCCCGCGTTCGCGATCGATATTATCCCGGTCTCTTCGGAGACGATCACACAGACCGAATCCGTCTCTTCGGTCAATCCTATCGCGGCCCTGTGCCTTGTGCCGAGCAACTTGCTTATGTCCGGGTTCTGGGACAACGGGAAGAGGCACCCGGCCGCTGTCACCCTATCCCCGTGGACGATAACGCCTCCGTCGTGCAACGGCGTATTAGGCATGAAGATCGTGTTCAGGAGCTCGCTCGTAATAGAGCTGTCGAGCAGGACGCCGCTCTCGGTATACGGCTCGAGGTTCACTTCCCTCTGTATCGCGATTATCGCGCCGATCTTTTTTCTGGCAAGTATCGATACCGATTTCGCGATCTCCTCTATAGTCCTCTCTTCGGTTATGATATTCCCGAAGACCTTTTCCCTGCCTATCCTCGCCAGTCCGCTGCGCATCTCAGGTTGGAAGACTATCAGGAAGGCGATGACCGAGAGCCCGAAAAGTTTGGTGAATATCCAGTTTATAACGTCGAAACGGAGCTGCTGCGTGAGGAAGAATATGACCGCGATAATTATTATGCCCCGCAATACCTGGACGGCGCGGGTGCCTTTTATGAATTCCAGGAACTTATATATGACAAACCAGAGGATGCCGATCTCTATGACCGGTTTCCAGGCCCTTATGATAAGCTCTGTGGGCGTCTTCGCCTGTGATAAGTCGAATATCTCTTCAAACATTTGAAATGGCTTCCGTTATCTGCGCGACCTGCCTCATCTCCCTGATATCATGGACCCTCACTATATCCGCGCCGTTATTTATGGCGACCGCTACCGCCGCCGCCGTGCCGAAGGACCTGTTTCCGGTCTCGGCGCCGGATATCTTTCCGATAAACGACTTCCTCGACGGCCCGACCATTATCGGATAGCCCAGCGACCTGAATTCGCCCAGCCTCTTGAGGATCTCGAGGTTATGCTCGAGCGCCTTGCCGAATCCTATGCCCGGATCGACTATTATCCTGTCATCGGAAACGCCCGCGCCTTTGGCGATCTCAATGCTCTGCCGCAGGCTTGCGGTTATATCGGAGATCAGGTCTTTATAACGCGGTCTTCTCTGCATCGTCCGCGGCGTCCCTTTGATATGCATGAGGACTATCGCGGCCTTATATCGGCACGCCAGCCTCGCCATCTTCCGGTCCTTCTTCAACCCGGTGATATCGTTTATTATCACCGCGCCGGCGTCAAGCGCTTCCCGCGCGACCTCGGATTTTGAGGTATCGACCGATACCGGTATCTTCGAGCTCCTGGCCAGGGCCTTTATCACCGGGATGACGCGCCTGCATTCTTCCACGGCTGAGACCGGTTTAGCGCCCGGGCGCGCCGATTCACCGCCGACATCGACGATATCCGCGCCCAGGGACTCCATCTTCAGCGCGTGCGCTACCGCGTACTCCCTGTCAAAAAACATTCCGCTGTCTGAAAACGAATCCGGCGTGACGTTCAATATTCCCATTATATGCGCGCGGCTTCCGAGGTTCAACCTATATTTGCCGGCGCGCAGGACAAAATCTCTTTTATCGTAATCCGCTTCAAGGACCCTTATCTTTTCCGCTAAGAGGGGAAGCCCGAGCGGCTGTTTTTCAAGTTTTTCACAGAGACGGCCGATCTGCGCTATAGTGCCGATTATCAGGGCGTCGGCGCTCTTCCTTCTTTTTATAAAGGCGTCCCACGAAACCGCGCAATCACCTCCGGCCGAGAGCATCTCCTGTTTCAGGATATTGAGCGCCGCGGAATCGGCGCCGCTCACTTTTATTATCCTTGTCACGGCCTTTGGCGCCATGATACCGATGCCGTCCTTATGGACTTTCAAAGCCGAAAGCTCATCGGCCGCTTGCTTCAGGTCTTTTATCTCTATGACACGCAGGTCCATGGCTAAAGCCCCAGGAGCTCTTTTACTTCCTTGACGTCGAGGACCTCTTTCTCGAGGAGCTTCGTGGCGAGTGCGGTCAATTTATCCCTGTTATCGATGAGCGCCTGTTTCGCGCGGTTATAGCATTCATCTACGATGCGCTTTATTTCCTGGTCTATGATCAGGGCGGTCTGGTCGCTGTAATTCTTCTCCTCGTACAGGTCCCTTCCGAGGAAGATCTGTTCCTGCCTGTGCCCGAGCGTGAGATTACCGAGTTTGTCGCTCATGCCGAATTCGGTCACCATACGCCTCGCCATCTCGCTGGCAGTCTTGATATCATTCCTCGCCCCGGTAGTCACGTCATTGAAAATTAACTCTTCTGACGCGCGGCCGCCAAGGGCCACGGTTATCTCGGCAAAGAGCTCATTTTTTGATTTATAATATTTATCTTCTATCGGGGCGGTAAGGGTATACCCGCCGGCCATGCCCCTCGGGAGTATCGTGACTTTATGCAGAGGCTCGGCCTTCGCTATCAAAAGCGAAAGCAGGGCATGTCCTGATTCGTGGTAGGCGGTTATCTCCTTCTCGTGCGCCGATATTACACGGCTCTTTCTGGTCGGCCCGGCGATCACCCTTTCTATCGATTCGCCCATTTCTTCCATCGTGACCGATTCCTTGCCCCTGCGCGCGGCAAGGAGCGCGGCCTCGTTGACGAGATTGGCCAGATCAGCCCCTGAAAATCCCACAGTCCGCTGCGCCAGCAGTTTCATGTCGGCATCCGCCGACAGCTTTACGTTCCTCGCATGGACCTTAAGTATCGCCTCTCTTCCTATAATGTCAGGCTCTGTCACATATATGACCCTGTCAAATCTTCCCGGCCGCAAGAGCGCGCTGTCAAGGACATCGGGCCTGTTGGTCGCGGCGATGACTATAACGCCTTCCTGTGTGTTGAACCCATCCATCTCCGCAAGAAGCGCGTTTAATGTCTGCTCGCGCTCGTCGTTGCCGCCGCCGACCCCGGCGAAACGCTGCCTCCCGACCGCATCGATCTCATCTACGAATATTATGCATCCTTTGCCGCTGATCTTCGCGGCGCGCTTCGCCTCCTCGAAGAGGTCGCGCACCCTCGAGGCGCCGACGCCTACGAACATCTCGACGAAATCCGAGCCGCTTATCGAGAAGAACGGGACGCCCGCTTCTCCGGCGACCGCCTTGGCGAGAAGGGTCTTGCCGGTGCCGGGCGGGCCGATAAGCAAAACGCCCTTGGGTATCTTTCCGCCGAGGCGCGTGAATTTACGCGGGTCCTTTAAAAATTCTATTACCTCCTGGAGCTCCTCCTTCGCCTCATCTACGCCCGCCACATCCTGGAAGGTTATCTTCACCTGTCCGCCCATGAACTGCCGCGCGCGGCTCTTGCCGAAGGAAAATATCCTGCCGCCGGCGGACTGGGCATTCCTGGACAGATACACCCAGAACCCTATAAGCAGCAGGACCGGCACGAAAGTCCAGAAAAAATTGGCAAGAAACGGATTATTTACGCTGACCTTAAAATTGCTGTTCTGTATCAGGAGTGTGTTAAAGTCCGGGTAAAATTCCGGGACATAGACCTTATAGGTCTTGCCGTCGGTCAATTTACCGGTTATCGTATAGTCCTTCTTTACGGCGGTATCGACTTTCTTGTCGATAAGGAGCCTGGTGAAATTGGAGAGGCTCATCTCCTCGGGCTGCTGCTGCAAGTTCATGGGCTCGCGGAAGATGTAGAGCAATACTATGATGAACAGCGACGACATCAGCAGGCGCTGTATTATGAACTGCGCCTGGTTGTTATTTTTTTTCTTCTTCTTTTGTCCGTTTGGCATCGGGGTTTCCCTTCGAGGTTTTGATTATAACAGAAACCCGCCGCAAAAGGCAAGAAAATTAGAGGATTAAATAGAGTAGATAATACGATTAAATGAAAAAACCCAAGCTTCTAGAAGATAGAAGACCACTGATATAATTATCCGCCGCCCAAAACTTCGCCGGTTTCAGCGTCGATCCAAATCATTGAAGACGTCAATATATCTTCCTTGTTTGTTTTCATATTAAGACTTTGAAATCCTATCACCCATGCAAGGCGAGCATAAGGCTGAGGAGTGAAACTGTATCCTTTGCTTGGAATATGGATGTAGTTTGGGTTAACTATGATCAATCCCGCAGAATGGCACTCTCCTGTTTTATAACCGTTATACCAGCCGCCGACAAGCGGCGAATGAATAATTTTATTAATATTTTTTTTAGCTATTGAAATCGCCTTTTCTTCGGAGATATTTATCTTCTTTGGAGGATGAAACTGTGAAAAGAATTCGTATCTATATCCTGTTAAGCCATATTTTTCAGAAATGCTTATACTTATATAATCTTGCCAATATTTGTAATTTCCTTCTATCCTCCGAAATAAAATCTGCCATTCTCCATCATGATAAAATCCTAGTTTTAAACCATTGGTATCATATTTAAACTTCGCTTCACTAAAACATACATTTTTCGGCATTTCGCTGTTAATTATTTTTATATATTTTTCGGCTTCGCTTATTATTTCTTCCTGATTTTTAGTAGGCTTTGGTTTCTCAGCGAAGGTGGTTTTTTCCAATTCTCTATAGTAAGCATCATTTAAAAAGGTAACAACACGGCCGGAACTCGGATCTATGTCCATCGTAGCCCCACCGTGAAGACAGGCTACATCCCACAATTTTTTCCCACCTTCTGTTTCAATTTCAGCATTGAATATATCATATTTTATCTTATCCAAGTCAATAAGTGGCAGTTTCAATTCTTTAAGCTTGCTTTCGTATATCTGAAATACTTCCTGTTTGGATAGTATTGTATTTTCTTCACAAAAACATTTAATGCAAGTTAAACTAAAAAGAACTGCGACCGTTAATATTATTAATCGTTTAATCATTGGTTATTATCTAAATGAATGTTTATGCTTCCATCACCTAAATATCTTGCATCCTTTCCGCTAGCAATCCCACCGAAAGAAGGAATAAATAAATTCACTAATTTATTATAAGCTTGCTTTACAGTAATAGGTTCGCCTGTTTCTTTCTTGTTCTCACTTAACAAGTTAAAGAATTCTCTTGCGTAGTTATCAGCACCCCCTACCCCTACACTTACATTCCAACCAAGATATTCTTGCGCCTTAAAATAACTCTTAAAAGCGTCGGCTGCACTACCAGGTCTCTCATCGGCACTAAGGCATCCGTTTAGAAATACAAACTTATAAGAATTATCTCCTATATGCGCGGCTATATCATTCGGATAAACGTCTGTGGTTAGATCCAGATGTGTTGTGTTGTCATCCGTCGAAAAATAAAAACCGGTCCAAGCAACTTTAATTCTATTAAAAGGAGTAGTTTCATCCCCGCTTGGAGTAGACCCATGCGTAAAACTATACCAAACAGAGTACTTCGGCAACGCATTAATAACACCTTGCTTGGTAAGTCTGACATCTGGAATATTTGTTGTATAATGTAATTTTTCAGTAAAAATTTTCGCAATGGCTTTAATAGAATCTCCGGCCAAATCGGAGTTGAAATAAGGATCATGGATATACCCCCCCACAAACGCTCCCTTGGATATATCATTTTTATTTTCTTTTACATTGTTTCCAAAGAAGCTTTTTACCGCTGTAGTTATTTTACCTTCTCCGCTTGATGAGTGCAACGGAATAATCCCTTCGTAGGTTTTGGTGTCACCTTCGGGTAAAACAACAAATTTGTCTGACCAGAAACTGTCGGATCCTTGGTACATGTTAAGGACTATTGATTCAGAATCAGTAGTTATCGTAACAGGTGCGCCAAATGGCAAACCCCTTACCCTTACCCTGAATACCCCCTGCCCGTCATCTAAGGGGTTGTTCGGAGGAAGGTCTGAGCCTTCGTCCATTGGTTCGTTGGTGTAGACGTAGGGGTTAGTGTTTACCTTTGGAAGCTGCAGCCTTGCTGTTGATATGTCAAGATAGTCTGTGTTATTTATGGTTATATCGAGATTGTCGGGAAGGCCGCCAGCATAGTTGTTGAGGTTAACGGTAAACGAGCTGTCTTCGTTTGAGAAGACTAAGGAATCAGGAGATCTCTCAGTCAGGATCTCCTCAGAGGCAAGCATGCCGTTATCGTACTGGATGGTTAAGGTATCATTCTGGTAAGGCAATAATTCATTATTGAAGATTACGGTTACGAAGGTCTTTATGTCGTTAAAGTATAAGGAGTCCGAAGCGCTCTCTTTGAGGTTGAAGAGCTTATTTGTGAGGTTGCCGAAGGACGAGGTAACTGAACAGGGAGTCTCATCCTGGAAGTTGGGATTTAGCTCATTCGAAAATGCCGCCGTGGCGGTAAAGCTATTGTTGGCATCGGTAAAGATATTCGAGGCGGAGGAGGTCTCTGTAAGATTGTAGGTCCTTGTCTCATCGGCTATCGTTAATTTGGCCTCTAGGGTGTTTGCCTGTGAATTTGACGGTGCTTCATTGAACTTAAGCTTTAAAAACGGCGTATTGACCAGTTCTGTCGAGGGTCCTCTTCCCTTGCCATCGTCGGGTTGAAAGATCGGTAATGTTTTAACTGGAAAATAATTATAACTGTTATAAGGCATTTCCTTTACGGTCTCGAGAGTTAAAAGGGTTGCAGATGCAAAGCCGATACCCTGGTATGTATAGGTCCAATTGCTTCCGGAGGCGGTAAAGACGGGACATTCTATATTAAGCGGTAAATCAGTATCCGGTTGATAATCGTCTAATATGACATAAGCGTAAATGCCACGACTCCGATAGTATTCTCGAGCATACGGATCTGGATCATTCCAATCACCATAAAAAGGAATTAACGGCTTACCGTTAACTTTAAATGCTGATATATCGGGCCATGTTCCATTTTGCCATCCGCCCAGGCCTAATCTGCAACTGTAAAACAAAAGAATCATTGGTTTAATACTGCCGTTTAGTGCTGGCAAAGTATGAATTACAAGCGAACTGGTACAAGTGCCCTGGAGAAAGTCAACGCTTCCGTCAGAGTGCGTTATAGATAGCGTTTCAATCCTATAAAAATACTGAACAGCTCCTAATATAGGATCCCCTTGCCACTGATACCACGGCTGCGATTGATAGTTCTTAATTCTGTGCTGAGGATAGGTAGGATAAAATTCGTTAAAAGGACACTCCGTCAAGGCTTCGGAATTCCAACCGCGGATTTCAAGAAATGCTGGGTAAGATAGTCCTTCACTATAAGCGCTACACTTAACGAAGGTCTGATAAAAATAGACGGTTACGGTGTCTTCCTGACCGTTTGCAGAAGCAGTTATCGTGGTGGGGCCTGGGAAATTCATTATTATGTGCTGATCGTCATCGGCTATGTTATTCCATTTGGCAAAGCCGGGCGCCACAAGGGCCGGGCCTTCAAATGTCCGATCAGGATTTACATCTACAGGCTTTCCGTTTATTGTTATTCGGTCTACTCCTTCGGCGATACCAGATATTCGAGGATATCCATAACGCCACGTAATAAGTGCATTATTTTGGGGAGAGGTAATTTTAACATAAAGTTCTTTGGTGGCTCTTACGGCGGAGGAAGTCGTAGCCTGGCTTTTCAAACCAGCGCCGTTTTTCGCTACAACAGAAATATAATAATTCTGGCCATCCGATAAATTTAAACCATAAATTAGAGCTTCGGTATTTGCCCCATAAGAAGTCCAATATAATACATCCGTACCTCCGGGGGTAGTTCCTATGGCATATTGATATTCAACGATACCCGATTCAGGGTCTTCGCTTATCCATGAAGCAGAAATAGAATCAAGTGAGTTGGAAGTTTCGCCTACCGTAATTATCGGTGTAGTTGGAGGCGTTGTATCAATCGCTGAAATTTGCACATTATAGTTTACATTTTCAGAGACAAATCCACCTTTGTCGTCTCTTACTTGAATAGTGAACTGCTGAGTATTTGACTCCGAGTTCTGCACGGTCCAACTAAAGGTATTTAAAGACGACCAAGGCTGTTTAACCTGGCTGCCAAGCGAGAATTGATATTCCAGGGGATCGGAATCCAAGTCCTGAGCGCTAACTTCAATTGTAACATCTGTACCTATATATAAGGTTGAATCATTGGATGGAATAATACGGGTAATTTGTGGAATATGAGCGTTAACCATTATCCCATCAGAAGAGCCAATATTGGATACCAGTCCTACTCCATTTACAGCTTTTACATTAAAGTAGTACGTTTTCCCGTGTGTTAAGTTTAGGTTTGTTAAAGATATCTCGGTATTAGTACCTGCTGAAACCCAGTTTATTACATCATTCGCTCCGGCAGTTGTTCCGACCGAATATTGATATTCTAAAATTCCGCTTTCAGGATCCTCGGATGACCAGCCGGCATGGAGAGTGTTCAAAGAATTGGTATAGTCACCGTCATCTATAACTACAGGGGTAGTTGGGGGTGAATTATCAACTGTAAAACTGACTGAAGAGGATGTTTCATTATTGGCTAAGTCATAAGCGGTAGCCTCAAAGGTATGAAGGCCATCTTGAGTTGTTTTGGTATCCCACTGGTAATTATAGGGGGGCTGTGTAAACTCCTTCAGTAAAACAGAATCCAGCTTGAATACTACCTTTAAAATTCCCAGGTTATCCGTAACTTGGGCTTGAGTATTTATTGAACCGGTTATAAAAGAGGCCTCTAAAGGAACGGTTATTGAAACTTCGGGCGGCGTATTGTCGACCATGAGATTGGTCTTAGGCGAGTCTAATACTGTCATGCTCGCCTCGTCAAACGGCTCGGGACGTTCCGGGGCCTGTAATATCGAAGCATATGTCTGATGTTGGCCATCGGGGTAGGTGGTGGTATCCCAGGTATATTGGTACGGTGCGGTATCGCTCTCTCCTACTAACTTATTATCTATATAGAATTTAACAGACTTTACGCGTGGTA
>Ga0209541_10010978_pt1 | contig 14284 bp, 18 predicted proteins | sample RifCSPlowO2_01_FD_184027 | JGI IMG/M metagenome (GOLD analysis project Ga0209541, IMG submission 184027) | Groundwater microbial communities from Rifle, Colorado - Rifle CSP2_plank lowO2_0.1 (SPAdes) (version 2) | ecosystem: Environmental > Aquatic > Deep subsurface > Groundwater | place... | reverse complement strand
CTGATTAAAATGAAAAAAAAATTTTCAGTAAATTGGAAGAGAAGCAAAAGCCCAAAAAAACAGCGCAAATACAGGTATAACGCCCCTCTGCATATAAAACAGAAGTTAATGCATGCGCATCTCTCAAAGGAGCTTAGAAAGAAATACGGCAGGAGAAGCATTGGCCTGAAAAAAGGAGACAGTATCAGAGTAATGAGGGGGCAGTTTAGAAAGCACGCCGGAAAAGTTGAGGATATTGACCTGAAGAAAGGAGAAGCTTATGTGAGCGGAGCAGAGTCAACAAAAATGGACGGCACAAAAACAAGATACCCAATAGACCCTTCAAACCTGATGATCACCGAGCTAAGCCTTGATGACAAGTTTAGGGAGAAAATAACAAAAAGGAAATGATGAAAAATGGTTAAAAATCATTTGAAACGTCTCGCTGCGCCAAGGTCGTGGCCGATAAGAAGAAAGGAAAAAAAGTTCATTACAAAGGCTAACCCAGGAATGCACTCTTTAGAGCAGGGCATGCCGCTAAGCATTTTCGTAAAAGACGTCCTTGGTTATGCAAAAACGGGCCGCGAGGTAAAAAAGATACTGCAGGACAAGGAAGTTGCTGTTGATTGTGTAAGGAGAAAAGATTATAGGTTTAGCGTCGGCTTGATGGACAGCCTGGGCTTTCATGAGATAAAAAAATATTACAGGGTTGCCCTGGATAAGAAGGGAAAACTAAGCCTGGTAGAGATTAAAAAAGAAGAGGCTTCAATAAAGCCATGCAAGATTACGGGCAAAAGCAAGTTCAAGGGAAAAATACAGCTAAACCTATTTGACGGAAGAAATATTTTGGTTGATAAAGATGACTATAGAGTGAATGACACTATAATAGTATCGCTCCCAAAGCAGGAGATAAAGAAGCATATTAAATTTGAGAAGAATGCTGCTGTCTTCCTGACAGGGGGGGCGCATATTGGCAATACGGGCGTAGTTGAAGATATAGTGGGGGATAAAATAAGGTACAAAAGCAGCGACGGCAATGTTTTTGAGACCCTCAAGAAATATGCGTTTGTTTTAGGCAGGGAAAAACCAGAGATAAGAATAGAAAAATGAATCCAATGAGAGAGATAAGAATAGAGAAGGTAACATTAAATGTAGGAGCCGGGAAAGACCAGACTAGGCTAGAGAAAGGAATTGCCCTGCTTAAGAATATCACGGGGCTTGTCCCTATCAAGACAGTTACGAATAAAAGGATACCTGAATGGGGGCTTAGGCCGGGGCTGCCAATAGGGTGCAAAATAACGCTAAGGAAAAATAAGGCAGTAGAATTGCTTAAGAGGCTTCTTGAAGCTGTTGACGGCGGGCTTAATGATAAACAGTTTGATAATGAAGGCAATGTTGCATTTGGTATCCATGAGTATATAGACATACCCGGGGTCAAGTATGACCCAAAGATAGGCGTTATTGGCCTGGAGGTATGCATAACACTAGAAAGGGCCGGCTTCAGGATAAAAAGAAGGTCCCTAAAAAAGAGGAAGATACCAGTAAGGCACAAGATAAACAAAGATGATTCTATTGACTTTATGAAAAAAAAGTTTGGCGTGAAGATAGGTGATGAGTAAAATGACATACAGCGACTATAGGAAAGTGTTCAAGCAGCTTAAGGCAAAGCCAATCAAGCTTAAAAAATTTTTGAAGCATAATGAGCCTAAGAAAAGAAAGTGCGGCGTCAGCAACAAAAAATGCGAGAGATGCGGCAGAACAGAGGGCCACATAAGCAAATACGGATTGAACATTTGCAGGCAGTGCTTCAGGGAAGTTGCTGTAGACATCGGTTTTAAAAAATACGGATAGGGTGGAAAAATGCTGAATGACACATTATCAAATGCGCTATCATTGATATTAAACAATGCGAAAATAGGAAAAAGCGAATGTGTGGTAAAACCAGTATCAAAATTGATACGAGAAACGCTGAAGGTTATGAAAGAGGGCATGTATATAGGCGATACTGAAGATGTGCAGGATGGCAGAGGAGGCATGCTAAAGGTGCACTTGCTCAACAGCATAAACAAGTGCGGAGCAATTAAGCCAAGATACTCCATAAAAAAAGGGGAGTTTGAGAAATTTGAGAAGAGGTACCTTCCTGCAAAGGGCATGGGGATACTGATTGTTTCGACATCACGAGGGGTAACGAACCATATTGACGCAAAAAATAAAGGGGTTGGAGGCAGGCTGCTTGCATATTGTTACTGATTTATTCGCAGTTGCGCAGAAATTGAGATGGAAACAAAAACAAACAAGAAAAAGAAGAAGAGCATTAGCGAGATAGTCAGGATAGCTGAAGGCGTTAGCGTGAGGCTGGAGGGCAATGAGGTAATTGTCAAAGGAAAAAAAAGTGAAGTGAAAAGAGATTTCAGATACAAGCAGATTGAATTGAAGCTTGAAGGCAGCCAGCTGATGATAAACTCAAGGAGAAACACAAAGAGGGAAAAAACAATAATCGGCTCGTTAAAGGCGCATATAAAGAATATGATGAGCGGGGCAAATGAGCCGCACAAGTATATACTGAAGATATGCTCAGGCCATTTTCCAATGAATGTGTCTGTTGCCAAGAATGAGTTTATCGTAAAAAATCTGTTGGGTGAAAAGGTACCTCGTGTGCTTAGGCTGAAGGAAGGCGCAAATGTCAGAATAGAAGGGGATATTGTAACAATCGAGGCAGCTGACAAGGAGATTGCTGGCCAGGTGGCAGCTGATATTGAAAAGCTCACAAGAAGGGGAAATTATGACACAAGGGTATTTCAGGATGGAATCTATATAATCAATAAGGACGGCAAGGATGTAAAATGAGCGGATTGGAAGAGATGATGAAGGCGAGAGAGGCAAAAAAAAGAAGAAAGCCGGTTTTCGTCAGGCAGGATGCCCACAAAAAAGCAAAGCTTGGCTGGAAATGGAGAAAGCCAAAAGGAATGCACTCAAAAATGAGGCTGCACAAGAGGGGCAAAAGAAGATGCGTCCAGATTGGGTGGGGCTCGCCAAAAAAAGTAATAAATTTTGACAAAAGCGGATTAAGAATAAAGATGGTCTCTTCAATAAAAGATATGGATGCAGTAATAAAAAATGAGGAAGGCATAATTATAAGCAAGAGGGTAGGCATGAGAAAAAAAATAGGGCTGCTTAAAAAAGCCCAGGAGAAGGGGCTTGCAGTATTAAATGTGAGGGATATTCCAAATTACTTAAAGGAAGCTGAGGACAGCATAAAGAAAAAGAAAGAATTAAAGGAAAAAACCAAAAAAGAGGGAGAGAGAAAAAAGAAGGAGAGCAAAACAAAAAAGGAAGGCGGGATAGAGAAAGTAATGAATGAAGAGGAAAAGAAAAAAGAGGAAAAAAAGGAAAAAGACGAGTTGCTGACAAAGAAGATCTGAAAATGGAGCTCAAAAACCAAAAAAGGATAGCGGCAAGGATATTAAAATGCTCGAGAAAGAGGGTATGGTTTGACCCTGATAGGCTGAGCGATATAAAGGAAGCCATAACCAAGGCAGATATAAGGCCGCTTATCAAAGAAGGATGCATAGTCAAGGTCCTGCCAAAGGGAGTTTCAAGAGGACGGGCAAGGAAGATAATAATCCAGAAAAGAAAGGGCAGGCAAAAAGGGCACGGCTCGAGAAAAGGAAAGGCTACTGCAAGAATGAGCAGAAAAAGGGAGTGGATAAACAAGATAAGGGCCCAAAGGATGCTGCTCAAAGAGCTTAGGGATAACAAAAAAATCAGCAATAAGCTTTACAGAGAGTTTTATTTAAAATCAAAAGGCGGCTTTTTCAGAAGCAGGAGGCATATACTGTTGTTCATACAGGAGCAAGGACTTGAAAAATGAAAAAAGCCAATATATTCACAGTTCCATTCAGAAGGAAAAAGGAAGGCAGGACAAATTACCGCAAGAGGCTTAAGATGCTGCTTTCAAGCAAGCCTAGGCTGGTAGTCAGAAGATCCCTCAACAATATATATGCGCAGATTATAGAATACCAGCCAAAAGGGGACAAGATTATTTTGTCTGCGAATTCAATTGAGCTTGAAAGGTATGGCTGGAAATGCAACTGCGGCAATGTGCCAAGCGCTTATCTTGTTGGCCTGTTGATAGGAAGGAAGGCAAAGGACAATGGCGTCAAGGAAGCTATCCTTGATATTGGGCTCCACAAGCCAGTGAATGGCTCAAGAATCTATGCGCTGCTTAAAGGCGCCTTGGACGGCGGCTTGAATGTCCCATGCTCTGCTGATGTTCTCCCAAAAGAAGAGAGGGTAACGGGGCTCCATATTATGAATTATGCCTCTGCACTTTCAAAAAATCATGATGATTACAAAAAAAGATTCAGCGGATACTTAAAGAGCAGCATTAACATCAATGAGCTTAACAGGTATTTTGAAAATGCAAAGCTTAAGATTTTGGGGGTAACTTAAATGGCTGAAGAAAACATACCTGCAGGTGAGAAGGAAGAAGTTGAGGATGTAGAGAAAGTCATAGTTAAAGAGGTAAAAGAAAGAAAGACAGGTGAGAAGGAAGAAGTTGAGGATGTAGAGAAAGTCATAGTTAAAGAGGTAAAAGAAAGAAAGACTTTTGATAAGGAATCATGGAACCCAAAAACAATCATAGGCAAAAAGGTAAAAAGCGGAGAAATAGCAGAGCTGGATGAAATAATTGACAATGGTTTAAAGATATTTGAGCCAGAAATTGTTGATATATTACTATCTAACATTGAAACAGATTTACTGCTCATAGGCCAGTCAAAAGGAAAGTTTGGCGGAGGCCAAAGAAGGGTTTTCAAGCAAACCCAGAAAAAGACGCAGGAGGGCAACAAGCCAAAATTTGCTACGTTTGCTGTTGTCGGAAACAAAGACGGCTATGTTGGTATAGGCTATGGCAAATCAAGGGAAACCGTGCCTGCAAGGGAAAAGGCAATAAGAAGCGCAAAATTGAATATGATAAAGATAATGCGGGGCTGCGGCTCATGGCAATGCGGCTGCAAAGAGCCACATACAATACCGTTTGGGGTGCAGGGAAAATGCGGCTCTGTAACCATAAAATTAATGCCTGCGCCAAAGGGAACTGGTTTATGCGTCGAATCCGAATGCAGAAAGATACTGGGCATGGCAGGAATAAAAGATGTCTGGAGCGAGACGCGGGGCCAGACAGGAAGCAAAACCAACCTGGTCCATGCGTGCGTTGATGCGCTGAAAGAGCTTGTTAAAATGAAAGTGCCCCAAAGATGCTATAAGGAGCTTGGTATTACAGAAGGAAAAATAAAGAAGATTGCTGCGGATGATGCTGAAAATGAGTGAAAACAAAAAGATAGCAGTTGTAAGGATACGGGGGCTTGTTAATATAAGGAAAACTATAGGGGCAACACTGGACATGCTCAGGCTATACAGGAAAAATTATTGCGTCGTTGTTGATAACCGCCCTGAAATCGTGGGCATGCTGAAAAAGGCAAAAGACTATATCACATGGGGCGAAATAGATGATGCGACATTAAAGCTGCTTGTTGAAAAGCGGGAAGAAAAAGACAAAAAATTTTTCAGGCTCCAGCCTCCAAGAAAAGGCTTTGGGAGGAAAGGCACTAAAAGGATGTTTAGTGCCGGCGGAGCATTGGGATACCGGGGAGAAAAAATAAATGATCTTATAACAAGGATGATATAAATGGTTGTATACAAGAGAAAGAAAAAGAGCAGGCAGAGGGGCAGCCATACACACGGCTGGGGCGCAAAAAAGAAGCACAGGGGAGCAGGTCATAGGGGCGGCAGGGGAATGGCCGGCAGCGGAAAAAGGGCTGACACCATAAAGCCTTCATTGTGGAAAGAAGACTATTTTGGAAAACATGGCTTTGTAAAAAAAGGGGTAAAAAGGGAGATTAAGCCAATAAACATTTCCTATGTTGAAGAGAATATTGAGAGGCTGGTTAAGGAAAATGTTGCTGTTAAAGACGGCGCAGCTTACAAAATTGATATTTCAAAACTAGGCCGCAACAAGATTCTTGGCGACGGAGAGGCAACAAGAAAATATATCATAAAAGCAGAGTATGCCTCTAAAGGCGCAATAGCAAAAATAAAAAAAGCCGGCGGAGAAGTCAGCTTAGGCAAAGAAGGTTGAGCAAGATGTCCTTATGGGATAATATTTTGATGAATCTTCCTGAAGTTGCAGGGCCAACCCAGAAAAGATTATCATTCAAGGAGAAGCTAAAATGGACTATTGTCGTGCTTGTCCTGTTTTATGTTCTAGGATTGCTGCCGTTATTTGGGCTTGGGGATAATGCGCTGTCGCAGTTTGAATACCTGTCAATGATACTGGCTGCTGAATTCGGCTCAATAATATCCCTCGGCATTGGCCCTATTGTAACTGCATCGATTGTTCTGCAGCTCCTAAACGGCTCAGGGCTTTTAAAATTTGATTTGACCACAAGCGATGGAAAAAAGAGATTTCAGGGAACTCAAAAGGTATTGTCATTCTTTTTCATAATATTTGAGGCAGTGATTTATGTTTTCATGGGCGGCCTGTCGCCAGAAGGGTTCAGCTCAAAGGTCGTTTCAGGAACCCCAATTTTCTTTCAGTTCCAGCTATTGCTTGTGTTCCAGCTGTTTTTAGGGGGGATTATGATAATGTTTATGGATGAAGTAGTAAGCAAATGGGGATTTGGCTCAGGAATCAGCCTGTTTATAGCAGCTGGTGTTTCGCAAAGCATATTCCAGCAGGCATTTAACTGGCTGCCCGGGCCAACTGGGCTTGAGGGAGTAACATATAGCGCGGGCGCAATTCCTGCCTTGTTCCAGAGCCTTGCGGCAGGAGACCCAACAACAGCAAGTATTAAGATTGCTGCTTTGCTTTCAACTGTGCTTGTCTTTGTAATTGCTGTCTATGCCCAGGCAATGAAGGTAGAGATTCCATTAAGCTTCGGCAGAATCAGGGGCCATGGCATAAGATGGCCTTTATCATTTATTTACACAAGCAACATTCCGGTAATATTAGTTGCTGCGCTGATAGCCAACATACAGCTTTGGGGAAGGCTGCTTCAGAACTGGGGAAGGCCTTTGCTTGGAACTTCTAGTGAGCTTACAGGACAGCCTGTTTCTGGGCTGGTTTTCTGGCTGCAAAGCCCGGATATATTAAGAGGGATAATCGAGCAGAAAACATTGCTGCTCAGCTACGTGCCTTATGTCCAGTCAATTGTTTACATGCTGTTTATGATATGCGGTTCTGTTGTCTTCAGCATTTTCTGGGTGCAGACAGCAGGAATGGATGCGAAAAGCCAGGCAAGGCAGATGATGTCAACTGGCCTGCAGATACCCGGATTCAGAAAAGACGAAAGAGTTTTGGAAAGGCTGCTGAACAGGTATATCTGGCCTCTGACTGTGATGGGGGCAATTGCCGTTGGATTTCTTGCGTCAGTGGCTGACCTCACCGGCGCGCTGTCAAGAGGAACGGGCATACTGCTTACAGTTATGATAGTGTACAAGCTTTATGAAGAGATTGCGCAGCAGCACATGATGGACATGAATCCAATGATGAGAAAATTCATAGGGGGTGTTTAGATGTCATTTTTAGACCTAATATTCAACCCATTATTGCAGCTTCCTGCTTTATGGGGAGTTATAGTGTTATCTTTTGTGGTTGCTCTTATTATGATCCTTATCTACAAGTACACAACGAACCAGGGGGTTATGAAGCAGCTTAAGGATGATATGAAGGGGTTCCAAAAACAGATGAAAGAGCTGAGGCAGAACCCTGAGAAAATGATGGAAGTGCAGAAAAAGGCAATGCAGACAAATATGAAGTATATGAGCCATTCAATGAGGTCAACGCTTATAACATTTATCCCGATAATACTGATATTTGGTTGGATGAGCAGCCACCTGGCTTATGAGCCAATTGTGCCCGGGCAGGAATTCACAACAAAGGCTGTTTTTGATAAGAATACAGCTGGCGAGGCTGAGATAGTTATTCCAGAAGGAATCACATTAAAAGGAGACGCTGTTAAAAAGATAGAAAATGATAATGCTGAGTGGGCTCTTAAAGGAAGCGAAGGAGAATATATCTTAGAGTACAAGTTCGATGGCGAGAGCTATACAAAGGACTTGCTCATAACGAATGAAAAAGCTTATAAAGAGCCCGTTAAGAAGGTTAAAAACAGCCAGCTAAAAAGCATAGAGGTAAGCAACAAGCAAATGAAGCTGCTTAATCTGTTTGGGTGGGATATTGGCTGGCTTGGGACATATATCATATTTTCAATTGCGTTCAGCATGATTTTAAGAAAGCTGTTGAAGGTGTATTAAAGATGCCGGCTCCAAGATACAGGTCAAGGTCGTTGAGGAGAACTTACAAAAAGACTCCTGGCGGAAGAACAGTGCTGCATTACGAAAAGAGAAAGCCTTCAAACGCGCAGTGCGGAAGGTGCGGCGGCATACTAAAGGGAGTGCCGAGAGAAAGGCCATACAAGATGATGAAGATGGGCAAAACAAAGAAGAGGCCTGAAAGGCCTTATGGCGGCGTCTTATGCTCAAGGTGCATGAGAGAGGTTATAATAGAAAAGGCAAGAAAAGAGCAAGAAGGCTAAGATGATAGAAGTCGGAAGGCTGTGCGTCAAGATTGCCGGCAGGGAAGCTGGCAGGAAATGCGTTGTTGTTGAGGTTATTGACAGCAATTATGCTGTAATAGACGGGGATGTAAAAAGAAGGAAGTGCAACATATCCCATCTTGAGCCGCTTGACAAAAAGATTGAGATGAAAAATGGCGCTCTGCATGGTGATGTGGTGGATGAGCTTAAAAAGTTAGGCATAGATATAAAGGAAACCAAAAAGAAGGAGAAAACTGAAAAGCCAAAAAAGTCAGGAAGAAAAAAGAGAACAAAAGCAATTTCTGAAGGAAAGAAGAAGGCAGATGGCAAGAAAGAGAACGCGAAGGGGCCCAAGGAAGGAAAAACAGAGAAAACGGAAAAGAAGAAGGCAGATGCAAAAACAAAAGGCAAAGGAATTAAAATCAAGGTAGATTAAGAAAGAGTGCTAAACAAAAAGAATACTAAATCAATTCAGACAATTCAGTCAAGTTTATTTCTAATGCGCTTACTGGAAATTCCAAGCCCCAATTTTCAAGAACCGATGGGTGAATCTCGCCAATATACGCTATTTTTTTGTTTTTTGCAATAACCCTGGCAACCCTGCCCGGTATAAAAGAGCTGTGCTCTGCATCTTCTATATCATAGCTTATGCCAAGGCAGCCGAACAAATAATCCAGTACCTGCTTTATTTCAGTAAAATCCGTGCTGTCCTCGCACAACAATACAGCCAACCGCTCGTTTTCCTCTATGTTTGTCTCAAATTTCTCATTTTTTTTGAATACGGTGCCAATGCCAAAAATCTTTTGCGGATAGTCATGATGCTTGTTGTTTTTCAGGATTTCCATTAATGATGGTATAAGCCATGCCCTCAGCACATTGTAGTCTGCTGATTTTGCATTTGCAAGCTCTATCAAAGGAATTTCGGTGCTCATCAGTTTTGTCTGAAAATTCTTGCTTGTAAGGTTATATGTGCTTGCCTCAATCAGGCCCAAGCCTATTAATATTTCTGAGATCTTGTTTTTAAAAACTTCAAAATTATCCTCATTGCCTGTTGTTGCTGCATTGGGTATGCTCTCTTCAAAATTTTCATAGCCATATGCTATTGCAATGTCTTCTGCCAAATCTATTTGGTGCAGTATATCTGCCCTGTATGACGGGATAAGCGCTTTTTTGTCTTTATAGCCATAACCCATCCGTTCAAGGCAGTCTTTTATTTCCCTTTCCTTTAGATTAAGGCCAAGCCTTTTGTTTATGTAAGAAATGTCCACAGCCATTTCATCCGGCTTCAGGTTTGGCGTTGTGAATACCTTATCAGGATAATGCAGCTTCATTGAGTATATTTTGCCGCCCATATCAGCCAATGCAGTTACAATAATGTTAAGGCATTTTTGAAGAACATTAAAGTCAAAGCCAGAGCATTCGATAAACACATCTTTTGTTTTTTCAGTTATCTTTCCTGTTTTATGCGAATTTATTATTGGCGGCATTGAAAGTATTTGGTTGTCTGCATCAATAAACAGGGGGTATTTTTCAAGCCCATCAAGCAGATATCCATATTCGCGCCCAGCAGGATGCTGCGATAGTATCTGCCTTCCATTTATCTCCCTTTGAAATTCAAGGGGCTTGAAGATTATGTCTTCTGGCTTTTTTGCCAAAAACCTTATTGGCGGCTTAATTTTTTCATAAGGGTAAATGCCAATGGCTGCTTTTCTCCTGTTTCTGCCATATGTTACATGCAGCTTCTCCTGTATCTGGATTATCTCTTTTATCTTCTCATTATCATAAGCAATGCCTTTTACAATTGCGCATGCTGTGTAAGGCCTTATGCGCGCCACTGACCTGTCGATTATAACCTTCTCCTTTGAATCAATAACCTTATAATCACGCAGACCTTTTTTTAAGCCAATGAAAGAGCCGAATGCCCTTGCAAGGCCCTGCTCAGAAAGCATGTCCGGCCTGTTAGGAAATATCTCAACAACGATCTCCTTATCATCAATCTTTTCAAGATCTGTCCCAAGGTAGCTTACCCTGTCTTTCAGCTTTTCCAATGGAAGCTTTTTTCCAACAAGATTCTCAAAGACTTTTTTGTTTATTGTTACAGTAGGCATTTTACATCATCCACGCTTTAATCTCCCTAAGCTGCTTCAGGTCATTCTTGTAAAGGTCCCTTATGTCGCCAACATTGTAATATTCCATTATTGAGCGCTCAAGGCCAAGGCCCCAGGCAAGCACCGGGACTTCAATGCCAATCAACGGCTTTGTCACCTCTGGCCTGAAGATTCCTGAGCCGCCAAGCTCAACCCATTTGTTTTTTGACGGGTGCAAAACCTCAATTTCTGCGCTTGGCTCTGTGTAAGGAAAATGTGCTGGCCTTATTCGGACATCCTTGAACCCCATCTTTGTGAAAAATTCCCTCAAATAGCCCTTAAGATGCTTGAAATTTGCATCTGGGTCAACAACAATTCCTTCAACCTGTATGAATTCAAACAATGATTTCCAGGAAAGCGTTTCGTTCCTGAAAACTTTTTTTACTGAGAAAAATTTTGCAGGCATGTCCTCTTTTTTCATTTTTGCTATTGTCTGCGCTGATAATACAGTTGTATGCGTCCTAAGCAGATTTTCCTTTGCAATGCTTTCTGACCATTTGCACTGCCATCCCTTGCTTTTTGTTACCCATCCATTTTCATGTGTCTGCCTTATTTTATCAACCAAATGAGCCGGAAGTTTTCCATACTTGGGGTCTTTTATATAGAATGTGTCCTGCATCTCCCTTGCAGGATGATCCTGAGGCACAAATAATGCGTCAAGGTCCCAGAAAGATGTCTGCACAAGGCTCCCTGCCATTTCCTTAAATCCAAGATCAAGCCATATCCTTTTGACATAATTTATCGCCTGGGTGACAAAATGCCTTTTTCCGCCGTATATCTTTGGAACGTTTATCTTCAGGTCATAGGCCCTGAATCTCTTATTTTTCCATGCGCCTGTTTTAATCATCTCTGGCGTTAATGAGTCTATAAACCCCTCTGGGTCTATCCTTGAAGAGGCTATCTTCTTTCCAAAATCTGTAAGCTCTGCCCTTTTTATTTTTGAGAGGGCTATCTTTACAATATCCTTTCTTTTTTTGAGGATGTCTAGGGCAAATTTCTCCTCTTCTTTTAATGATTTCAGCTCAATGGGAAAATTTTTCTTAAGAAATTTTTCTTCGAGAGACTCTTTTTCAGACATTTGCCTGCCCCGGGGGGTGGCTTCAATATACAGCTTGTTTCCTTTTTTTGTGAGGCTGATTGCAGCCTTTGACTTTAAAGCGCCAATAGAAATATTCAGCTCATCTTTCTTTATTTTCGATTTTTTGAACGCATCTTCCAAAGGCATTGCCCCTTCCTTTATTGAATTTAAAAGGGCTGTTTCAGGCAGCCCTTTTTTGGAATACTCCCTTCCAAGACTGTCAAGGCCAACTATCTCTCTCACATCCTCCTTGATTGTTATTATGCCTTTATTCTGGAGCCATTGCAATGCCCTCATCACCTCCACTTCCTTCAGCCCAGTTTCTTTTATAATATCATCCAATAAAGAGCACTTATTCAGGGCAGGAAGGACTTTCCTCTCCAATGGGTGCAGGCTGCTGATTATTTTTTCTGTATCCATTTTGTAGTTTATTTGACAAAAGATTATATCTGTTTAATTTTTTTATCTATTTAATAATTTTGTGTTGGTGTTGGCCAAAGCCTGTCTGGCGGCAGCTTTAGCTGGATTTCTTTTAGGATATATTTATTGTTTTATTCTGCCTTTACGGCAATCCGCCGCGTTCACATTTAATTTTTTATCTGTATGTATTTTGTTCGCTATCTCAACTATGAAGTATGCGAACAAAATGCTGGCGAAGGTTTAGGCTCCGAATTTTTGCTATGATTATAGTGCATAAAGCAAAAATTTGGAGTTAAATATTTATTGATTATTATCTTTAGTTATTGATTATTACTCCCTATTTTTTAAAAACCTCAATAACTGCTCAACAGGTGTTTATAAAATGTGTCAAAAACCGACCCCGTGCTAAAGCACGGGGCGTGTTTTTGAGCATGAACTGAGAAATTTGCAAAGCAAATTTCTGGTTCCCTAAGAAATTTACAAAATAAATTTCTTGGGCACAAGAAATGCATAGCATTTCTTTGTGTGTTGAAAATCTTCAGGATTTTCAACACTCAGAAATCGCCCTCTTACTCCGAGCTGAAGCGGGGAGATTGCGAGTGGCGATTTCTGACATTTTAAAAAATTTAATAAAAAATAGAAAGAAAATAAGCTGCTAGCTTATCTGGTTCTCATTCCTTTCCATGCAACATCAAACAGGCTGTTTAGCGCATTAGCAAAGAAAGGCGTGCTTACCCAGATGCCAACATCATAGGTAGGGTGCACTTCCTTGTCATCAAGAACCATAAAAACTATCTCTTTCCCGTCAACAACACAGAATCTTGCCTTTGTGTCTGTATGCCTTACCTCTGCTACTCCACTTACCTCTTTTGCAGCATCCATTGCTTCTTTTGTAAGCGGCGCGGCAATCCTTATCTTAACGCCTCTTTTTTTCAGCTTTTCAAATGTCGGCTTTAGCCCTTCTATCTTTCTCATCAGTCCCTGCGAGGTTGTCATTATGTTTACTGACTCCTCTGCATTCCTTATCGTCAATTCAAGGTGGTTGTAAAGGTTGTGCCTGCCTCGCAGGCTTCCGCTGAGGTCTGACGGCTCAACCAACTCAATACCCTGTGTATGCAGGGTGTTAAGCTCGCCAATAACCTCTGTCCCTTTCAGGTTTTCAAGCTTGTCTATCTGCTCTTTGGCATCTTCCTTAACATTCTTTTTTACCCTCTCCAAAACTTCTGCTGGAGGAACGGCAAGATATTTTATTGGCTTTCCAAGCTTCATAACAACAAAGCCCTGTTTCTCAAGGCTTTCCAGAACATCGTAACTTCTTGACCGCGGCACGTCTGCTATATCGCTTAACTCTCCTGCTGTTGAAACTCCTCTGGAGAGAAGCGCTGTCCAAATCTTAACCTCGTATAGGTTTAATGAGAAATACCTTCTCAACTTGCTCAAAAATTCTTCTTTTACAATCATTTCTAAAACACCCCCTTTTTTTAGAAGTAAAAGATTTTTACTTCTTTGTGGGGTAAAAAGTTGGTACTACTATTAATATGTTACGCTTTTTTGTCCCGTTTTGGTGCTTTAACTTTTAAAAAGTTGCTTATAATTTTTACTTTAAAGTTAAAACAAGTTATAAATAAGCAGAACTAATATATAAATTTTGTGCTTGCCATTTTTAATCGCCAGAATTGCTAAAAATAAAAAGCTTTATATTAGAATAATGGCAGCATTGGCATGATGGTTTTATTAGGGCAAAAAAAGGCAGAAGAGCTTCTTTGTAGATATAGCATTCCTTTATGCAGTAGTGCAATAGCAAAATCCAAAGAGGAGGCTATAGCATTATCTAAAAAAGCGGGGTTTCCTGTTGTGATAAAAATTGTTTCTGGCCAGATATTGCATAAGAGCGATGCTGGTGGCGTAATTGTTGGAATAAAGAATGCAAAAGAGTTATTGTCAAGATATGATGAGATGACTAATCGTGTAAAGAAGTTTATGCCAAAGGCAAAGATAGACGGCGTACTCGTGCAAAGGATGGAGAAAGGCAAGGAGGTTATAGTAGGCGTAAAACAAGACCC
>Ga0209541_10010977_pt1 | contig 14285 bp, 11 predicted proteins | sample RifCSPlowO2_01_FD_184027 | JGI IMG/M metagenome (GOLD analysis project Ga0209541, IMG submission 184027) | Groundwater microbial communities from Rifle, Colorado - Rifle CSP2_plank lowO2_0.1 (SPAdes) (version 2) | ecosystem: Environmental > Aquatic > Deep subsurface > Groundwater | place... | reverse complement strand
CCCTTGGAGTGTGCCAACGGAATACCCAACGAGGGAATCCCCTTCCCGGCACGCTCCACGCGGGGAGAAATTAGCTCAATCGTAGCATTAATTTTACGTTCCACAATTATAGAGAGAATACTGGAAAATGTCAAATCGCTGCGTAACTGCCTATCTACACGCCATCCCTTCGCAATTACTCGATCGGCTCAAAATAGTAACGGTCGCGCTGGTCATCGGTACTGCCTAAGGGCGGCACGCTCTCGTCAACCGTTTGCGTCGATGCCGGCTCAATGCTTCGGAGCTCCGTGTCGCGCTGAATTTCATCAAACAACTGATCCGCGCTGCTGGCTGTCGGAACCGCGGTTTTGGCCGCCAAATGCTCATACTCGTCGAGCGGCAAAATGACGTACGCCGGGTTACCCGCCTGGTCAACTACAATGCAGCGGTCCCCGGTCCGACTGATGAGCGCGATGATTTTTTCTAGACCCGTAGGCATATTAAGTCGAAGTTCCTTTCTCCCTCCAAAATTTACAGAATACAATTGACCATTAACATTTGACTGCCGATTGGTTAAAGGTCAACGGTTCAAAGTTGCCGTCTACCGCCCCTTGGCCCGTTCCTCGCTGTACTCACCGATGAGTTTCTCGGCGACGTTGCGGGGCACGGCCTGATATTCGAAAAACTCCATCGTAGAAGATGCGCGGCCCTGCGTCAGCGACCGCAGCTCGGTCGCGTAGCCAAACATTTCTCCCAACGGCACTTCACCATCGATCACTTTAGTCTTGCCGCGGTCGCGCATCTGCGTGATTTTGGCGCGCTTGCTATTCATATTGCCGATGACTTCGCCCATAAACTGCTCGGGCGTGATAACTTGGATTTTCATGATCGGCTCCAAAATCACGGGGCCGGCCTTCTTCATCGCCGATTGCAACGCCATGCTGCCAGCGATCTTGAACGCCGCTTCCGACGAGTCAACTTCATGGTAAGAACCATCGTAGACCGCCACATCCATATCCACCACCGTGTAACCGGCGATCACGCCGCGGCTCATGGCCTCTTCAACGCCTTTCTCGATAGCCGGCAAATACTCGCGGGGAATAATGCCGCCCTTGATCTCATCGAGGAATTCGAATCCACCCCCGCGCGCTTTTGGATCCAAGCGCAGCCAGCAATGGCCGTACTGCCCGCGGCCGCCGGATTGGCGGATATACCGGCCTTCCGACTCGGCGGATTTCGTGATGGTTTCACGGTACGCGACTTGCGGTTTGCCGACGGTGGCTTCGACTTTATACTCCCGGCGCATCCGATCCACGATAATGTCGAGATGAAGCTCGCCCATACCGGCGATAATGGTCTGCAGCGTCTCTTCATCGGTACGCACTTTGAACGTCGGGTCTTCTTCAGAAAGTTTCTGCAACGCCACGCCCATTTTCTCCTGGTCGGCTTTGGTCTTGGGTTCAATGGCCTGAGAAATGACCGGGTCGGGGAACGTAATGGATTCCAGCACGATGGGATTGCCCGGATCGCAGAGGGTGTGCCCGGTGAACGTATTTTTCAAACCGACGATGGCGGCGATTTCACCCGCGTACATTTCCGCCACGTCCTCGCGCTGGTTGGCGTGCAGCCGGACAATGCGGCCAACGCGCTCTTGATTCCCTGTTGTCGTATTCAAAATATAGGTACCCGCTTTCAACACACCGGAGTAAATGCGAAAAAAACAGAGCTTGCCGACGAACGGATCAGCCGCAATCTTGAACGCGAGCGCCGAGAACGGCTCGTCGTCCGATGCCTTTCGTATGAGGATTTTTTCCTTGTTGCTCGGATCGTGTCCTTCCACGGGCGGAACGTCGAGCGGCGACGGCAAATAATCAACCACGGCATCCAAGAGCAGCTGTACGCCCTTGTTTTTGAGCGCTGAACCGCAGAATATTGGCAAAATTTTACTCTGAATAACGGCTTTCCGCAGCACTTTTTTGAGTTCGTCAACGGTCGGCTCGGCACCGCCCGTCAAATACCGACTCAACAGCAGTTCGTCGTGTTCAACGATTGCCTCAACGAGCTTGGCGCGCCATTCATCGGAAGTTGCCTTCAGCTCCGCCGGTACGTCAATCACTTCGATTTCCTTGCCCATTTCGTCCTTCCACAGCTGGGCTTTGCGCTCCAATAAATTGACCACGCCACGGAAATTTTCCTCAGTCCCGATCGGAATCTGCATCGGATGCGCCGACTCGGTCAAGCGCTCCCGAATCGAAGCGACGTCCGCAAAAAAATCCGCGCCCATCCGGTCGAGCTTGTTGACGAACGCGATCAACGGCACTTTGAATTTTTCGGCCTGGTGGTAGACCGTTTCGGACTGGGGTTCCACGCCGGAAACGCCGTCGAATACGACGACGCCGCCGTCGAGGACGCGCAAACTGCGCTGCACTTCGGCGGTGAAATCGATGTGGCCCGGAGTGTCGATGATGTTGATCTGACAGGTTTGCGGGCTGTCCTTTGGCTGCGGCCAAAAACACGTCACGGCCGCGGCGGTAATCGTGATGCCGCGTTCGCGCTCCTGTTCCATCCAGTCCGTGGTGGTATCGCCCTCATGCACCTCGCCGATCTTGTGCTTTTTACCGGTGTAAAACAAAACGCGCTCGGTGACCGTGGTCTTGCCGGCGTCAATGTGGGCGATAATTCCGATGTTACGAACCCTCTCGAAAGGGTAAGCGCGGGGCATGATTTTAGCTGATAGGTGCTAGCTGATAGCTTCTAGAAACCGATCCGGCCCTATCAGCTACAAGCGAGAAGCTCGATATTATCGGCGGCGGGCAAAGCGCGCAAAATGAGCGAACGCGCGGTTCGCTTCAGCCATGCGATAGACATCCTCGCGTTTCTTGAACGCCGCTCCGACTTTATTGGACGCATCGGTCAGCTCGGCTGCCAGCCGAGACCACATCGGCTGCCCTTTGCGGGCGCGGGCAGCACCCAAAATCCAGCGGAACGCCAGCGCCTGCTTGCGCTCGGGCGACACCGGTGTCGGGATTTGGTAGTTGGCGCCGCCAACCCGGCGGGAGCGGACTTCAACTTCCGGCGCAACATTGCGGAACGCCGTATCGAATATTTCAATCGGATCTTTCTTGGTGGTTTTGGCGATCTCTTCAAAACTATCGTAGACAATTTGCTGGGCAATCGATTTCTTGCCGCGCCGCATCACGTAATTGATAAACTTCGCGACGATCGCGTTGCTGTACTTTGGATCCGGGGTAATTTTTCGTTTAGGGGTTTTTCCGCGCATAGTTCATGAAACTAGGAAACTTTCACTTTCTCTCTCTTGACGCCATACAGCGAACGGCTCTGCTTGCGGTTCTCGACGCCGGCGGTATCATACACGCCGCGCACAATATGGTAACGCACGCCAGGCAAGTCTTTCACACGGCCGCCGCGCACCAGCACGATCGAGTGCTCCTGCAAATTGTGGCCCTCGCCGGGGATATACGCAGTCACTTCCAATCCATTGGAAAGGCGCACGCGGGCAATCTTACGCAACGCAGAGTTTGGTTTCTTCGGCGTGGTGGTCGTCACCTTAAGGCAAACACCGCGTTTAAATGGCGAACCTCCCGGCAGTTCGTAGTGGAGCCGGTGCAAGGTATTGCTCACCGAACGAAGCGCCGGCGTTTTTGCCTTGCTGCGTTGCGGTTTTCGGTGGTGTCGGATGAGCTGGTTAATCGTTGGCATACCGCGATACGAACATCACTGCGCTGCTTGAAAGTTAAAAAATAAGGAGGCTCAGCGTAGCTTCCTACTACTTTATTGGATTCCAGAGTCTAAAGAAAGTGCGGGGCCGAAACCTGCCCGTCGAGCAGGCGCCACGCAATACAGAAAGTATAACGGGTTGGATAGAAGAAGTCAACCCCGGGCTTCCCTACCACAGCCGACCGGTAAACAGGTCAAAAAAGAAGTACAGCAGCGGGGAAAGTACTTGATAAAAAACCAAGAGGAGCGGCAAGAGAATCCACATGCCGTAGGTTTCTAGAAAAACTTCAACGTTATGCAACCGTTCCGGCAGCAGGGCAAACAGCATTTTCGAGCCATCCAACGGCGGTATGGGGATGATATTGAACACGGCAAGCATGACATTCGCGAGCACGGCAATTTCAAGGTAATTGGTGAACGGGCCGGCGGGTAGGTACTGTACGATCTGCCCAAGAACGATCGCAACGAAAAAATTCACGGCTGGCCCGGCCAACGCCACCATGCCGTTGTCGCGTTTTGGATTGCGCAAATTGTACGGGTTGACGGGAACGGGTTTGGCGTACGCAAACAGGATCGGATTGCCTGGGATGGCCATGAGGAGCAGCGGCATCAAGAGCGTCCCGATCGGATCGATGTGCGGGATGGGGTTGAGCGTCAGCCGACCAGCCAAACGAGCTGTCGGGTCCCCAAGCCGGTCGGCCATCCAGCCATGACAGTATTCGTGGATGATCGCCGAGAGAATGACGGCGACCAGAAAAAAAAGTTGCGCGGTGTTAGGCATAGAATATGATCGAAAAACGTAACACGCAAAGCGAAAAACAATCACCGCCGCTGCGGGATCCCACCTTCTTTACATTTAAAAATTCGGTGGCAGGACAACTTAAAATGAGACTGTAGAAAAAGTGATTTTGTCATCCCGAACCGACCCAGTCGCCCTGAACTCGTTTCAGGGTCTCTCGATGTTTCGGGATCTCACCGCTCAGCGAAAATTATCGGCAGAGATTCTGATCCCGCGAATGCGGGACAGAATGATGGGAATTTTTGAAGTTTTTCTGCAGTCTTAAAATATATAACATTTCGAATTTCGCTCGGTAACGCTACATTTTTCTCTCCACGTCCTGCCTTGCCTTGCCACTCTTGTAAAAACAAAATTCCCGTGCTATGCTCTCCGCATTACCCAAGCAACTTTCTTCAACGACTATTATGTCAAAAATTTGTGATCTCTGCGGTCGAGGCGCGTTACGCGGCAACCTCCGCAGCCACTCGAACGTTGCGACGATTCATCGCCAGCATCTCAACCTCCATCATCGAAAGATCGATGGCGCGCGCAAGAAAATCTGCGTTCACTGCCTCAAAAGCCTTCACCGTGCCAAGGGTGACCACCACAGCTAATTCAGCATATCACCTTTTGAAAAGAATTGACAAAGGCGGCCTCATTGGGCCGCCTTTTTAATTTAACGTTAAACAAGCCACCCTAGAGGCGTTCTACGAGCTTCAGTAACAACCGAATCGGCGCGCCGGCTGCGCCTTTGGCCAAGTGTTCGCCGTCAATTGACGTCATGCGCGGGGCGATGTCGAGGTGGACCCAGCGCAAACCCTTGGCGAACTGGTGGAGGAACGTCGCGCCGGTAATTGCGCCGCCATAGCGGGTCTTCCCGACATTTGCGATGTCGGCCAGGTTGCCGCGGATATCCTCTTCATACTCTTCCCACAACGGAAGCGGCCAGACATAATCGCCGCTCTCTTCTCCCATCGCCTGCAAAACCGGGAGCAGCTGGTCGTCGTTCGAAAATAGGGCCGATGCTCGCTGACCGAGCGCCACCATCGCAGCACCCGTCAGGGTCGCGACATCGACCACTAGGCGCGGATGGTACCGGCGGGCGTACGTGAGCGCGTCGGCGAGGATAATCCTGCCTTCGGCGTCGGTATTGAGCACCTCGATGGTTTTTCCCGACAGCGACTTGAGCATGTCCCCCGGCCGGTAGCTGGAACCCGACGGCATATTCTCCACCGCCGGAATCAGCCCGATGATATTTTTCTTCACTTTCAAACGCGCCGCCACGCTCACGGCGTACATGACGGCTGCGCCGCCGGACATATCCATATGCATGTCCGACATCGCATGCTCGGGCTTCAAATTGATGCCGCCGGTATCAAACGTCACGCCTTTTCCGACCAGCACGATCGGTTTTTCCTCCCCGCCTCCACGGTACTCCATAATGATGAACCGCGGCTCCTCGGCCGACCCCTTGGCCACGCCAAGCACGCCGCCCATATGGAGCTCCTCCATCTGCTCGCGCCGCAACACCTGCACCTTGATCGCGGTCCCCACAGCTGCCTGCACCGCAGCGTCCGCCAGCACCGACGGAGTCATGTCGCTGCCCGGCGTATTCGCGAGTATCCGACAGTCATTGATCGCCCGGCCGATCAGTTGGCCGCGGGCAAACCCCCGCCGCCCTTCCGGCGAAACTTTCCCCACAACGGTCACCTCGTCCACAAACGGCCACCCTTTTTTTGGCCGTGTTTTATATTTCGTGAATTCAAAATTCGCCATCTCAAAATTTACCGCCATCAGCTCGCCAAGCTCGGCTTCGGGAATCCCGAGGTGCGGAAAAACAAAATCGCGCGCCAACACGGCCAACTTTTTGCACCGATGGCTTTTGGCGACCATGATGACCTGGCGGCAAAGGTTGATGAATTTCCGCCGCGTTACTTTTTCAAAACCAATAGTCAACGACCGCCGCCCGCCGAGAGACTGGATCACGCCGGTGTCCTGCCCGGAGCCAAGCGTCACGGCCACCACGTCTTTGGATTTTACTTTGGTCGGACTAAATTTAATGCGCATAGCGGCAAATATCGTTATGGGATAACTCCTCATAGTAGGCAGCAAACGTCGTCGCTGTCAACAGCGCTTGAAGCTATATCCTCAAAAGGGTATAATTGCAGTGCAGTTAAAGAAGTGACCAAACTATGGCCAAAGAATTTTTAAAAGGGTTCCTTCCTCTCATGGTTATAAATTTCTTTGTCACTCTTGGTATTCTAGCAGAATTAAAGGATGGGGGGGCGTTGCTACCAACAATTTACTTTGCATTCCTCTTCCCTTTCCTTATCGCTCCTATTTCAGTGGGGTATTTCCTACTCAATAAAAAACATCCAGTACGGGCAAAGGGTGTAATGGCCAGTCTCATTATTACCTTTCTGTCCATTATGCTAATCTTTTTTTACGAAACGAGACTATAATAGGAACAACATCCCTCGGTAAATGGATAGAGAGCTGCAAAAAAATCCCCGGTAGCGACGACGCTGCCGGGGTATTGTTATTGGCGAAAGAGCACGCTCCTTTCAGAGAGGGTAGAAATCACAACCTATCGGATCGGGTGAAAGATCTGGACCTCGGTCTGGGTATGGATCGGGGATGGTTGTTGGAGCGCCAAGGAACAGGAACCCGAGGGTGAAGATGGGATCGGAGATGTCGAGATCGCCGGAATCGTTAGCGTCCGCAGCATCCTGACAAGTAACGTTGCCAGTGCTGGAGAACAGGTAACCCAGGGTGTTGACGGCGTCGGAGAGATCTACCCTACCATCGAGGTTGCTATCGCCGCGACGAAACAGGGTTTCTCCGGTAATTACAACCAGCACTTCGTCAGTGCTAACATGATCAGCGGGATCGCGGACGACGAGCTGAATGAGGTGGTTTCCCGAAAGTAGACACACCGCAGGTTGGATACCCACGGCCAGGACTTCACTATCGAGCATCCACCGGTAGTTCAACGTATCGCCATCAGGATCGACGGTAGCCAAAGCATCGAGGGTAACGACGCCAAGGCCGCTTGCGTCAGGGTCAACGACCTGATCCGGACCCGCGTTAGCCATCGGGGCACGGTTGCCATTCCATGGATCGCGCCAGAAGGTCGGATTGCGAAGGTACACCACCATGCCGGGCTGTACTGAGCGCAGTTCGAACGCGATGGTTACCGTCTGACCGTGGAGTGAACGGATGTCGCGCAGGCCAGTGTCGAGGTAGCCTTCGGCTAGGACGATGTCGGAAGACATCTGAAAGACTGGGTAGACAACATCACCAGCAGTGATAGTTGCTGACAGAGTTGTGGGTGCCACAGCCTCGGTAAAGTCGTACTCGAAGCTCAAGTAATCCCACTCCGATTGGATGTCCAAGGTGAGGGTATACCGCACGTCGGGTTCACCTTCATCAAGGCCGCCAGCAGCACCGCCGCCGCCTCCGGCTTGAGCGCCGAGAAACATCTCGGTTGAGTTAACGAAACCGAAGCTCGGTTGCCAATCTTCTCGGAGCCAGTAGTCGCCGTTGGTGAGATCGCTTACAGTTTCCTGAGTTGGTGCCAGTGCGTTCTCACAGTTTTCCGAACCGAGGAGAACAAAGTGATCGCCCCAGTGATCGAAGTCAATGGGGCATGCGCGGCGCAACCCGAAACGCAAGGTACCACCCGGACAGTCGGCCGGATCAGGACGGCTGGTGAGACCGAGCAACAGCACGGAGGTGCCAAATCCAATGGTTCCATTGGTTGGGATCGGCTCAATGAAACAATCACTCTCATTTTTGTATCGGTAGAGCACGGGGTCAGAGTGCGGAGAATTGGTTGGAATCGTACACCGATACCATTGATGAACGCTATGCCCGGTAATTCCAACCGCACAAAATGGCCACAGTGGAACCCCGGGTACATTGACCCAAAGGTTAGCGCCGTGAGTACCGATCGCTGACACACCATAGTACAACTCTACGTAGACGTCTCGACTCCGCAAAGTTCTCACTTGGTCAGTAAGATTGCTGGTTACTCCGGCATCGGGCGAATCCCAAAGCGTAACCTGGTGAGGTTGGAACGTACCCGCAGAGCTCTGGCGAGGTTCAAGGAGTTCAAGAGAGGCAGCCGAGACCACTAAAGCTCCGAGACTATGGCCCATGAGGTGGAGCGGGCGATCATACCCTGTTGGTAAAACCGTCTTCAGGGCGTTCGCTAGACGAACCACCTGGGTAGGTACAGGGCCATCGGTTTCCCTCCCTCGAGCCTCATCCTCCCAATCCCAGGCGATGACATTTACCAGCCCGTTAAACCGCTGACTAATGAGCCTGGCGGTATCTAACATCCAGTCATTCAGCTGGCCACCGCCGAAGATTGGGGGATTCCACCCATGCACGATCACGGCCGTGCCACGGTCCTCCTTGAACCGGTGGTCGCAGGGATAGCAGTCTACCCAGGCGCCAGCTTCTTCGGAGAACTGGTTGGGAGCATCGGGGTCGTAGAGTTTGTGCTGCCAGCGTTCGGTTGTTGGTACGACGGTGTAGGCCTCATTCGAGTATTGTGAACGCACATCATCGCGCGTCGCGATGACGCGGTAGCCGACCGAAGAACCGGGCGGGATGGATTCATCTTCGTAGAGGTTGGCATTCCCGTCGACGGTGTCGAACTCCTGCCACGGTTGGCAGCCGAGCTTGCGTTCGATGAGGTAGCCCGTGGCATCGGGACTGGGAATCCACGTGAGCGTGGCGCGATGATTGAAGTTGCTGTAGCCGACGAGAAGATCGCGCGGCGATTGGAGGCCAGACACTGGATCCTGCGCCAGCTTGATCAACAAAAGGCCATGTGTCCAATCATCTCCATGAACACCTACCGCGACAAAGGCATTATCGCTGGTAGGCAACACATCGAGGATCAAGTCCGGCCAAGAGAACGACTTCTGCCATTGCAAATTTCCTGCGGCATCAACGCGGATAATGTCGCTTTGCGAACAGCCCGGATCGCACGTTACACTTGCTATCACGACACCACCATCCGGTGTTGGGTGAACGGAGTAGGCGTGCTCTTCACCTGGACCTGGAAACGTACGCTCCCAGATGACTTGCCCATCAGGAGCGAGCTTGACGAGATACGCGTCGAGCGTCGAACTACCAAACGAATTGCTCGTCCCAACCAGAAAGTACCCGTCACCGGTGGTGAGGATATCGTACCCCCAATCTTCGGCCGGGCCACCGTACATTTTTTGCCAACCATTCGGAGCGATGTTACCGCTGGCGTCGACCTTGGCGAGATAAGCGTCCCAGCCACCCAGACCGTAGGAAGCGGTTGATCCGGAGACTACGTACCCGCCGTCATTGGTCGGCAGCAGGGTATAGCCATAGTCATCTTGGTCTCCACCCAGATAGCGTCGCCACTGCTCGGTGCCATTCGGGTCGGTGCCGATGAGACAAACATCAGCACCCGAACCATCGCGGATAGTGTCGCTGACAATGAGATACCCGCCGCCGGAAACGGCGAGAACGTCGTGCCCACCTCCCTTACCAGCGGTAGCCGGATACACAGTTGACGAACCGCGCAGCTGGCCTTCCGCATCGGTTAAAAAGAGAAAGGCCTCGTAGTCCCGACCAACGGCTGGTCGCACTCCGCCAGTAATCGCGAAACCGCCATCGTCAAGCAGGGTCACGGCATTACCTCGCTCGTAGACGCCAAAAGAATAGGTGCGCGACCACTTCACCGTACCTTCGACATCGGTCCGAATGAGAAATACCTCAGCCGACTCCGTCGTGCGGAAATTACTCCCCGTAATAACAAGTCCTCCATCAGGGAGCAGCCGAGCCGCCGCAGGTAGCTCACTCCCTTTAGTAATGGCTTTTTCCCAGACGATCGCCGGGGGATCCACTGCCAAGAGTTGGGCCGAGCTGACGAACGCGAGACCGAACAACGATACGACCATGAATGACGCAAACGAAACGGCGAGAACCAAAGACTTCTGGAACATCGGAAACCTCCAGTTGGTGAAGCAGGCAGTAGGGAGTACGGAGTACGAACCCCCACTTACCTTGGTTTATGAAATTGTCAAAGAAACGTCACTGTGGCTGCGTAAACATCTCAAGTGCAGTATGAGGGGACTGTCGCCAAATGCACTAATAGTCCCTGAGCCCGTCGAAAGGTTACTTCCATTGAACCAAAATTTACACCTTCGACAAGCTCAGGTAGTAAATTTTGGCTATTCGACGACAGGCCCATGAGGAATGCATACACAAACCACGCGTTAACGTAGACGAAAATTTTGAAAAAGTCAACCGTCTATTACAAAAAAACCGTCTTTACGATTTAAGACGGCCCTTAACAATTTTTTAATAAATCCCGATATATGCTCATTCGCGCGAATGTGACAATAAGATTTTTTATTGTGGCTGGAGAAACCTTTTTGTTTCAAATTTATTGGTTCTGAAGCGGCATCTCAGTACACGACCACCGCCTTATTCCCGAGCAACCCCCAATTCGAAGAAAATTTCTTCTTTGTCATTGTAATGGCGCCGTAAATTGGATCGAGTAACAGAACGCCATCGGGCTCTTGCAAGGACCCGGTAAACCCGACGGCGACGCGGGTGTGCTCGCCGACGATCGCTTTGATTCTCTTCCCTTCCGGCGTTACCCAAGACGTATCGCGTCCGGACGAAAGCGTCCCCCAAACGATCACCGGATGGCCCCCCGCCACCTCCTGCAGTACCTTGGTCATGGTCGCACCGGAAAGCACGCGCGCAGCGCGGTACTTGGCGGCCAACGCCGCAATCGGCGCTGTGTAGACGCCATACCCCGTCGTCGGACTGATCCCGTTGATATCTCCAACAAACCCCACATCTGGGTCGCCCCACACATTGTTTTTTCCCCGCGGTTCTCGCGTCGCGAACGGCAACGCGGCAATGAGTTCGGCCTCGGAAACGGCCACGCCGTAGTAGTCGAGTACCATTTTCAGCGCAGCAACTTCGCACGACAGTGCGTGTTCTTGACGGTGAAAAGGGACGTCGAGTTTCACGGCCACAGTGTTTAAAATCATGGCGGCTGGCACTGGACCTATTTTGTAGGAAGCTATTCGAACCGCTCGTCGGAACGCAGGAATCTTCAGATAGACAATCGCCGCGATACTCACAAAAAATACCGTCACAATAGCCACGGTAAACAACCAACGCAACCACCTTTTCCGCTTGAGGTTGACGGTCGGCTCGTCCGACCGATGGAATAGTATTCTTGAGCGCTGGTTTTCCCTGCTCAACATAAAAATCTTTCCCTCCCAAAAAACATATCGGGAATACTCACCGGGCTAATATGAGACTGTAGAAAAAGTAATTTTGTCATCCCGAACCGACCCAGTCGCCACCCCGCGACTGCGGGGTCAAAGCGAAGCCTTGACTGAGCAAAAACTATCCATGTAGATTCTGATCCCGCGAATGCGGGACAGAATGACGGTTTTTTGTGAGATTTTCTACAGTCTCAATATAAATACTTATGGAACAGCTGCGCCTGATCGACGATGCTCTGCAATACCAAATGCTCATCCTCCAGGCCGACTGATTTTTTTGGCACGATCAGCAGACAACGGACCGACGCCTGACTATCCGAATCCGCGAAATAATACAAATTATCGTACTGCTGCAGTTGATTTTTCCCGTTCAGCGCCGCGATGAGCTCGCGGTTGCTGATCTCATGCTTCACCATGACATATGATTTTTCCGTGTAGACAAACTCCCGCACGGTCCGCTGGGTTGCCATTTCAACAAACCGCAACATCCCCCACTCGGTGCGGGCGATCGAATTCACGGCCGAAGCCAACAAGTCGGCAAAAACGCTTTTCTTCCCATGCTTGGTTCCTTCGTTTTTGGCAAGCAAGTCGGTGGTCAAGTTTTTGAGCAGCGGCAGCCGACGGTTGACCAGCCCGATGTACTGAAACGCTTCGTTCAGTTTGGAGCTGGAAATATCGAGTTCCTGTTCGAGTTTGCGTTGCTCGGCTTCCTGGCGCCGGATGTCTCTCCCATGAAGATAATACAGCACACCAAGCAGGCCCAACAAAAATATGGTCGCTAACGATTCCAAATATTCCTCAGGAACAACACCATAATCCCGAGCAATTAATACCGGGCTGGCGATCAACGTGAGGAGAAGAAACGCGTAAATAATTTTTGAAACCCACGACATACATGACCGCCGAGTGATTACCGATACCCTACTCCACGCAACGCACCATACCAAACGCCATGGTACATCTCTATCAGCCCTTCATGGATTTATCAAAATTAAAAATCCGGTCAAAAATTGCCCGATAAATTTCACGCCGCGTAATGATGCCGACCAACTTTCCGTTCTTTAGCACCGGCAGGCGGTGAATGCCGCGGGCGAGCATCACGGCGCCGATCTGCACCGCCGGAGTTTCCGGTGTCGCCGTGATCGGCTCCTTGAGTATATCTTTGACGTTCTTGTCGCCGGCTTCTTTCAGGCGGTTTTCCATCCCATCGGGCCCCAAACACGACATCAATGCCTGCTCGTCGTAGAACTCGCCGTACGTCGGGAACAGCGCCCGAAACAGATCTTTCTCGGATACAATACCAACCAGTTTCCCACTGGCATCAATGATCGGGGCGCCGGAGAAATGTCCTTGGTGCAGTATCGCTGCGGCCTCCCGGATGGTCGCGTCAACTGGAATCGTCGCAAAATCCTTTACCATGATATCTTTCACGCGTAAAAATTTTGGCATAGGCGCGAATGGCGATAAGGGTTAGAAACGTCGCCCGCAGGCGTACGTATTATACTGCCGGTCTTGCAGGAACGCAAAAAAATAATTCCCTCCTTTGATACATAACCAACAAACCATCGCGCCGCCACGGCGGCGATAGTCACAGAAGAATGAACCATTACCCGATTTGAAAGCTACCACCTTACAATGTGATCCACCATTTTTTTACAAAGTCGATGCAGGATGGAAAAATCGTGAACACTATCAACAAAATACTGACCAAAATGAGGCGCACGATCGTTTCCCACGTGATGATGTTATAAAATATTGAGCCGATCTTACTTCCCTTCGGCACACCGATCTTATCCGATTCGTTCAGCAATACGATCAAGAAAATCAGAATAATGGGCAAGAGCATGCCATTCACAACTTGCGAGAACAGCATAATCTGGAATAAGGAAAAATAGGAAGTCAGGACAAAGACTGCGGACAGCGCGATGATACCGGCCATGAGGCCGTAAAAAACGCGGGCTTGTTTCCAGGTCCGGTTCATGCCATGTTCAAAACCCAAAGCCTCACAAATCGAATAGCTCGTGCTCAACGGCAAAATAAACGCGCCCAACAATGAAGCGAAAAAGAACCCAAAGGCAAAAATATTTTTGGCCAAGCTACCCAAAATGGGCGTTAACGAGAGTGCGGCTTTCTCCGCGCTGTCGACCAGTATTCCATGATCAAACAAAACATTCTTGGTCGTGATAATGATCATGGCCGCGATGAAGCAGGTAAAAAAAGCGCTGAAATAGACCTCTAACTTTTCTATCTTATAATGTTTGACGTCGATCCCCTTATCCACCACATAGGATTGGATAAAAAACTGTCCCCACGGAGTAATCGTCGTACCCATAATGCCCAAAAGTACCAGAAAAAATTCCCGGTCCGCCGGGAAGTATGGAGTCACACTACTGGTTACCACCTCGAGCCAGTTGGGATGCGACATGACCGCGGACACGACATAGACCAGAAAAAAAGTTGAGATAACCAGAAAAAAACGTTCAACTTTTTTA
>Ga0209541_10010974_pt1 | contig 14288 bp, 16 predicted proteins | sample RifCSPlowO2_01_FD_184027 | JGI IMG/M metagenome (GOLD analysis project Ga0209541, IMG submission 184027) | Groundwater microbial communities from Rifle, Colorado - Rifle CSP2_plank lowO2_0.1 (SPAdes) (version 2) | ecosystem: Environmental > Aquatic > Deep subsurface > Groundwater | place... | reverse complement strand
ATTAATATAGGTCAATTCGTGGATCGCATCAATAATAGTGTTAGTGGAAAAAGCAAGGGAGAACTTAATGAGAAAGCAAAAGAGGTTTTAAATGGTTATGATAAACGTTGCCCCTTTCTTCCTGCTGTAGCTTTCAAATATGAACAGTTTAAACATAACCACCTTAAAGGCGAAGCCGTTGCCCCCTTAGATGAAGATCTTAAAACTAAATTCTTAGCTGCATTTCAAAATCCTCTCTTGTTAACAGATCTTGAAACAGAATTATCTACCGAACTCGGTTCCCCTATTTTAATTTCGGTTCTTCCTGATCCTGAAAAAGTAAAACCAACCGATGTCGCGTTATACAGCGGCTCTCGCCGAGTCGATTCCATTAAAAATCAACGTCCAGACCATTTTTCTGCTTTGGAAGGCCTGACTCGTTCCTTTTTTGCCATCCGCGTTTTATGCCCTGCAAATCAACAGGAGCAAATTTCTCGACAACATCAGAAAGTTGCGGAAATTTTAAGAACGGCCACGGAAAAACATACTAAAAATCATTAATTTCGCTTTCTTCAAGAACTGGAAAACTCTCTCTGCTTCACTAACAACTCTAACCATTTTTCCTCACCTTTCTCTAAAATTACTTCCCGCCATTTGTCATATATTGCATGTCCTGTCGCTTCTTTCAGAGAATCAACTGTATGAGGCGAACCATTTTTTACAATCTCGGCTGATTTAAACTTTTTTGGAAGGTTCAAGAAAGGGTGATCATATCCAAAGAGTGGTTTGAGTAAAGGCCATTCTGCTTTTCTGTTTAAAAACTTCTGCACATACCACTCTGCCGGCTTATTTCCCGTCGCTTTATCGACAATAAACTGCTCATTTCCCGCATATAACTCGTGAAAGATTTCTCCGAATCCAGTAATCTTATCTGCTAAAGAAACAAGCTGAGCTACAACCGTATCTTTTCTCGATGCGGCCATAAGGAGTTTCTTATAACTAAAGCCATGAAATCTTTCTGGAAACTCTGCTGCCAGTTCTCGAATCGCCAGTCGTTCATCAGCTTTTAATGCCGCTCGTTCATCATCGTTCATTCTCGATTTTAGATAGGCAGAAACATCTCCCTGTTTCATTCTCAATTCCGGGTCATCATGCACCAGCGCTTGGGTTATTGTCTCCCGCCGTTCTCTCATCCCGAAATTTGGAGCAAATGTTCGTTCTGCATAAGGCAATAATTCTCCTACGGTCCAAGAAACCATTAAACTATGATCTTCTAACGTGGTTCGATAATACATCACTTCAAATCCACTAAATCTCTGCACTTGCCGCAATTGCTCCACTCTAGCTTCAAAACCTCTTGGGCAATAATAAGACATTAATCAGAAAAGTCTTCTACTATCTTATAACTATTTCTTTTCTAAAAAATATATCTTGTATGTCTTGCATTCAAACCTTAATCATTATCTACTCGAGGCGCTAAAATAAAACTCATCAGTAACTTGTCTTGTAATTTATAATCCAAGCGGAGGGGGTAATCGGTATTAAATGATAACGTCGCTCTGTCACTTAATTTTCCCCCGGGAATCATCTTTTTGAGGTATTCGAGAGAATACTTCGCTTTATATTTACCATCTCCTTTGGTCTTTATGGCGGTATTTTCATCCGACTTTATTTCAATAAAGGCCTTTGACAAGTCTCCTTCCGCTTTTACTGATAGTTGCTCTTTTTCGCCTAAAAAAGTTACCGATTCAGCCACAACACTAACGTCTTCAATTGCTTCTGCCAGTAAACCGGAACCCATTTCTACAATAACCGGAAATTGCAGTTCTGGAACTTTTTGCTCTTTTTCCTCTAATTCTAAGGTTGGTAATGAAAAAGAGCGTGTCGTATTACTTTTCATCTGAATTTTAAGTCTATTGTCTTCCGTCGTTTCTAAGGTAAGCATATCTTCGCTTTTTGCTCGCCTCAGGATCTGCTTTAAATTATTCAAATTAACCGCCATCTCTTCTGGTTGCTTAACTTCATAGTGCGTAAAACAACTGCTGAGAAGCTTAAAAATAACCATCGCCACATTTGCCGGGTCCATGGCAATGAGTTCCAATCCATCCTTGCCAACTCTAAACTTCGCTTCTGTCACTAAATCAGAAATGATAGAAATACTTTCCTTAAAATATTTTGGTTCTGCTAACACTATTTTCATAACTTCTTCCCCCTCAAAAACCTCGAACCAGATTTTCTTTATAAAGTTTGTTGTTGTAGAAGAAGTATTTACTCTAAAGTAATCCTTTGCCCATCTAGCATTACATGGGTATTCTTAAATCCCAGTTGCGTGGCCATCTCTTGCACGATTCTCGCTTTTTCATTCTCAGCATGAATAGGAATAATATGTTTTGGTCTTACCATCTCTATTAAGTCTCGTTCATCTTCCCGTGCTCCATGCCCGGAAACATGAACATCGCGAAAAATTCGTACGTTATTTCCTCGCAATGATGTTTCCAAGATCTCTCTGTTCTTTTTATTAACTTCGACGGGAATGACTTGACAACTAAAAATTACTAGATCTCCTGGTGTAAAGTGAAAATCAAACCCTCCGGCCGCCATTTGTGTTAAAATAGATCTCGGTTCTCCTTGATGGCCAGTACAGACAATAAGATACTTATCTTTCCCTTCCCTCTGTATTTTCTTAAATATCCTTTCCACTTTATCCCAATGTCTTACTAACTCGACATCCTTGGTAAACTGTACTAATTTTAACCTTTCTGCGGCTCGCACATATTTATCAAGAGATCTTCCTAAAAAGACAATCTTTCTCTTCAGTTTTTTACCCATTTCAATGATACTTTTAAGGCGGGCGATATGTGAAGAAAAAGTGGTTACAATCATCGCCTTGCCTTTGCTGTCAATTCCTAACATTACTTCTTTCAACATTTGCCGTGCCACGGCCTCAGAAGGGCATTTTCGCGGTTCATGCGCATAAAGACAATTCATAATGAGTAACAAAACCCCTTCTTTTCCTACCTTCTTAATACGCTGATAATTTGGTTTTTTGCCTAAAGTCGGGGTGTCATCTAACTTAAAATCATTGGCGTACATGATTTTTCCGTAAGGAGTATGCAAAACGACAATTGCCGTATGGGGAATGGAATGGGTCACATTAATGAACTCAACTGTAATTTTTTCCGAAAGTTTATACGAAGAATTAAGTTTCTGAGCAATAAACTGGTTGGGGATATTCATCTGTTCGTCAACAAGAATTGTTTTTAGCACTTCAATCGTATAAGGCGTTGAAATCACTGGTACTGTAGGGAATAATTTAGCCGCAAAAGGAATCGCTCCTACATGATCTAAATGCCCGTGACTGGGAATAATAGCCTTAATTTTCTCCTTCCACTCTTCGATAAAAGTATAATTAGGAACGGCCTTAACTTTTAACAACTGTGTATAGCTTCTGGCGCTAATATCTTCCCGATCTTCTGTATATTTAATGTAATCTTCCATAGATAAACCCATGTCCAGAATAACAACTTCCTCATCAATTTTAATCGCGACAGAATTTCCTTCTGTTTTAGAAAAACCACCAATGCAACAGACTTCAATAGGCATTTTCAAAAAAGTATTCCTCGATGGTTTAAAAATGTTTGTCAGCTAAGTTGAAGATAGAGGGCTGTTCTGAAGTTCTCTCTTCATTATTTTTCTTCCCAAAGAATTTATAAAATAAAGCTAACCCTTAAACAGCATGGCTTTATCATTAGCAAAGAAAGGACGCCTGGCAAGTTCCTTTCTTAAATCACAATTTTCTCCTCTGCCTTTATGGACTCATCTCTGGGTGACTGACAGATGCAACCTGGCCTGTTCTTATTGTGAGGTCGTTGAGAATAAAAAGAAAGATCCCTCTGCCGAAGAAGTTACATCGTGGATTTCTCATGCTTATGATTTGGAAACAGCCGTTATTGCTTTTATGGGTGGAGAACCAACATTACGCAAGGATCTTCATGAACTCATCAGATCAGCTTCTAAAAAAAATCTTATAACTTATCTCACCTCTCATGGCCAAAAAAAAGCTCTTAGTTCAGAAAATCTCGCTAAATTTGGAGAAGCAGGCCTCGATATTTTGGAAATTTCACTTGATGGATATGATGCTCTTCAAGGTTCTGAAAAAACATTACGAGGGGATGAAAACCTTATAGATCGATTAGAAGATGCAAGAGAAAAGTATGGGATTTTGTATAAAGCGCACCAAGTTTTGGCGCCAGAAGCTTTAGATGAAACACCTAAATTATTGGATCTCGCTGAAAGAAGGTTACTGCCTATAAGCTTCGGTTTGGTAACAGAGTTTGCCGGTTTTTTTAGGCGAAGTGCCATCTATTCTAATATAAATATTAAAGAAAAATTAGAAAAAACACTTGCACTTATTGTAGAGAAAAAAAGAAAAGGCGTACCTGTAGTTAATCCTTTTGCCTATTTTGAAGATGCGCTGCGGTTTCTTCGCGCGCCTTTGCGATGGAATTGTGATATTGGCACATATATGATTCAGGTCGCTACAAATGGAGAAGTCTTTCGATGTTCTAAATATAACAAATTAACTACGGGAACAAAATTTATTGATACTGATCGCGACTATTTCAGAAATGGAGAACATGGAAGTGAAGAATTACTAGCACGATGTAATCGCAAGTGTTTTTCCGCCTGCGCTTATACAACCTCTCATTTTAGGTGTCATCCTCATGATTTTATTGTTAGTTATGCTCTTTCCAATTGAAATTTATTGAAAAGAAGAATTCCTTTCTTATCTCTAATCACCACTACACACTCTAAGCAGAGTATATTTTTAATTTTTATTTATAGTTAGCTTCCTAACAATTTAAAGTTGATAAGAGGAAAGCTTATAAATTTCTCTCTCTTAAAAATGATTTATACCATGCCTTTTTCACTTAGCAGGTTAAAGAAACATCACTGGAAATCAATCTGGGCAGGAAATTGGACTTTGCTCCCTTGTTCTGACTGGGGGGAGCACTACACTACCACTTTGAAAGTATTTGGCAAATTATTTCTCAGTTCTGTCGTTTTTGTCTTTCGAGAAGGGAACGTCAGCTGCTGGGTTATTGAAAGAGAAATAGAAAATTTTGGAAGGCATTTAGCTGAAACTGTAGACAACGACTTAAGTAAAGTTAATGCTGTTAGTAAAAATCTGATGCGTCAGACTGACATCGCTTTGCATTTTATGCAAGAAAAGCAGAGCGTCATTACAATTGAGGATTATCAGCGATATTTAAAAATAATAAGAGATTATTACACCGCCCATGTATTCACTAAATATTTAGTTGATAATTTAGATCAAAAATTCATTCATAAATCTCTACCTATTTTACAAAAAGCTCGTGTTTACGCTGAACCAGTCTTTTCAGAAACAATTCAGTTTGATCAGCGAATTGCCCGGCAAATTAATCAAAGAACAGGTTTAGATACAGATCTCGCCTTATTTTTGACCAAAGAAGAAGTGATCCTTTTCTTCAATGAAAGTCTTCTCCCTTCCAAAGAAGAGTTAAAAGAACGAAGATATTTCAGTGTTTTAATATTCCAAAATGGTTTTAAGAATGTTTATGTTGGTATTCGAGCAGAGAAAATAGAGAAAGCCCTCTTTCCAAGTATAAAAACAAAAATTCTTAAGGGAAGCAGTGCTTATGGAGGTAAAGTAAAAGGGATAGTGAAAGTTGTTTTAGATCCTCAAAAAAGCCGTGATTTTAAAGAAGGAGATATTTTAGTCACAAGCATGACTCGTCCAGAATATTTGCCACTCATACAAAAAGCCGCTGCTCTTGTGACCGATGCTGGTGGAATTCTGTCTCATGCGGCAATTACCGCACGAGAGTTAAAGAAGCCGTGTATTATTGGCACAAAAGTTGCTACAAAAACATTTAAAGATGGCGATATAGTCGAAGTGGATGCAAACATCGGAGTTGTAAGAAAAATAAAATGACCATTTCCTGGAAAAAATTTATTAGCAGAGAAGGAGTCGATTTACTTACCATCTCAGGATTAGATGTGGTTTTTTATGCTTGCATACGGGAGTACGACAGAGAAACAAAAGAGCTTTTTTTACCATTCTCGAGAATAAAATTCTCACCCATTATCTTTGTGTAAATCCACTTTTAGTAGGCCGTGCTATTTATCGAACTTATTTTCGATCACCAAAACAAGTGAAAAAATATTATGCTCAGGGAAAGAAATTCTTAAAGAAAGTCCAACAGTCGACAGAGAAATGGAAAAACCCTAAACATCAACGGTATGTGTGGGAACTAACAGCCTTTCGAGAATGTCGTACTCAGTTTGAACGCATCAATTATCATTTTAGTATTTGGCCTTGGTGGGGTATTGAATCCTGGGGAAAGGAAACCACCAAAGAAGATTTACGTAAGAATTTGCTGCTCTTGCAGGGCGTTGAAGAGATAAAATACATCACTGGCGAATATGATATAATGCTTAAAGTGAGAGTAAAGGATATGGGGGAATTGAATAATCTTTTGCTTACTAATTTGCGAAAAATACCTAGGATTGGCCAGACTAACAGCATTTTTGTTTTAGAAGATGTGAGATAGATTTTCCTACAGTCATCTCATCTGCTGCAATAATTCTTCCTTTCTGGGGAACTTCTTCTGACATTCAAAACAGATCACGTACTGCTTCTTTGATCCAGGCTTCTTCATAATCGTTCCTTTAATCTTCTCTAAAAACAAGCGCTGAATTTTATTGCTGCAAAGAGTGCATGTTGTCATGAAGAAAAGTGGACCATTCCTATTTTTAAATCTACTTATTTCCTTCGCGATTACTTTTCCAAATTAAGCATGGCGCAACTGATAAGTAGTTAATAAAAAGTTTTATAAATAAATGGCTTTTAAGTAGAAAAATGACTTCCAAAGTCTCCATAGAACAAAATTTAGCCCATTTGGGCGTTCCTGATGTTGTAACTAGTGTAGAACTGTTAGTAAGTATCTGGGAAAGGTTACCTTCGGAAAGCCGAGAGAAAGCGTATTTCCTTCTTGCGGAAGAAGAGGAAAGAAGAGAAAAAGGTAAATATATTCTTATAAGACCTCCAACAGAAGCAGAGATCCCTAAAGTAGTAGAACTTAGAGATCAATTCTTTTCTGTTATCCACGACATCAGCGGACTTTTAGAGGATGAAATAGTAGGTTTTTGTCTTCTCGCCTTAACACCAAGACAAAGGATAAGGGGATACATGTTATATGAAGAAGAGCCTGCCTCTCGTTATATTCGTGAAATTTTTGTCTCTCCGCCTCACAGAAGACACGGAGTCATGACTCGGTTACTCGGCTTTATTGATGATGGCTCCCGTCCTTTGCATCTTCTCGTTGCCAGGGATAATGATGATGCGTATAACGCCTTCTTACAGTATGGATTTCAGTTTGATGGCCATGGCTCTTCTGATTATCTTTCTATGACGAAAGGAGTTGCCGCAGATTTTTCTTAACCAAAAGGAATAAAAATAAACCTTATATTAGGAAATCCATGAGAAAACGTATCGCTGTTATTGACAGGAACAAGTGCCATCCAGACGAATGTGGCAACTACCTTTGCGCTAAACTCTGCCCCGTTAATCGTGCCGGAGCTGATTGTATTTATCCAGGGGATGACCCAGGAAAGAAAGCCCGCATTGACGAACTTCTCTGTACTGGCTGTGGCATCTGCCCTAATCGCTGTCCTTTTGGTGCTATTACCATCATCAACCTCCCGGAAACTCTGAACAAACCACCCATTCATCGCTATGGAGAGAATATGTTTGAATTATATTCCCTTCCTTCTGTTCTCTTTGGCCAAATTACAGGAATCGTCGGCCGTAATGGTATTGGTAAATCTACGGCCTTAAAAATCATGGCCAACCTGATAAAACCAAATCTGGGAAAATGGAGCGAACCGGCCGATTTTAAACTTATTATTAATTATTTTAAAGGAACGGAAATGCAAAAGTTTATGGAAAAGCTTCATAAAGGAGAAATCTCACTCTCTTACAAACCACAACAAGTGGACTTAATCCCTAAACAATTCACAGGAACAGTCCGGGAATTGCTACAAAAAGTTGATGTTAAAGGGAACTTAGCCGAGATTACCAAACAATTACAACTAACTCCTTTCCTTGACACGCAAATTTCCGCCATTTCTGGAGGTGAATTACAACGTGTGGCCATTGCCGCGACAGTTTTAAAGCCAGCAGCTTTATACCTTTTTGACGAACCTACATCCTATCTTGATATTAAACAACGTATTAACATCTCCCGTTTCCTTCGCACTTTGATTACCGACCAAAAAGCTTCTTTAGTAATTGAACACGATCTTGTTATTCTAGACTATATGACTGATGTTGTTAATATCATGTATGGGTATGAAGGTGCCTATGGTATCGTTTCAGGTGTTAAGTCAAATCGGGAAGGAATTAATGCTTTTTTGGAAGGATACCTCAAAGAAGAAAATATTCGTTTTCGTGATCATCCCATAAAATTCACAACCATTCCTGATGTTAAAAGCGGCTTGCTGGTGAAACTTATTTCCTGGAAAAATGTAGAAAAAAAACTTGGCAATTTTATTCTCAAAACGAAAGAAGGGCATCTTAATCGTAATGAAATTATCGGCATTCTTGGTGAGAATGGTATTGGTAAAACGACGTTTATTAAGATGCTAGCAGGCATGATTAAACCTGAGAAAGGTGAAATTAACTGTAATATAAAAGTTTCTTATAAGCCCCAGTATCTAGAAACTGATTCGGAAACCTTAGTAAGTGAATTTTTACAGCAGGCTCTTGCGAAATATGAACATCAGCTTGTGAAACCCCTTGATTTAGAAAAACTCTTTGCGCAGAAACTTTCCCAACTCTCTGGGGGCCAATTACAGCGTGTCGCTATTGCCTACTGCCTATCGCAAGACGCGGACTTATTCCTTCTTGATGAACCATCAGCCTATTTAGATATTGAACAGCGTTTACTTATTTCCAAGATCCTGAGAAACATCACTCAAGAACGTGATATCACCATCCTTGTTGTTGACCATGACTTAATGTTTTTAGATAATACTTCTGATCGTCTTATGGTTTTTACTGGAGCTCCTGCCAAACAAGGTCTTATGGAAGGTCCTTTTTCCATGGAAGAAGGCATGAACCGATTTCTTAAAGAATTAGGTATTACCCTCCGCAGGGAAATTCGATCTCACCGCCCCAGAATTAACAAGCCTGGTTCCGTTAAAGATCGAGAACAAAGGGAGCAGAACAAGTGGTATTATTCTTAGTTAAGTCCAATTTTTCTCTGGGTGCCTAAAACCATCTTACTTTATCGCTAAATGATTTAGCTCTAAGAAATTCTCTTTGTCGTTTGCTAAAATATTTACTAACTAATTTATCTAAATAATTTTCTCTATAAACTTCAACAATTAGATTTTTAGTTTCGACATCATTCCATGGATATTTTTTTTACTACATACCATTTTGCATGTGTTTCTGGCGCATAAGCCATTTGCATTGGATAGAGTTCAAAATGTTCTTCGTCCCATTCAGGAATACAAATCACCAACATTTTTGAGCCCTAATTTCTTACACTATTTGCGCTATGGTCCATAGATTCAAGAGGAGAATCTGTCCAATAATGTGGAATGTATATTGTATTAGCAAAATCATCCCAATATTCTTCATTCGTTCCATGGAATAAAGGATTATGTGCCATAATTACTACTATTAAGTTACCTTTCATAAAGATTTCTATGGCGCCCCTCGAAAAACTCCCCTGAATTTCTGTTCCAAAAATTCTCGGTAGCTCCAAGTATTCGCGAGGACTTTACAGCATATACATACGTTTAGTAAAATACTAATCAGTCAGCGACTAAACCTTTATAATCCTGCTTTCTTTTTTATATCGATCATGAAAGAAACTAAATGGGCGGGGATAGCTGCAATTGCCGATCATTTGCTCTTCCCTTTTGGATAATTCTAATAATTTATGGAATATATGAACTAAGTAATGGTAATTTTTTAGCCTTAATTCCCCTTATCATCGGCGCAGGAGCATTAATAATAGACGCCACATTCGTAATCGAAAACAGAAAAATAAAATAAGTTTTATGATCTGATCGTAAAAGAGCACATACTTTTTTAAATTCCTCTTTACACTTCCACGTTCAGGTGATTTTCATGACTATGCCTAAGAAAGATGTAGAAAAAAGGTTAAAAGACCTTAAACAGGAAATAGCTTCTTTAGAAGTAAAATGTCAAGCTGGTGCGGGGAAGAAAGAAGATTATGAATTGTTGGCAAAGATGAAGCGGAGACTAAAATAAAATTATTGACAAAAATAGAAAGGAGGTAAAAACATGAATAAGTTTTTGAAAAGGTTGTCGTTAGGGTTAATAATTTGGGCAATCCCCTTAGTCACCAGTTTTTTTGTTTGGGACGTAAAAGCAAATGCTCCAGCAGTAAGTGTGGCTTGGTTTAATGCCCTCATGTCCTTTACTTGGGCAATCGGTTTTGTCATTGCCGCGTTCTTTTGGTTTAAAAATATAGAACAAGATGCAGTTAAAGAAGGATTGACAACCGGGATTACTTGGTATTTAGAAGCAGTTATCCTTGATTTGATAGTGCTCGTAGGAGCTTTTGGAATGACGATAACTGATTTTTACCCTCTGCTTTTAACATATCTAGGTACAGTAGTAATGAGTGTGGGAATAGGATACATTATTAGGAAATAATTTTTTTTAATTATCAACATCCTATTGACATCATGCCCCGCTTTTACTCTCCCCTTTCACTATTCCTGCCCCGATAAGATGTGCGGCTCTAATCGCCTCAGGAATAAAACTGTGCGTGCAACAAACAGAGAGGATTTCTTTTGCTTCTTCCAAAGAAATTCCCGCCGTTTGAACGTAAATTGTTCCTTCTTTGATTCTCACTTCAGCTGGTTTTCCAGCTTTTTCCATCAAAGAATACTTTTTTTCCATCCCTAATTTTCTTAATGTTTTCTCTAAACGCTCAAAATCAGGCCTCTTTCGCACCACCACGATAACCGGAATTCCTGTATGTCTCCACAGACTTTCAATATTTATCACATTAAATCCTCCTACGGCAATGCCATCAAGGAAAATTACCTGAAGTTGGGGCTTAAATTTAGTTTTATTGATCATTTCAATAATCTTCACCGTTGCATCTTCACCATCAACTTCTACTTTCGTGCTTAAAACACCATCCATAAATTGCCCACCACGAAAGACCGTTGCAATAACAAAACATTTTTTATCATCATGAGAAAAAGAAGCATCATCAATGCCAACGACTCGAATCTCCCATTTCATCATCCTAAAAATAATTAACTATTTTTATAAATTATTTTAACCATAAGCATTAAATCCCGCAAAAAGGGCGAATTGTATCCCCCCTTGCTGGGTAAAATAACTGATTAATAACTGTTTCATAATTAGTGTCCTCATAAGTTCCCGCCTCAACAAAAATCACATTGATAAGAATATATATTCCCCAGGCGATAAGAAATCCAACAATAGAAGAAATAGTATTCGCCACTAAAAAAGCAAAGCTTAGTTTAGAAAATTTGAGCTTGATTTTCTGAAAGCTCCAGGCATAATAATATGCCGTAACTGTTTCTACTAATACGATTGGTATGAGAAGAAAGACATTTGCTCCATTGACCATTATATAATAAGGAAAAATAACATTGGCCTGAACGAAAGGAGTTGCGAATAAAAACACCAAGAACAGTAGAAGCTTAGCTTTCATAAGTACTCTTGCTTTTTTCAACACTATTTATTCCTTTCCTCATCAAAGGCTAATCTGAAACCCTCCCGTTCGCACCTCCACTCGCAGAAGATTCCACAGAAAATCGCCCTGATTTCCGTGAGTGGAGGCAAGGCGGTATGACGAATAGCCCAGTGCTCACCGGCCAATTGGCGATGATTTCATATTAGCTCCCACCAAAACTAAAAAGAAAAAAAGAATCCTATTTATTTTGTACAATAACCGTTCCTTGCAAGACTCGTTCTCGGTCATCAGGCTTATCATCATCTGCAAAATCTTCCATTTGATATTTGCTTACATACCTGTACACTCCTTGTGTCAAAAAGGTATATTCTCCGCTGGTTCCTGGCGACAAAAACATATCAGAGACGCACTCTTCAACAGTTAGTATGTGGTTTATTAAAAGACGATTACCTTTATTATCTTGGATACTATCTTTATTTATCCACTCTACAGTATCTCCCGCATTTATTATGATATCTGTTGGCATAAATTGTAAATTTTCTATCACTACTTCATGTACAATTCCCGTTGCTTCCGCCTGTGCTTTTCGATATTCATCCTCTGCTAATTCAATAACCGGAACTTGTGGAGCTTGTTGCGGTACTTGTCGCTGTTCCACACAACTGCTTAAGATTATAATAGTCAATAACAATAAACTAATGACTAGCACTCCTCTCATTTTCATAGCCTCCAAACACCCATCTTACTCTTCAGAAGTTCTCTTTTTTAATACTATTTCCCATTCTCCTTTATAATACTTATGGAAAGAATACAGCGCTCCCCCTACCATTACAAAGCTAAGCCACTGGCCTACGGTAAGGCTGAAATAGAGTGTTTCTTCCCTGAAAAAGTCTAAAATGAACCTTCCGCATCCTTCCCAGAAAATGAAATTCCAGAAAATAAAGCCAGCTTTAAACTTTTTTTTGTAACTAAGCCACAGCAGCCAGGCAAAGATCAGAAAACGCTTTACTGCTTCGTAAATAACGTATGGATGTCGGCAAATATCCCCTCCTCCTTTGTTCTTAAAATTCACGCACCAAGAACCATTCCAAGCTCTGCCCCCTAATTCTCCATTGACAAAATTAGCGATTCTTCCTAACGCCAGAGCAAAAACAGCAGGAATAACTAAGATATCGGCTAGCGGCAAAAAATCCCTTTTTTTCTTTTTACAATACAGCCATGCTCCTACAACACTTCCCACGAATCCTCCATGAAAACTCATTCCTCCCTGCCAGATTTTGAAAATATTCCCTAGATTCGATAAATAATATTTTGGTTCCCACAACAATTCAAAGAGACGCGCTCCAATAATGACTCCTATCATCACGTAAAAGATTAGATCCCAGACGTCTTCTTTACTAAGGTTGAGGTGTGCACGTTTCTTCTGTAAGAAATAAACTCCTAACAGGAAACCAAAGACATAAACTAACCCGTACCATCGTATCTCTAAAGGTCCTAGATTTAGTAATGTTGGGTTAAGATTATGAAGATACATCTTTTCTTATTTTTAATCTCAATATATTAAATTTTCCTTTCTCCGATCAAAATAACTTTCACGAAAGATTTAAATAAAATCAATAAGGGCAAATTCCAGCATGGCGGCTGTCGTATAACGGCTAGTATGGGGGCCTGTGGCAACAAAAAGCAAAATTTGTTGTGGAGAGCCCTTGGAGGGAGTTCGACTCTCCCCAGTCGCCCTCTATTTTCTTCGATGGCGATAATTTTAAATAATTCCCTTAATTTCCTAAGACTTTCTTAAGGAGGAAAAGATGAATAAGACCTGTATTTTTGGCTATGAACTGCTTTTGGATTGTTACGATTGCCGTCCTAGAGTTTGCAGCGACTTAGATCATTGCTATAAATTTCTCGATAAACTTGTAGAATTTATTGGCATGGATAAACAAGAAGAGCCAACTATTTTCCGTACCAATGGAAAGCGTTTTCCTGGAAAAGAAGGGCTAAGTGGATGGGTGCCTCTCGCTCAGTCATCAATCGTCATTCACACCTTATCAAAGCATAATTTCATTTCTGTTGATGTCTACAGCTGTGGCCAGTTTGATAAGAAAAAAGTAGTCACCTTTGTCAGAAAATACTTTTCTCCAAAGAAAATTGAAGCTCAGTACCTTCTTCGCGGGAAGCATTATTTTTGCGATTAAACTACTTTTGAGAAAGAGTACGTAATCTATTATCCCGAAACTGGTTTACATCACGAAAGTGGTTTACATTCATTCCATACTTCTTTTGGGGTTTTATAATGGAGGCTCATGTGGAGCCTCACTTCATTATAATGCTTGATATAATCGCTTAAAGAGGAGAATGTGCCAATGGCATATTCTTCTTTATAGGTTCGAAAGAACCTCTCTACCTTGCCATTGGTTTGCGGTCTGTTCACTCTTGCTAAGCAATGCCTTATTCCAAGAATATTTAGCGTTGATCTGAACAACGTATTTTCCTGTTCAGCGTTGGGATGATTGGCATAATATTGTGATCCATGATCGGTCATGATTGCTT
>Ga0209541_10010973_pt1 | contig 14289 bp, 13 predicted proteins | sample RifCSPlowO2_01_FD_184027 | JGI IMG/M metagenome (GOLD analysis project Ga0209541, IMG submission 184027) | Groundwater microbial communities from Rifle, Colorado - Rifle CSP2_plank lowO2_0.1 (SPAdes) (version 2) | ecosystem: Environmental > Aquatic > Deep subsurface > Groundwater | place... | reverse complement strand
TAACTATACTCTAAACAATCACTTAATTAATTCTAGTCTAAAGTAGAACAAAAGTATGATTTATCATCAATCTATTTAAGATAAAAAATGAGAATAAAATTATGAATTTTGATTTAAAAAATAGAACAATATTAGGAATAGTTTTAGTTTTGACATTATCTTTGTCGTTATTTTTGGTAAATTCGGTAAATGCAGATACGGAATCGCCAAAAAAACAGTACAAACGAGGGATTCCAGCAGAAGATATCACTTGTAAAACAGGTCTTAGTTTGGTGATACGAACCAATGGATTTGCAGCATGTGTCAAATCTACAACTGCCGATAAATTAGAAAAGATGGGACTGATAACAAAAATTATAAAATTAGAAAAATATGTTTCTAAAGATTCAGAAAAATACATTCCCGTGAATAATTCAGAAGAAATTTCAATAGTTCCAGCATCAACTGGAAGCATAGTAAATGTTTACATTACCGATGATGACTTGAATTTGGCTCATAATGGAGTAGAGACAGTATCAACTGGGGGATTGTTTGAATTTACAATTAATGGAATCTCAATTGATGGACCTTCAACTATGATTGAGACAGGACCCGACACTGGACGATTTTATGTAAAATTAGAATTACCAGATACCATTAATGGCATACCTTTGGATCAAAATGATGTTGTCTTGATAAAATATTTGGATGCATCAGATTATTCAGGAAATGAGCAGATTATAACTAAATCAATTCCATTGACAAATTCTTATGCAAAAGTAGAGACATCAAGTGGTGGTTCAAGAATTGGACATGAGTTTACTGTTAGAATTTATGAGCCAGATGCAAATTTGGATTCCAAAGATGAAGACAAAATATCTCTTAGTCAATTCGAGTATAGAGGAGAAGGTGGAATTAGAACAACACTTGCAAATCCTAGCTTTGATGCAAATTCCGCATATATGATTGAAACAGGACCAAACACCAGTACTTTTGAAGTGAAAATAGAGATTCCTAGAAGATTAGATGGCAAGGTAGTGGATATAGGAGATTGGTACGAGATCAGATACATTGACAGTTCAACTCCATCTGGTACTGATGAAAAAATAGTTTTGAAAGGAAGAATTGGCTAGAGTTTAACTCAAGTAAAACATTAGTGAATAATAAGTACAACCTAAAGATTTTATTCAAACCAACAAAGTATTGTTGTGCTAAATACAGTCTACAAGGATGCCATTATCAACAGAGAAAAGATGTTGTCTATTCTAAAGGGACCAAAATTTGAGCAAATTTTACAAAAAGCAAAGGAAAATTGGGTTGAATTTACGCCTACAAAACAAGAGGTGGTTACAGCAGGAATTGACAGTAGTTTTAACAACACAAGATTTCAGGGAATTGAGCTTTGGGCTACAACTGCAGTGTCCATAAAATCAGATGGACAAATTTTAGTTGATTTACATGATTCAGGATTAGGATCAGATATTGACCTTTCAAAGATTGCAAGCAAAATGGAAATTGATGCTTGTGAAAGAACTGTTGATTTAGTAGATTTAGTGTTAATGGATGGTTCACTCCATTCACAATTTATGACAAGACAATCATCACTAGATACAATAGTTGTAAAAACTATGAAAAAAAGAGATAATGTAATTTTCATTGCAAAGACATCAAATACAAAAAAACAATTTGAGAATCTAGGTTCTTTGGCAGGCGATATTTTTTATTACAATCACATTACAAATGGTCCTGGATTTAGCAAGATATTTGTCGAAAAAAAATACGGAATAGATAAAGTGATTTCATCTACATTTGTCAGATTAAGTGATTCAACACCAATCATAAAGCTAGAATTTTTAGGAGGTCATCGTGATAATGATGAAATCAAATCCACAATGAACAAACTGTATAAGAGTAGTATAGGAGGATACCCATATGCATTAAAGCTTGCCCATAATAACTGTAAAATATCTGATAAAGAACTTGCAAAAATGGTTAGTTTGTTGGGATTAAGTAACGAAATTGGTTCACGTGAGGTTTTAGGTTGAACACAGGTTTTGTAATAGGTGAATCAAAGCCTACATTTGTAACTGCAATTACATCTAGGCCACTCTCTGTTGGAGAATATATCAAAATTGATTCAGATGAAGGGGAAATTTTGGGATTGGTTGAGAAATCTTCAGTCTCTAGTGCTGCATTTGCAGATGTGAAAAATTTTGATGAAGCTGCAGAGAGTACAGAAATTGCAGAAATAAACAAGAGAGACAAAACATACACAGCACATATTGGAATTTTAGGATTTTTAGAAAATTTACGAAAAGGACAATCAATCATACCAGCTGTACCACCAATTCCTGGAACACCGATATCACAACCAACAAAAGAGGATTTGGAGGCTATTTTTAGTCCACAAAAAGAAGGTTGGGTCAAAATTGGAAATTTATTAAGAGATAAAACAATTGATGTCAAAATTAATCTAGATAAAATTGTTTCAAGACATTTAGGGATTCTAGCAATGACAGGAATGGGGAAAAGTAATCTTGTTTCTTTGATTACAAAACAAATTGGAAAACTAAAAGGAACTGTAATAATTTTTGATTATCATAATGACTATACAACATTAAATATTCCGCGAATTAATGTAATTGATGCAAAAATTAATCCAAGATTATTAGATGCAGATCAATTATCAGAAGTGTTAGAGATTAGAGATGGGGCCAATGTTCAACAGAGAGTACTAAGAATGGCATTTACAAAACATGTTAAAGAATCAAAAGAGTTTTGGAAGAAATTAGAAAATGAGGTAGAGTTTATTATAAACTCAGAAGACAAAAAGATCAAAGAGATCAGAACATCGGCATACAGAGTACAAGATATAATAGAAGAAGCTCAAAGAAGATTTGAAGATATTTTGGATCCAGATATGGGAGATCCAATAAGTTTCATTAAAGAGGGACGTACTAACATCCTAAATATTTCAGAATTGTCAGAAAAACAAGCAAATGTTGCACTTGCATTTTATTTACAACAGTTACTCAAAGATAGAAAAGATGCAAGCATTGTAAAACATGGAAGAACAAAGCGAGATAGAAGTTATAAATTCAATTCACCAATTTTTGTAATAATAGAAGAAGCACATGTCTTTATTCCAAAGGATCACGATACCAGTGCAAAATATTGGGCAGCTAAAATTGCCAGAGAGGGAAGAAAATTCGGATTAGGGTTAGGAATAGTATCACAAAGACCACGAAGTGTAGATCTTAATGTTCTAAGTCAGCTTGGTTCTTTTGCAATAATGAAGATCATTCAAGAAGATGATCAACGCCAAATAGCAGCCGCCACAGAATCTACTAGTCGTGAATTGATTGCTCAATTGACTTCTTTGAATGTAGGAGATGCAGTACTAGTAGGACAATGGACTAATTTACCATCACTTGTTCATGTTGAAGAGGTAAAAGAAAAGATAATGGGCGCAGATCAAAGTGCAGTCAATGCATGGGCAAATGCAGAAAAGATGAACGAAATTGCAGTGGAATCAACACAAGGACTTGTCCAAAAGGATTTGTTGTTAGATTAAATGTTATTTTCACATATTTCAGATACACATTTAGGATTAGTGCAATATGGATCAGAGGAACGAGAACAAGATGTGTATCATGTTTTTAATCAGGCCATAGACATATCAATTAAAGATCATGTTGATTTTGTAATATTTGCAGGAGATATTTTTCATGTTCCAAATCCAAATGGAACTGCAGTAGTTCAAATGGCTAATGCACTAAAACGATTAAAAAAAAATAACATAGATTCATTTTTTATTTTAGGAGATCATGATATAAGTAGAATTCGTGCAACACCAATTCCATATGTATATCATAATTTAGAATTTTCAAGATACATAGGACAAGGAAATCCAATTGATTACAAAGGAATTTTGTTAGTTGGATTTGATAAAATAAGAAAAGCAGAAATTTCACAATTTGAAGAAAAATTTAAAGCAGTTGATAAAATTGCAAATAATCACACAGGGCATAAAATTTTGGTGATGCATCAAGGAATTACAGAATTTAACAAGTTTGCAGGAGAGTTACAATCCACAGATTTGCCAAAAAATTTTACATATTATGCAATGGGACATCTACACGATCATGACATTAAGAAATTCAATCATCTTAAGGGACCAATAGCATATCCAGGTTCTATTGAACTCACAACAAGTGAGGGAATCAAAGAAACAAAAAAAGGATTTCTCGAAGTAGATATTTCAGATGAAGAAGCAAGATCTAATTGGATTGAATTAGATACAAGACAACAATTTTCATTCAAAACAGATTATGATGAATTGACAAAATCAATCGATGATATTTCTATAAAAATAGACAAAATGGAGCGGAAACCTATTGTAGAAATAAAAATTCAAGGTGAAAATATAGAAACAGACCAAATACAGGCACAGATTTCACGACTACATGCGCAAACATTGAGATGTTTTTGGCGAATTACTTCCAAAGAAATATCAGATTCATCAGTATTTCTAGAAAGACCAAATGCAATAGAGGATGAAATGTTTAGACTATCAGTTAATGCAATTGGCTCAGAGCAAATTGCAAGTTTTGCTATAAAGGAATTACTTCCACTGTTAGCCTCAAATCAGATCAAAGAGGCATCGCAAATAATAATTGAAAATTTTGAGAAATATAAAAAGGAGAAAGAAAATGATCACGTCAATTGAGTTAGGAGATTTTTTATCACATTCTGAAACAAAATTAGAATTTGGAAATGGAGTAACAGTATTTGTGGGACAAAATGGTGCTGGAAAATCAAGCATAATAGATGCAATCACATTTGCATTATTTGGACAACATACGAGAAAATCAAATAAAGGTTTGATAAAACGTGGAGCGAATCAAGGATTTGCCAAAGTAGAATTCAACATAAACGGAAAGCAATACCAAGCAGTAAGAAAAATAGATAACAAAGGTGGACTTGCTGCAAAATTCACTGAGAAAATTAACGGAGAATTTTTAGAAATTGCAGCAGGGGAAAGAAAACAATTCGGAGAATCTATGACACATGAGGTTGAGAAAACAATAGGTTTAGATTTTGAGAAATTAAAGATTGCATCCATTGTACAACAAGGGGAATTAAATGCCATAATTAAAGCAAAACCAAAAGAATTCAAAGAATTACTAAATGCAGTAATTGGAATTGATAAGTTGGATGTTGCATCAGAAGCAATGAAGACAGTTAACAAAAATTTTCGTGAAAAAATAAGAGAAGACATAGGATACGATGATACACATATTGATATTTTATTACGAGATCTACAAAAATACAAAATAGAACTTGAAGATGCAAGACCGCAAAAAGAACAACTCAAAGTAAAACAAACACAACTACAGAAAGAAATTACAGAACTTAGAATAAAATTAGAAACAGAAACTCCAAAGATAGACAAAATTAATCAATTAGAATTAAGAAAAAGAGAACTGCAAGCATATGCAAAAGAAGCTATTCAAGAAATCCAGCGTGAGATAGCCGAAAAAGAGCGTAAAATACGTGATTGTGAGGGATGTTTTGAGCATATAAGTCTGAAAAAAGACTTGGAATCAAAGATAGAAAAAATAGAGGCAGCTGTGGAAGGAGCTCAAAAAAAGATACAAGAACTAACAGGTCAAGTTGCATCACTTAGGGAAAAACAAGCACTTGCTGAAAAGATCCAGTTAAAGGATAACAGATGTCCTGTATGTGATTCAAAAGTTGAAAAACTAACCCCCTTATTTCAAGAAGAGCATCTAAAACAAGAAATTGTATTTCTTAAAGAACAGATGATTGCAACAGAGAAAGAGCGTACAATGTACAATCAAAAAAGAATTGAATTTTCTCAAAAACTACAAAATGCGAGAGATGCCGAAGCAACATTAAAGGCACATTCCATCAAAGATCAAGAAGATATAAGAAAAATTCAAGAAGAAATAAAATTAAAGAAAGGGATTCAAAAAATTCCTTTGTCTATTAATGGAAATCTATTAGAAATATCTCAAATAGACTCACATGCAAAAATGGTTTTTGAAAACATTACAAAGTTAGAACAAGAAATAAAAGGATTTAATGAAAAAGAATTTTTAAATCTAAAAGAATCTATTAATGAGAAACAAACTGATCTTTCACAAATAGATCAGAATCTAGGTGCAGTCACAGAAAAAATTACAAAATATGAAGAACAAATAAAATTAATACAAAATGCTGTTTCTAAGCTTAAAGTAGTTAAAAAATATGTGGGAGAATTAGATACTATTCAAATGAATATATTTAGTAGAGATGGTCCAGTTGCAACTAGTCTTAGATCATGGGCACTCAATACTATTTCAACAAAATCGTCAGAATATCTCACATTACTTAATACAAAAATTCAAAGAATATCACTTTCAGAAAAAGTACGTGATATCTCAATCACATGTTATTCTAAAAATGAAATATTAGATTTAGAATCACTTAGCGGTGGAGAGCAAGTTAGCGTGGCACTTGCACTGAGATTGGGAATGGCAAGCCTACTTGGGGCATCAAATCTTAATTTAATGATACTTGATGAGCCTACAACACATTTGGATGCAGAACGTAAAAAATCACTTGTTGATGTATTGTCTCAGTTATCAGACATTACAAATGTTGGAAAGCCAATGCAATTTATCATAATTACACATGATTCAGAGATATTTGAAGACTCTAACGTAGAAAGAATATACAAATTTGAATCAACGGAACAAGGAAGCAAGGTAATGGTACTTTAAGATGATTTTAATTTACAATAACTTTGCCTGTCATCCAAGGATGCAGCATACAATGGTAATCATATTCTCCAGAGTCAGTAAACACATACTCCCATTTCTGGTCCGGCATCATCATTCCTGAATCAAAAAGTCCATCATGAAGTGCAGGCAATCCACTAGTTACTGTGTGAGCTGCAGAATCGGTATTAATCCAAACTACTGGCTCTCCAGAATATATTTCAGTTTGATAAGGAAGATAACATTCGTTTGCAGTATCACATCCTGGAGAAGATGCACCTTGTGCCATTGTGACCTCTACAGGTGCTGCACGTTTTTCTGTAGGTACAACCTCTGGCTCAACTGGAACTACAACTTCAGGTTCAACTGGTGATGGCTCTCCAACTGCAATTTGATTTACACTCATATCATGAATTTTATTTACAATAATTTCTCCAGTCATCCAAGGATGAACCATGCAAAAGTAAGGATATTCCCCTGATTCATCAAATGTAAATTCAAAACTAGTTCCGGACATAAACAAACTAGAATCAAATATTCCATCCATTCCATCTGCAGGAGTTCCACTAGAAACAGTATGGGCTGCAGTATCATCATTACTCCACAAAACAGTGTCACCAACTTGAATCTCTAAAGAAAATGGAAGATAGCATTCACTGGTATTTTCACATCCTGGAGTTCCTGCACCTTGTGGAATTGAGATCATATGAGTAGTGGGAGATATAGGCATTGCAGATGCAGGTGGAGTTGTAATTGATTCAGCAGTTGCACTAACAGAGTAACTAACAGTAAATTGTGTAGTATTTCTGGTGTGAATTGCTAATGCATTTCCTGAAAACTCCCATGACCCCATTGCATTTGCAGGATCAAACAAATTTAGTGCATAAAGTGTTTGACCATCAGGAGTCCAAGCTGCTACAGGTCTTTCTGTAGGACCAAGTGGACCTGTAAGTGTAATTAATTGAATTGGCTCTGTTGCAGAGTAGGAAAGAATTCCTGAATAGAGATCATCTGATGGTGCAAGAATCATTACTAGTTGATGAGATTCATGTCCAATTCCTGGGTCTTGCTCTGACTGTAGTGTACCAGTATGAACAAGTGTAGAGAATTCTTTTTCCGTATAATCTACCATATAATCAACAGTGAATGGTTCGGTTTTCTTTGTATGTACTACTAGTGCATTGCCGGCAAATTTCCATTCTCCCTGAGAATTATCTGGATTAACAAATGTTAATGCATATTTTGTTATTCCATCTGGAGTCCAAGTTGCTTGCCCCTTTGCTTCTCCATCTGCTAGTGGACCATGCAAAGTAATTAGTTGAATTGGCTCAGTTGCAGAATAGTGTAAAGTACCAGAATAAACTTTCTCAGATAAGGGTAAAATAGTTACAGATTGATGAGATTCATGTCCAATTCCTGGATGCTGTGTAGATGTCATTCGGCTCCAACCATCTTTGAGTGGTGTAACGCACTCACCTGAATAATCAAGTTCAGTTCCTGCTGCATTTAGTGTACACATATTACCATAAGTCACACCATCAACTCCGCAAATTGGAACATACTCTTTTGTACAAGCAACTGGGTTTACCGGCATTCCTGAAAGATATCCAGGATCAATTGCAATCATAACCAAACTAATTGCAACCAAAACGCCAACTGCAATAATAATTCCAAGCGTAAAATTCATTTTATCCACCTGTTAGCTTTGCAAATTTTTCGTTCTTGCTTAATTTTTCCATAAATTCAATATTAGATAATGCTATCACTGCTGATTCCACTACTGGTCTATCAGGATCGTTTAATGCTTTTTCTAAAATAGATTTTGCCTCTTTTGAGCCAATTACACCAAGGGCAATAGCTGCCTCATGTCTTACAAACATACTAGGGTCATGCAACGTTGCATCAGCAAGTGCAGGTATACAACTAGAAAGGCACATCTGACCTAGTGAAAATGCGGCTTCGTGTCTTACAAGTTCATTTACATCATTTTTTAAAACTTGTGCAACGTGTGGAACTTTGTCTTCTCCTCCAAAATCAACTAAAATGCAAGTAGCGCGAGTTCGCACCACATAATCCGGATGAGTTAAAAGATTTACAAAATATGCAGTGTCTTGTTTTTCATATTTTGCCTCCATTTCTGCAAAAAGATCTAATCTGCTTTGAGTTACTGCCTGCATTTTGTTTTCAGGTTTTTTATATCCTATATTAGGTTACCCGAAATATTCAATATTTTACATATGCGTTATCTATTTAATGGAAAAAAAATCAACATGATATAATGAGTGCAATAATAGGACAAAAAGTGCCAAATTTTGAAGTGTCTGATTGGGTTCAAGGAGCCCCAACAAACTTTGATCAGGAAAAAGATCATATTGTTTTAGTGGAGGTATTTCAGGTGAATTGCCCTGGTTGTTTTATGCATGCACTTCCTGAAGCAATTAAGATCTACAACAAATACAAAGATGAGGGCGTACGCGTAATAGGAATTGCTACAGCATTTGAGGATTATGATAAAAATACTCTGAATAATTTGAAAATGCTAGTTGAAACCGGAGAAGTTATTGGTGAAACGCAAAATGCACTATCAATGTACGGACAGTTGCAACAAGGCAACAAACTGCCATACAAGATTCCATTTCCTCTTGCGATGGACAAGCTAGCTAAAACAGACGGTAAAGTAAGCGAAGACAAGGTATTACAATTCATTCATGGACAAATTCCAGAATTTGATTCCCAACCAGAAGAATATAGAAAACAAATCATTCAAAGAGTCAAAGACCATATGAAAACAAAAGAATACTCTGCAGAAACATTTGAAAAATTTGCATTGCAGGGAACACCATCTATGATACTAGTAGATAGAAAAGGAATTCTAAGAGATGTCTCTTTTGGACAATCAGGCAATGTTGAAGCAATGATTCAGAGATTACTAAAAGAGTAATTTAGAAATTCAATTATTTTTATTATTTTTTCCAGATTTTTTGTCTTTTGGTATTGGTGTTTTCTTTATAGTTTTCGTATGTTTGTTTTCAAGAAGGTCTATTGCTTTTTGATTTGATAGCGACCATGCATGAAACATCTGTTTGAATACATCGTTTAGCTGTTTGTTCTCAGAATTACCAATCTTGAGCTTGTAAGATTCCCAAGCCTGAACAATAGATTTGTTACTTTTCTTAAGAAATGCTAATGCTTCTTTTTCTCCCAACAGATCATGGTTTTAAAATACTAGTATTTTAGGAAATATCTAATAAAGAAAAACAAGCATTGCAGATAACAATGCAGAATCCACCAATTAATGCAATTTTTCCATTATCTATAAATTTTATTTACACAAACAAAATAAAAGCAAATCTAAATTTAGAAGAATCTATTTGTTTATTATAATTTTGTGACATATGCAGAAGCAGTTGACGTGTTTTAGATTCTTGGTAATTCTAGATGCACAGTCTTCTGTATGTTTCATAAGAAAAAACATGTTAGGTTTTAACTTAAGTTTTTAGGAATTAGAATCAACACTACCAAGATGAGATATTAAACAGTATCAACATTATTCCATAAAATGCTACAAGACCAACAATAATAGCAATAACACCTTTGGTGGAATTTTTCATGAGTGAAAATACATAAAATAATACAAACTTAAGGATTTAGGAAATAGAATTTAGAATTTCTTTCTAATTGTATGAATTACTATTCCAGGTGCTACAAAATACATTCCTATATTGAGTAAAATCAGAGATATTCCATATCCTAGTACACTGGCTTCTGAATCCATATTCACATAGTTTAGAATTGAAAGTGAGCTAATCATTGGAGTTATCATGATCTTTACTGTTTCTTTTAATACTAGGTTTTCTCTTTCCCAGTTTGCTATTGTAGGACTAAAGAGATAGTAAAAATCATTGAATGAACTCATGAATGATTTTCCTGATTCTGTTTGGAGTAATTTATTATCACGTAATTCTCGTAGTTGTTGCACTTGTGGTGCTATCTCAGAACCAAATGTAGCAGTTGCAATTAGACAGCCACCTACATTATCTTGTGATTTATTTTCAGTAGGTAACTCATTTTCAATTGGAATGGAAGTTTGATTTACTCCCTGGAGATAATCAGTTCCAATAATTTCTATTTTGTTATTATCAGATCCAGTAAAATTTAATGTAATAAATGAAATATCATCATTAAGTTTGATTGTTGGAAAATATTCTTGTCCATTAATATAAAAAGTAAAATTTCCACTCAAAAGAGTTTGCGGAAGATACACCTCACCTAAATTATTTTCAAGACTACTAGAAACGTAAAGTGTTAAGCGTTTTTGTTCTTCATCAAATTCAAAATCTTGTATGTCAAAGTTTGCAACAGTTTCAACTTCAAATGTATATCCACCAGTTTTCACATCTAATCTATTTACAAGTCCAGGTTTATCAGAGAGTTGACCAAATGAAGGTGTAACTACTAAAAGTAAAAGAAATGATATGAATAATTTTGATTTCAATTTATGCAGTTATCTGAGGAATTCTTTGTCGTAATTCTTTGTCTTGCGCAATTCTTGGATGCATTGGATCTGCCAATATAACTTCAAACCAGTAATGCATGCCGTCTTTGTAGACAAAGTATGAACCCAAAAGTGTCATGTTAGGATATCTTTCAAGTACTCTTCTTACTGCAACTGTTTTCATGTCATCATCTGCCTTGATTCGGGTAACACCAAGATGTTTTGGTCTTCTACCAGCAACTGGTCTTTGTTTTCGCATACCACCAGTACCGACTCTCATTCTAACAACAACTATGCCTTGTTTTGCCTTGTAGCCTAGTCTTCGGGCTCTCTGCAAACGACTTGGTCTATCTATTCTAATAATGGCATTTTCTTTACGCCATTGTACTATTCTCTCTCTGATTTCAGGAGAGTTTTCTTTCCATAGTTTGATCCAAGTTTTGTCTTGTATACTAGGCATATCGATTTTAATAAAATCCCCTTTAATAACTGTAAATCGTCAAATGAGGCTAAAGTATTAGAGAATCAAATGTTCCTTGAGTGGCGCTCACAAAGCACACACTCAAAGAGTATCTCCGCAGAAAACTCGATAAATAAAATCACGCTTAGTTATTAAAAAGCATTCCTGAGCATAGATAGGAGATTTTTATTAAGTGATCACAAAGTAATCAAAATGAAAACAAAACAGTGTTTGCTTATCGTGGTATTAGTAATTTTCAGTGCAGCATTATTGCCAAGTATTTACGCCACATCTGTTGAAATTTTAATGGAAAAGACTACTTTTAGATACTGTGAAAAATTATTTTACACTATACAAGTCTCAGAAGTTACAGGAGAACCTGCAGTTATTCATATCAGAGACCAAGCAGGTAAATCAAGTAGTGCAATCTCAATTCCAATACCCAATCTGCAAAATCCAATTCCTTCAATGATTCCTTTTGAGGCAGAAATTTTTCCAGTAGGCAAATATTTCATAGATATTGAATATGCCGGTGCAAAAAATAGCACTGAATTTGATTTAATTGATTCAGAAAATATCTGCATTCCCACAACTATGAAACAAGTCGCATTTAGTTGGATTAATGACAAAATGTCAGATGGATTTTTCATAGATGCAATAAACAAATTTGTAGACAAAAACATAATCAACATACCAGAGAAAATAAATGAAAAAAATCTAGAGTATATACACATTCCAAAATGGATAAAAAATCCAGTCGGATGGTGGCTTGAAGATAAAATTTCAGATAATGAATTTTCTCAAGTATTTCAATACCTAATTAACAAAGAGATTATTGTAATTTAAAAATAGAGCATATTATCTAGAACAGTTTTTACTAAGATTGAATTAATTTTTGCTCTTACTTGCTTTTGACATTATAGCCAGTACAAGTCCAATAACACCTGCAATGATAAATGATCCAACTAGTCCAATAATTAATTGAGTTCCTAATCCTCTAGCAGGAGCTTCAGAAGTTGGCTCAGCTACACAAACACCATCTGTTAGAACAGTGCCAGGTCCACATCTTTCATCCAAAACACAAACGTCGTCTTTGAGAATTGTTCCAGAACCACATTCAGTTTTTGGTTTTTCATCTGTTGGAGTTTCAACGGTACATTCACCAGAATAATCTAGAACAATTTCTGCAGCATTTAATTGACATTGGTTGCCATAAGTCACACCATCAACGCCACAAACTGGAGCATATTCCAATGTACAAGCAACCGGTTTGTCTTCAACTACTGGTTCGTCAACTATTGGTTCGTCAACTGCTGGTTCTTCAACTGGTTCAGTTACAGATGAACCAAATACAGAGCCAATAATTTCAACTTCTTCAGTTCCAGCAGGTAATTCAATACTTAGAGTTCTGCTTTGAGGAGTTTTAATTTCAGAATATTTTAGTTCATCACCATCACCTAAAACAAAAAAGACATCATCATCTCCTTGATAACGAGCATCAAAGAAGATTCGATCAAGTGTGATTTCCAAAGTTCCAGGTGAGCCAGAAACAACAACATTGAGAATTAATTCAGGTTGTGTAGGATCAGGAATTGCATCAATTCCAGAAACAGTGACTCCTGTACCAGTATATTCAACATCATAAGAAGTACCACCTACATCTACTGAAGCAGTCTCTGCATAAACAAACGCCGAAGAAAATATTGCGACAAGGATCAATCCAATTGAGATTTTAGTTAGTGAACCAATACTAGGCATATTTTTCCCTAGTCTTTGATATTGTATATTCATATATTGATTTTTCTGCACGAAGATTAACTTCCAAATCCGTCTTAAAAAGAATGAGACGAGATTTAATCACGCATCAGTCAAGCTTTTTTAGTTATTTTTATTCATGTAGGAATAATACTCAGATTACGCCTCGAAGTATTTGGATAATCTTTTCTCCAATTATGTTGGCTGCTAAAGATTGAGCCTCTTTTGTTTGGGCACCAATGTGTGGGGTAAGAATCACATTATCTAGTTCTGCTAATTTGTTTCCTGTTGCAGGCTCTTTTTCAAAAACATCCAATGCCGCACCGCCCAAATTACCATTTTTTAATGCCTCATACAGAGCATCCTCATCAACTACTCCGCCCCTTGAAGTGTTGATAATTTTTGCAGTCTTTTTCATAGTAGATATTTTTTGAGCATTAAGCAAATGATATGTAGAATCCAACAATGGAACATGAATTGAGACATAATCAGAACTTTGCAATAAGGTATCTAAATCAGCTTTCATCAATCCAACTTCTTTAGCAAATTCTTCATCAATTGGAACTACATCATAACCAATAATATTCATGTTAAGTGCTCTTGCAAGTCGTCCCAGTCTTTTTCCAATGTTTCCAAGTCCGACAATTCCAAGATATTTTCCTCTTAGCTCTGTTCCTTTTAATTCATTTTTTAGCCATTGTCCATTTCGAATTGCCCTATCGCCTCTTGCAGTTTGTCTTGCCAAGGATAACATTAATCCTAAAACTAGTTCAGCCACTGCATTCATTGCTCCTTCTGCTGCATTAATTACACGA
>Ga0209541_10010972_pt1 | contig 14289 bp, 16 predicted proteins | sample RifCSPlowO2_01_FD_184027 | JGI IMG/M metagenome (GOLD analysis project Ga0209541, IMG submission 184027) | Groundwater microbial communities from Rifle, Colorado - Rifle CSP2_plank lowO2_0.1 (SPAdes) (version 2) | ecosystem: Environmental > Aquatic > Deep subsurface > Groundwater | place... | reverse complement strand
AATTCTCAAAGTATCCTTTTTCGTCGTATTATATCTAAGCTTGTGAACTCGTTCGGTTAAAATTAAAACCTTACCTTTTCCAATTTTTTTAAAACCTCTAAACCCGGCGGCTTGATACAATTCTTTCAGGTCAGAGGACTGGAAAAAACGGTTACCGATTTTGGCCCAAAACTCCTTTGTCTCTCTTTAGATTATGCACGGCGATATCGGATAACATAAAATTATTCTGTTACCACGGAGACCTTTCCACATTTTTCTTCCGCCATTCGCACTAGTTTCAAGACATCATCAAAGGCTGGCTCGGTGGCAGAAAAACTATAACCGTTTTTTAAGGTGGCTACTACTTGCCGGGTATATGTTTGCATTATTTCAGCAACTTGGCATTGAGCGATAAGATTTTTCATTCCTTGCCAATTCCGATCAAGCGAGGTGGTGGAGCTGACCGTCGTAGAGAGGCAGGCGACTGCGCATTTGTTACTATCGATACACCGACCTTCTTTGGGACACCCCGAACGTTTGTCATCGGTTATTGGAAGCGCACAATCTTTATCGGTTCTGCAGGATTTGTTAGTCATCTCAACTATTTCAAAAGAACATTCGGAAAAATTGCAGTCAGGTGGATCTCGTAAAACCACTGTGCCGTCCGGACAAATCTTCATATCGACCGCACAAACAATTTCCTTTGTTTTGTCTACCTCTTTAAAAAAATTATTCCAAACTGTTAAAAGTACACCGCTAAAAAATAATAAAATAACAACAAGAAGTAAAAAATATTTCTTTTTAGACTTAAAAATGTTGAGCATATTTTACCACTTTAATTCGAACTCCAAACTCTCGTCTTCGCTTTCTTTTTCATGTTCAATCTGAAATTCTACCTTAGTTGGCACCATAATTTTCCTCTTCTTAACCTGGATGATAAAACCTTTACCACTTTTGATGTTTTCGATTAGGCGTTTGAGCTTATTTACAAAAGCTTTTTTGGAAATATCTTTTTCGATTTCCCGCATATTTTAATTTTTAATCTAATAATTAATCCTAACTTTAAGTATACCACTCCAGAAAATAGGCTTCAATACCGCCGACAAAAATACCGGCATAATGTTTTGTGTGCTTGACGCATAACAAGGATTTAACTACGCTAAAAATATAATGATAGTAACTAACTCCAAAGTGGAGTTTAGACAATTTAATTAATTAACTAAACTATATGCCTAATACTTCAATCATGGGCAACAGGATGACCACGGTGAAAACCGTTAGCGGTGTAGACATTGTCCTTGGACTGTGGTTAATCATAAGCCCGTTTATACTCGGCTATGGAAACGCCGCCACACCGATGTGGAACAGCGTGATTGTTGGTGTTGGTGTCGCGATTCTATCTGGGGTGCGCACCACTAACGATGGCGTACGCCAATCTTGGTTGAGTTGGGTTAATGTTATTTTAGGAGCCTGGCTTTTATTCTCACCGTTTATTCTGGGCTTTGCCGACAATGTGGCCGCTTTATGGAACAACATCATTCTCGGTGCCACAATTGCGGTTCTCGCCGCCTGGGGCGCGCTCATATCCACCTCACGGAATAATAATATAGATAGATAACTCCTAAAACTAAATATTGTGCTAGAAGATCGGCACAGTATTTTTAAACTACGAAAAAATACAACTAGTTACAAAATATCAGGGACTTCACTCAAGAAATAATTAAGCACGCTCTCACCGACCCCCGCCCACCAAGCTAAATTTTTTGTTTTTATCGTATTACCACTGATTTATTTAAATACACTAAAAATTTCTTTAAACCCGTTAAAACAATAATCCGCTTTTTTGGAATTGTCCCACATCAGACCCGTCCGGATACCAACCTTTTTAGCCGGTAAAACATCCTTACCAACATTATCCCCGATATATAAGATCTCACTTGGTGGTAATTGGGAGAGCTCAACCATTTTATAAAAGCCCTCAAGAGCCGGTTTGGGTTCTTTTAACATCTCAGCGCTAAGGACGTGGGTAAACAAAGAGATATCGATTCCTAATGCTGGTAAAACATCCCCCAATTTCAAATTAGAAAAAATTGAAATTGGTACAATAGTTTTTAACTTTTTTAATACCTTGGGGATATCTGGATCAGCCAGGGTGTATAAGTCTTGTGGTGCCAATGAGTTAACTTTTTGAGACCAGAAATCAGAAGGCAGACCCAACGAACGAAAGATTGCGGCATTGCTATGTTTACTCTTGATGTATAGTTGCTCGTATTCTTTTTTTAAATCTTCATTTACCGATTTTTCTACCACCGAAGCATAGGTAGAATAACGAAGTTCATTGTGGCGGTCTTCGTGCAGACGCGCGATCGTCTCGCTAAAGTCAAACCAAATATGTTTAATCATAATACGGATAATTTAAACCCCCTCACTTTTATTATCTTAGCATATGGTTTGCTATCTGTCAGCTGGTCCGGCGTTAAATAACAAAATCAGCCTGTTTCTGGGCTGATTTTGTTATTGAGAATTATTTTTTCTTAGCTTTGGCTTTCTTAGTTTCTGTCTTAACTTTCTTAGTTGCTTCTTTCTTGCCAAGAATTTTTGGTTCTTCTTTTTTGGGCGCAAAGAACATTGGTTCACTCTTTGGAGTCAAAGTCGCAAGCATGGCCACAATCTTGTCGAGTTTAACGTTCAAAGCATCAATTTCCGCCTTAGTAACGGTGTTGGTATTTCCACCACCGGTACGAGCACCAAAGCTTCCACCACTGGTATTGTTGTTGCGGAAACCACCACCAAAACTCTTTTGCGGGAAAGGGGGTCGTGAACTGGCGCCACCCTGGCCTTTAAAACAGTTACTGCAAAGTACTGGACGATCGCCGGTTGGACGAAATGGTACTTGGCAATCATTGCCACACTCGCTACAAGTAGCTGGAAACATCTGTTTTGGACCGTCATTATGACCGCCAAAACGACGTGGGCCACCACCAAAACCACCTCGACTACCACGATTTTTGTCAAATTTGTTAAATCCCATGTTATGTTATATATGTTAATTAACGTGCAACAACCGGAAGTATAGCACAAACTGGCGTAAAATACAATGGCTGGGTGGTAACTGCTTACAAAACTTTCAAATCCCCTTAGCCTCTAGCACTATCCGAATGGTTTTTAAAATAATTGTTAAGTCTTTAAACACCACTTTCCAACCAGAATTCGCAGAAACAAAATTAATATAGTCTCTATCTAACTCTAACTGACTTCGTACAGCATGCCCTTTTTCTGATTGGTAGGGACCCGTAAGACCACACTTAATTATTTCCCGAGTGAAATCTCCAGTATTTTTGTAATTGGTGGAATTTTCTAGATTAGTCGGGCGAGGTCCGACTAGGGTCATATCCCCTTTTAATACATTCCATAGTTGGGGCGACTCGTCCATATATATTCTTTTTAAGAGCCGACCGTAATAAGTAAGATTTTTTAAATCTTTTTGTAAATTAGCGGTATGGATAACCGGACCAGCCTTTAAGGCGGCCTCGATGGCTGTAACTTTAAAAGTACGCCATTTGTAAAAATTAAATACTTGCCCTCCGGATATCCTTTTTTCACTATACAGAAACGGACCGCGAGAATCTTTAATAAAAATTTGTTCGATAGCGATAAACAACAGTAAAAACAAAAAGAATGGGGTAAGGAGAAGAAATATTATACTAGTGGCCAAAACATCTAGAATACGTTTTGCTAATGGCAATGGAACTAATTGAATTTCGTTTGACATATGGCTGACACACTTTTAAGTCACCTGCAATAATTCAATTTCAAAGACCATGGTAGCTTTCGGAGGAATCGGACCATAGCCGTGTTCACCATAGCCGAGATGATAAGGAATGGTAAGCTTTCTCTTTTCCCCCACTTTCATTCCTACGACACCCAAATCCCAGCCTTTAATAACCATGCCACCACCGAGGTTAAAAGAAAACGGCTGGTTACGATCAAGACTAGAATCAAATTTGGTTCCATCTTCAAACGTACCGGTGTAATGCACAGAAACAGTATGTCCTTCTTTTGCTTCCTCCCCTGCCCCGGCCGCCAATATTTCTACTAATAAATCTTCCATAGATAAATAGACTGCTTAGGTAAATAAAATTTAACTAGTAATAAAGGTAGTAAGATCTTCGGGTTTTAAAACTTCTAGCTCTACTAAACGGTTCAAAAGACTAGGCATGTCTTCATACAGTACCGGCGTATAACCTACTTCCGGGGCGCTTTCTAGACTTTTAGCCGAATCATCAATAAAAATTAATTCATTTGGTTCTACACCTAAACGTTTGGCAAACGATTGGTAAACGCGTGGATCAGGTTTCATGAGCTGTTCTTCAACCGAGAAAAAGACTACTTCAAATATTTTCTCTACACCATGTGACCTAATTTCTAGTGCGCCAAGGGAAGACATGTTACTCAATAGTCCAACTTTAAAACCGCGTTTCTTAATTAATTCCACCAGCGAAAACATCGGGTGGTTAAGAGCGCCGAGCGGCATGTTATTTATGTATTTCATAAACTTATCCGTCTCCTCGCCCCGGCCCAGTTCTGTAAAAACTATTTTCCAAAAATCCTTTGGATCGCACTCGGCGAGGTTCAAAAGATGGTTGTGTTTAAAATATACCTCGCGCACTTGTTCTAAAGGAAGCTGTAAATATTCACTGGCGGTATGGTATAACTTAAAAGAGTAGATATATAATACTCCGCCCCAATCGAAACCAATGGCTTTAAAACGGTGGCTCATATTTATTTAGAATAACCAATTAAAGCTTGCTCAAATCCAATTCTTGATCAAAAGTAATTTCCTTAACAAAGTCCGGCATATGGCTAATAAGGACAATTGCACCCTGATAGGCGTTGATTGCTTTAGCAATAACTGGTATATGCCGGAAGTTAATATGATTAGTGGGTTCGTCTAAAACTAGGAGCCCAGGCTTCATGAGAACTAACCGGGCAAAAGATAAAAGACCTTTTTGCCCTTCGGATAAGTTGGAAATTTGGAGGCCCATGAGTTCCCCAGTGATTAGGAACCCGGCGGCCACTGAACGCATTTCTTGCGTATCTATCCCATCAGCCAAAACACTTTCTAGAGAATCAAAGACTGTTTGTCCGTAATCCAAGGTGGCAAAATCCTGACTATAGTAACCAACGACAGTGTCTTTCAAAATAGTCGCCCCGTCGTCGCTTTCATTTACTAGCGTACGTAGAAGAGTGCTTTTACCTATCCCGTTCGGTCCGGAAATAAGCAACCGGTCTCTTTGTCGTAAAACAATATTTACTTTCTTTATAACCGGTTCGTGGTCTTTAATAATCTTAACAGAACTTATGGTAACGACATTACCCACTATCCCTTGAGCGGGAATAGTGAATTCACGAATAGTCTTGTCTTCACGACGAACATCGACTTTGTTTTCCTCCAGTTCTTCAATTTCTTCTTTTAGTTTACTCGCGAGTTTGCGCATCTTACCACCCTTATTCGCGAAAAAATTCACCTTATCTTTATTATCTTGAATTTCTTTCTTTAACTGAGCATTTTTCTTAATTTCTCGTTCAATCCGGTTAGATATTTCTTCGACTACGGAATAATAGTCGCCAACGTAGGTCTCAATCTTTTTAGTAAAGACGTCTAGATAAACGACGCCTTCGGTAAAGCAGTTTAAGAAATCGGCATCGTGAGAAATAACCAAGACGGTTTTATCATACATGACGAGAAATTGAATGAGATGATCAATGCCTTCTTTATCTAGATTGTTGGTCGGCTCATCCAAAAGGAGAATGTCGGGATTTTGGATTAAAGCATAAGCCAACAAAATTCTCGCTTGTTGACCGCCAGACAAATCCCCGACTTTGCGATCAGTTGGAACGGTTAGATTAACGGCGTTCATTACTTTACTGATCTGGCTTTTAATATTCCCTGGCACATTTTCAAAAGCCTGGAAAAAATATTCTTCAACCGTTAGGGATAGATCTTGCTTATCCACCATTTGTAAGGCGGTACCGATTGTAGCGTTGTTCGTAATGTAAACATTCCCTCGCGTTGGTTTTAATTCACCTTTCACAAGCTTGAATACTGTGCTCTTCCCCGCCCCATTCTGTCCCATGAGAGTTATCTTGGCGCCTCTGTGGATACTAAAAGAAACCTCGTCGAGGACAGGCTTTCTTTCAGCGTATTCAAACAGGACGTTGTCGAACCTTAGGATTACGTCTTCAGCCATACAAAATGGTTAAGTGAGTACCGATGATCTCATATTTTTGAGCTTTTGTCAAAAGTAAAGTCTACTTTAGCCATAAAAAACAATGACTTAGCTAAGTCATTGTTTTTGGAATTATAACCAAGGTATTTATAGACGTATAATAGACGAAAATTAGACGAATGTCAAAATGCTATTTAACGATAAATTCTTTTGAAACACGGAATAAAACGGTTATTACTTATGATTGATTTCCATAGTACTTTAGGTGTATTAAGCATTATTTCCCCTTTTTGCATATTACAAGTAATATAGTATGCAAAAAAATAAGAATGGCCATTATTTAAATTACCATTTGTCTCAAATGTCTCCGTTTTCTATCATAGCTCGAACTTTTTCATCCATGGTCCAAAAACGTTTGTGTTCAAAAAAATGTTCTTCTAATTCTTCAAGAGTTTTATTAAAATTTTCATTCACTGGTGGCACACCAGTAATTTCTCCATTGTCTATTAGTAAATTAACGCCATTCACATCAGCATCATTCTTAATAATTAAACTTGGTATCTTTACTCCCAAAACCGTTGCGGCGGCTGAACGGTGTTTCCCTCCAGTCATAAAATATTTTGCCCGAGGGTGGTCTTTTAAAAACTGTTCCAGTGTTTTTTTATACGTGTTATAACGCGTTTTATTTTTTGCCAAATTCTCTACAACTATTTTTATGGGTATAACCACAATAGGTTCAACATAACTACCAGATTTGAATTTTTTACGATATGTGGTAAATGCTTTTGGACTGTGCAGTGGTGGGTAATCAATCATGGCAATTAACTGCGATGGTTTGAGGAATATTTTTTGTTGTTTGTAGGCCACTCTCTTCATCATAATTTCAGGAAGCAATTTACCAGACGGTAATTTGTGCCACTGTGATTTTTTAACCACCCCGGCCTTTTTAAACCCAACCGATTCATAAAATTTAATAGATGGTGTGTTGTAGCTAGCTACTTTAACTGTTATATTTTTTCTATCGCCCAACCAAGCAAACGCTTTACCAATCAATCTTTTGCCCACACCTTTACCTTGGTATTTCGGTAATACATAAATTGCGCCTATTTCGTGAGTGTTGTTTTCCTTATTGGCTCCACAAAAACCGACTATTTCTCTCCTAACTTTAGCGACCCATGTCTTGCGATTTTTATTTTCTTTAATATTTTTTCGCCAACGTTTAATTCTTTCCTTTTCAAATTCAGCTCTTTGAGCTAAATCTTTAACGGTAATACCAAATTTTTTGTTGGGATAAGTTGCCAGCCAGGTTATTCTGGATACTCTAACTAAACCTTTACCATCGTTAGGCACGGCACTATAAATTTTAACTGCGTTTATATTTTTATCCATACTTAATTAAAAACATTCTTCTTTCCTTTTCCGATGATTTTGATACTCTTGTCATTCACTAACAAAGCTTGTTCATCGGTTAGGGCAATAACTGCTTCCAGTGAATAAAGATTGGTCTTTCTTTCTACTACTCTTTTACCCTCTTTTTGAACTTGTAAGAAATCCTTACAAGTTGCCATTTGATCTAATTCACCTTCTGCATATAAATTTTTAAGATGCTGGGTAATGTTTTGTGAAGTGGTGTCAAAAAGTTCCGCCATTTTCTTTTGGGTGAGCCAAATGTTTTCTTCAGCATATAAAACTTCTATATTCACTGAGCCGTCAAGTGATTGATAGAAAGTTATTTGATTATCTGGTATTTTTTTCATAATTTATACGTTAATTATTGTCTTAATTATACTATCTCCATAGGTTTATTTCAATAACAAAAACAGGATTTATTATCCTGTTTCAAATTTGCTCCGGGGGCGGGATTCGAACCCGCGACCAATTGATTACACTTACCTACTTGTTTCCAAATAGCGTGGACTATATCATCACCCTGACACTTTGTCAGGGGCAAGGTGCTTCGACCGAATTATCGGCCTACTCCTTTCGGATAGTCTCTGAACCTTCCTGTCGCTTTGACAGGCTCGGCTGCTGATTACCATAGCCTTTCGGCCTTAGGCTTCCAGCAATTCACCTTGTTTTCTGCCTCAATTACTTAAGGCAGCTGCGTTATATCACAGTCAACTGCGCTACCGCTGCGCTACCCCGGAATGAATTGTAACGAGCAAATTATACAATATTGTCCTAAATTCGTCAATGCCGAGTTTTGTTGGTTACTATTGTTCTTTATTGTATTACAAACATCGATTGCATACCAGGAAACAAAGGCTAAAAAACACCCCGTTTTCGTGGGGCGTTTTAAATATATCATTTAGCTCTTTCTGGCCGCGCGGACACGATCGTTTTCCGTTAGATTTTGTTTACGCAAGCGAACGCTTTTTGGTGTAACTTCCAAATACTCATCTTCTCGCATTATTTCCAATCCCCTTTCCAGGGTTAAATCTAGCGGTGCGGTAAGCTGAATGGCAAAATCCGCGTTAGACGAGCGCATATTGGTCAAATGCTTTCCTTTAACAGGGTTTACAGTCATATCCTGGCCTTTCGCCGTCATACCGATTACCTGGCCCTCGTAGACGTCTACATTGGGCAATACGTAAAGAATACCGCGTTCTTGGAGGTTAGATAGAGCATAGGTCAAAACCTTGCCGGTTATACCGGAAATCATCGAACCATAATCACGGTGAGCAATTTCACCAGCGTGCGGTTTAAAACCAACTACTTCAGTACACAGAATACCTTCGCCTTTGGTATCTACCACAAATTCACTACGGTAACCTAAAAGTCCGCGGGTCGGAATCTGATAGATCAACCTGGTGTGGTTTTCTTCTGGGGTCATAGACATCATGACACCTTTGCGTTTCGCAAGTTTTTCAATGATCGTGCCACAGAATTCACTCGGAACATCAATCGTCGCTTCTTCATATGGCTCCAATTTTATGCCACCCTCTTCTTTAATAATTACGCGTGGCATGGATACTTGAAGTTCAAAACCTTCGCGACGCATGTTTTCCATGAGGATGGCGATATGTAGTTCACCACGACCGTCTACTTTGTAGTAATCGGCGGAGGAAAAGTCAATTCGTAAACCAACATTAACTTCCAATTCTTTTTCTAAACGTTCTTTAATCTGGCTATTGGTTACATAACGACCTTCTTTACCAGCAAAAGGAGAATTGTTTACTAAAAAGTTTAAAGAGATAGTTGGTTCGTCAATTCTAATCGCCGGCAAAAGCTCGCGATTTTGTTCAGTTGCAATCGTGTCACCAATGTAAATACCAGGGAGACCGGCCATCATGACGATGTCACCAGCAACTGCTTCGGAAACTTCTTTTCGATTTAATCCTTCAAAAGTAAATAGTTTGGTAACAGTGCCGGAGATAATTTCACCGGTCCCCTTTTTGTCAAAAACTTTGTCGCCGGATTTAATCTTACCTTCATAGACCCGGCCAATACCCATACGGCCGAGATAATTGTCGTAAGCCAGGTTAAAAGGTTGAAAAGCGAAAGAAGCTTCGACATCTCCTTTGGCTGGCATTACTTTTTCTAAAATGGTATCTAGTAAAGGGGTCAGATCTTTGGAGTCATCAGAAAGAGACATCTTTGCGATACCTTCTTTAGCAATTGCGTAGACAGTTGTAAAATCTAATTGTTCGTCATTGGCACCAAGATCCATAAATAACTCTAAGACCTGTTCCACCGCCCATTCCGGACGAGCCGCTGGTTTGTCAATTTTATTCATGACGACGATTGGTTTCAAACCAAGTTCAAGAGATTTCTTCAAAACAAACTTAGTTTGAGGCATCGGACCTTCTTGGGCGTCGACGACCAACAAAACAGAATCGATGGAGCGCAAAACACGTTCTACTTCCGAACCAAAGTCCGCGTGGCCGGGGGTATCAACGATATTAATTTTAGTACCTTTGTAAAAAACACTAGTATTTTTGGAATAAATGGTAATACCGCGCTCTTTTTCTAAAGCGTTCGAATCCATGCTCGCGCTAGCATCGGTCGTCATACCAGTTTGAGTCATTAAAGCGTCGGTCAGACGAGTCTTACCATGGTCAACGTGCGCGATAATTGCGATATTTCTAATTTCCATAAGTAGAGTTTGGCCGAAAAATCTCGGCTGACACGGCATTATAACCTAAAAGGGGTGGTTTGTCAATATGCTAAGCGAAAAAGTGAATTAAAAAACCCTCTAATTAAAGAGGGTTTTGAAATTTGAGCTATTAAACGCGAGTAACGTTTACAGCGCGTGGACCCTTGTCAGAATCCTCGACATCAAAGGATACAGTCTCGCCAACCTTAAGGTCAGAAAACTGTACGCCATTCAAAGCGGTCTCATGGAAAAAAATGTCCTTTTCGCCGCCTTCGACAGCGATAAAGCCAAAATGCTTCTCATTAACCAAATTTTTGATAGTACCTTGCATAATATGTATGTATAGACTAATGTAAAAATAATTTAGCTGAAACTCGACGACTTTTTCTACTTAAATTATCTAAGACGTATTATAGCACTTTTTCGCCAAAAAGTCAAATGAACAGGGCATGGAGGGCTAAATCAGCTGATAATCTTTGGCTGGTTTTTTGGTTCCTTTGAAGATCACATTGGCCATGTTCTCCACTCCAAACTGCCGCCCATCAAGGAAACCGCTCATGGCCGCTTCGGCTAACCAGCCGCTATTTACCCAATCAAAAAGCCATTCATTAGCATATCGAGGATTTTCTTCCGAAATACCCGCACCAACAGTCTTTAGCCAGATTTTGTTATAATCCTCCTGGCTACCAAGCGGCGGGGCGATAATAATCGGCAAACCCAGGGCGCTGTAAAATATTAATTCGCTTGGTTTTGTCCACAGCACATCAGTAGTGCGCAAAGACTTATTGAATTCTGTAAAATAATCCTCTTTATCAGTAGCAAAAATAATATTAATGTTTTTACCAACGTGTTTATCCAAACCAGATTCGTTCAATAATTTTTGAAAATATAGATAAACATCGTTGCGCGTACCGGCAACAAGATTTAGGTTGATTCTTTTGTCCACTAAAGCGCCGTAAAGACTTCGGAGTAAATCTTTCGCTATATTCCTCTGCGCACCCGCTCCACCAACGGCGAAAGACAACGTCAACGGATGACGATGCACTTCATGTAATTTAGAATCTTTAAAAAATTGTTTAAAGGTACCACTAAATTTCTGTCGGTAGCGCCGCTCTGGATCCAAGTTAACAATTCTTTCGGACAGATCCGCTTTTAAAAGTCCGAGCTTACTAGTGCCAAGATTTTCTTCCGGGAGAGGAAAACCGGTTAAATGAATATTCTCGTCTTTGACACCATACAAGCTAAGTCGCTCAGTAGCACGCCGACAGGGAGTTAGATACTTAATACGGCTTTTACGCGGGCTAAGGGGGGCCCAAGCGCGAGCGATGTCACTATCACAGATAACGCAATAGATGTCTTCTTTAAAACTATGCTCTTCGGCCATAAAAGCGACCGCTGGGAAAGTGGTAATAAGCGGGATGTTCTTTTGGTTTAAAAGTCGGACCAATTGCTCTCCCCAACCACCACGAACCGTGCGGTAAGTGGTTATAAGTTGAAAATTTGGCCGAGTTAAATCACGTGTCGGATAAAACGGCTGAATGCGTTGCATCCGGTCGATTAGAAGATCAAACAAAAAGTTACCAACAACGGGAATATTTTTAGAGCGCGAAAAAAATTCATAAAAATGCCGCGAGCCTTGCCAGATAGCGCGGTCTTTATTGGAAATCCCTTGGTAATTGTTGGCGATCAGAACTTTACCGGTTGGCGACAAATGTCGCAACGGATAAGCGGCTCTCTGATGACCATAGCCCATGTCGACGGCGACGACCCATGCCTCCTGCATAAAGCAAAATTATTTAAGACGTTTATTGTGGGCGAAGATAAAGCCCATAGTTTTATCAAATTGGGAAGGAAATACTCGGACACTAAAACCATTTTTGCGGAATTTGTTTTCGATTTGTTTATAATCGTCCTTACGCCTATTATGATACTCCAAAATTACATTTTTTACTAGAGCAAATTCATCATCATTCCAACTTTCGATGATCGAGAACTCGCCACCTTCAATATCCATTTTGATTAAACCAACTTTTTTCACTTTTATTTTCTTTAATAAATCCAAGAGCGAATAACTTCTAACTTTTTGGCATACCCCTTCCCCCGTTTCTTCTTCCACCACCTCGTGGTTGTGGCTGTCTATGGAAATGCGCAACAGGGCTTCGCCTGTTTTGTTGGCTAAGACTCCGGGCACAATCTCCACACCAGTAATATTATTCATTTCAAGATGCTTTTTTAATTGGGTCAGGTTATTCTTTTCCGGTTCAACCGCAAAAATCTTTATTTTCTCGTTCAAAAGGCGGGTGTACATAACAAAGAAACCAGCATGCGCGCCGATATCTAGAATTGGGTCTGTGGTTTCTTCTATGGCATCTTCCGCTATACGGTATTCACGAAACTTAAAAACCTCGCGCATCACGCTTTCGTCGGCTTCATCCCGAATTATTACCTGCAAACTTTGGTCTTTAAATTTTATGATCTTAGAGGGCATTTCATTACCAATATGCATTTTTTACATAATGCTTTAATTGAGTATATCATTTTCTTGTTTGCTCGACAATAATAAAAAGACCTTATAATCTTTTAAAGATAAACTATTACAAACAATTCTTGAATCTTACTCAACTTGTGATGTGGTTTTTAAAAGCCCCTTCCCCTTCTCGGCCCACTCCGTAAGGCCGAGGTATTGTTTCTCAAAAATGTAGTTATCCAGAAGATAGACTATCTCTTTAGAATCTTTGAGAGAAGCCAATTGCTTTTTAATTAATTGAAAATGTACTTCTTCACGAATCTGCCCATCTTCTATTTGCAACCATAAACGTTTATCTAAGATATCTTGTACATTATTTTTATCAGTAATTCGATCTTTTAAATATTTAATTAAATCGGCCTGTACCGCTTCGATCGATTGGGTAGAAGTTCTGATCACAGCTGGTAAAGGAAACTTGGTAAGAGATTTCTCAGGGTTATCCAAGTCAAGATGGTAATCAACAGTGGCAAAATATGGTTTCATGGTTAGGGTAATTCGTTCTGGGTGTTTGGCAAGGTCAGATTCAGCATAACCCTTTAAAAGAGCATAAAAATACGGGAAGCTGAGCTCAGAATCGACAAAAGAAAAACCAATTTTTGTTAAAGGCAACATGGTGATTGCGCTAGACGGTCCAATCGTTTTAATAATAACATCTTTCATAAACACCGCCTGGTTGTGGCTACGCTGGGGATCGCCAATACCAAAACTTTGGCGATCACGCAACCATTGCAGTGATTCAGTAGTCGGTAATTTTAAAAGGCGCAAGATGCCGAGAGTTTGCGAAAACCCAACTTTAATTACAAAATCGGCTTTAATACCTAATATTTTTTCAATCTGTTTTATGGTATATTCATGCCCGGCTAACCGACAGGCGTTGCCTAAATAATACTGACCGGGTGGGAAATTACCAGGTGGGATGTAAACATAGGTCCCACGCGGTACAGAGGTAATTTTAATTGTCCATTTTTCAACATCAAGAGAAAACATGTGGATGGCATCGCAGTGCGAACTAGTGGCAGATTTGCGCGAGTCTAAACCAAGTAAAAGGATGTTGATTATTTTTTGGTCTTTCAAAACGGCTTCGGTAATACTCAAAGTGGAAGTGGAAAGTATCTCTCCCGTCCGGTTCTTCATGGCTTTATCCACCACATCTTCAACCGTAGTTTTTGAGTCTTTTTTCCATTCGCTAAGTAGCGGGGCAACCCAAATAACCGCACCGACGAGGGAAACAATGATTACTGTGATAAGAAAAAGGAGTTTCTTAGACATAGCCTAAAACCAACAACATCTTTATATTTTTATTATGCACTGTCCGGTTTATTATGTACAGAGGATAAATACAAAACCAACCTTAACGGCTGGTTTGCTTTGCTCGGGGACTTGGATTCGAACCAAGATAAACGGAGTCAAAGTCCGTTGTCCTACCATTAGACGATCCCCGAATGTGTGTTTTAAAC
>Ga0209541_10010971_pt1 | contig 14290 bp, 14 predicted proteins | sample RifCSPlowO2_01_FD_184027 | JGI IMG/M metagenome (GOLD analysis project Ga0209541, IMG submission 184027) | Groundwater microbial communities from Rifle, Colorado - Rifle CSP2_plank lowO2_0.1 (SPAdes) (version 2) | ecosystem: Environmental > Aquatic > Deep subsurface > Groundwater | place... | reverse complement strand
GCACATCATTGATGATCTTTTAATGAAGGTAACGCATATATTTAGGGCAGATGAATTTATTTCTTCTACACCAAATTACTTAGCAATCTATGAAGCTCTAGAAATAAAAAGACCAGAATTTGTTACCTTGCCTCCGATTTTAGGAGAAGCTGGAACAAAAAAACTAGGGAAAAGAGATGGAGCAAAGGATATTTTAGATTATCAAAAAGAAGGATATTTACCGGAAGCGATGCTTAACTTTTTAGCATTTATTGGCTGGAATCCCGGGGGAGGGGATAATAGAGAAATCTTATCAAAAGATGAAATTATAAAATCTTTTGATTTAAGTCATATACAAATTTCTGGAGCAAAGTTTAATGAAGAAAAGCTGGATTGGATAAATAAAGAACACTTAAAAAAGTTATCTCGAAAAGGTTTCGTAAAAAAAGCAAAGCAATATTTTAATGAAATTGGCATAAATATAAAAGAAATACTTGCTGAAAAAAATTTAAGCGAAACAGAATTTGATAATTATTTGGTTCAGTTTAAAGATAGAATTACAACATTCCGCGACTTAGTTATATTTATGTATGGTTACATAACAACTACAGATGATCTTAAGAATCTTGAAATTTCTAAAGTGGAGAAAATCAACACAACATCCATTTTACCAACTAGCTACAATTATCATGCTCCGACCGACTACTTATTTAAATCCAAAGACCCTAATCTTAGTGAAGTTTGGGAATTGTTCATAAAAAAAAATATAATTGGAGATTTGTCTAAAAATAAAACACTAAAGGAATATTTAACAGAAACAAATGATTTATTAATAGAAATTAAAAGTAACGATTGGAAAAAAATCGAAAAGAATAAAAACGACACTTCATTATGGCGGTATGCAGAAAAGATGGGTAAGGGTAACATACTTTGGCCACTTAGAGTAGTTTTATCTGGCAAAGATAAATCTCCTGACCCTTTTGAAATCATGAAGAAAATTGGTAAGAAATCCTCCCTAAGAAGAATAAAAAATACTTTAAAGATTATTGATATCTCTGATCTAAAGGTTTTTAGTACAAATACAAATAATAATCAAATTTCTGATCCAGAGGTTTTTAACATCAACACAAATAATAATAAAACATCAATTACTTTACATTAATACAACATAGTGTTATACTGTATTAATAATGCTAGAAGTAAATTTTTTCCACATTTGTGATAACGTGATCCTTGAACAGGGAACTGGCAAATTCTCTATTATTGGCGTTTTCCAAAATATAAACGCTCAGAGTTTCCCGGCCATGCATCCGAGTATGAATATCATTGTTGGTCTGGAAAATAAAAATGCTGGTCTTTATGATGTAGAGCTTGTATTTTTAGATGAAGTAAGTGAAATATTAAAAGTTACATCAAAAGTTAACATAGGAGTAAATGGGAAGGGGATTTGGGTTCACAAGTTGCTTGGTTATACAATTCCACGTGAAGCAACTCAAAAAATAAAATTAAACTACGAAGGAAAAACTATCTATACAGGATATTTAACAATAAATAACAAATAAAACCCATTAAATTATTCTGATTAATTTTGTTATAATAACTGATAAGGTTTTATTACGACGAGCGAGGAGCGTGTGAACGAGAGTACTCGTTCACGACGTCCGAGTCGACGTCGTATCAAAAGGTTTAATACCTTTTATAAAAATGAAACTTTATCAAACTTACAAAAATAAGGCCGTTCCTCTATTATTATTCGGGATTTTATCACTTATCCCGATAGTTTTTTCTTATGCGCAAACAGCCCTAGATCTTCAGAATAAAATAAATCAAAAAGATGCCGATATCTCTAAATTGGAAGAAGAAATAAAAGTTTACCAGCTAGAGCTGGAAAATTTAGGCAAACAAAAGGATTCTCTAAGTGGCACCATCAAACAACTTGATGTGACCAGAAAAAAGTTGGTTGCTGATATAAATGTTACGCAAACAAAGATTGATAAAACAAATTTGAAAATACAAAGTTTGAGTTCGGAAATAGGCACTAAGGAAAACTCCATTGATAATGATATAAGTTCTATTTCTCTTAACATAAGACATGTGAATGAATTCGAGCAAAATAATATTTTAGGAACATTATTATCAGAAAATGATTTTACCACGATTTGGAATGACATAGATAATATAGCCATTGTTCAGAATACAATTAAAGAAAAAATCATTAAACTAAAACAAATAAAAGGTGAGTTGGAAGACACTCGGAAGGAAACTATCAATGCCAAGAACGAGCTAGTTCTTCTTAAATCCAAGCTGTCTGACCAGCAAAAAATTGTTATACAAAATACCAATGAAAAGAATAAGCTTTTAAAACAAACAAAAAATAGTGAAACTGCTTATCAAAAACTTTTAAAAGACCAATTGGCTAAAAAAGAAGCCTTTGAAAAAGAATTACGTGATTATGAATCTCAATTAAAATTTATTTTAGATCCTTCAAAATTACCCAATGCCGGAGTTTTAAGTTGGCCCTTGGATAATATTTTTGTTACGCAACAATTTGGAGCAAAAACTGGACCCCACAGAACCTATGCTAGTGGACATAGCGGTACTGATTTTCGGGCCAGAACTCCATTACCGGTAAAATCCATGGGGGATGGCATAATTAAAGGAATAGGGGATACGGATGTCATTTGTCCCGGCGTTTCTTTTGGTAAATGGATTTTTATAGAATACAATAACGGTCTCTCAAGTACCTTCGGACATCTTTCACTTATTAAAGTGTTCGAAGGGCAAAGAGTGACAAGAGGGGAAGTGGTGGGCTACTCTGGAGGTACGGGCAGAGTTACTGGACCTCATTTGCATGTTTCACTTTATGTGTCAAACGCAGTTAGCGTAGATACCGTACCTAGCAAATCTTGCCCTGGGAGAATTCTAAAACAACCCATTGCCGCTATTAACGCTTACCTAGATCCAATGTATTATTTGCCTCCTTATAATTAATTTGTGTTATAATATCAGTGTCATGAAAAATAAACAAAATGGATTTTTTAAAATAATCATTATTATCGTTATTGCTCTTGTTCTACTTAATTATTATCATATTTCTGTGTATGATGCTATTGATTGGTTAAAATCGCTTTCCCTGTCTAAAATCATTGATTGGTTCAAAGAATTGTTTAATAGTGTTAAATAGCTGTTAAGCCGTAGAGGAGTAACGTTAAATAAATTTAGATCAGATGAAAACCTATCCCAACCCATTACTTAACTAGTCTTTAGTTGTTTATTTACTTACCCTGCCGGAAAGATATATTGTGCGACACGGTATCTTCTACATAATATTATAAATAAAGCCCCCTTGCCCCACTCCCCTACGTAGTAAGACGAAAAGAGTTTCGTAATTGTATTTTATCTACACGAACTTGAAAGCTCGTAGCCAGCAGTTTCAGCCTCAGCGCTGGTTGTGAAATAAATTCTGTTTTCTTGTTTGATAGTTTTACCGCCAGAACATCCCAGGGAATAATATTTACTTCCTCTATTTGAAGCAAAAAAGGTTTTTCCAGCAGATTTTGTGTCAAAGGTGGGTTTTAAGATGTTATCTGTGGCTGAAACGACATTCGCTTCCTGATTGATTATTTTATTTTGGTATTCTATTTTGATGCCTGCATTTGAGCTGTTTTTAGACAATCTACCCAACTCAAACGAACCCAAGCCTACCAGGACAACAATAATAACTATTAAAACATCTTTCCCCGTCTCGCCTTCTAAGAATTGCTTGATTTTTTCCATGAAATGGTCTATAGTTAACACTTAATACATTAAGTTGTATTATGTAATAATATTAACACAAATTATTTAAAGTACTATGGCACATAGAAAAGCTGGCGGAACCGCCAAAAATTTAAGAGATTCAAACCCAAAATACCTCGGTATTAAACTTGCTGACGGTCAAATGGCTCAATCTGGCTCTATTATCGTCCGCCAGCGTGGTACAGCCATTATGGCAGGTAATAATGTCAGCGTAGGCAAAGATCATACCCTTTTCGCTCTCAGACCCGGCACGGTCAAATTTGGCTCTCGACGCAAAATTTCCTTCAACGGCGCTACTGTAGTAAAAAAGATAGTGAATGTAATTTAGCTACTTTTAAATTCCCTCCACCACAAGTTTAAATGAAGATTTTTTGCCCTTTATCTCTATTTGGATTTCAAAGTCCCCTACTTCTTTAATTGGTTTTTCTAGAATAATAAACTCTTCGCTGATTGTCGCATGATGTTCATTTTGCATGCCAGCGATTATTTCTTTTTTGTGAATTGCTGAAAAAAGATGTCCCTGTTCGTTTGCTTTACCTTTTATTGTGATAGTTTTTCCTTTTATTTCCTCTAAATTTTTCATCAAAAGGTCTTCTTGCACTTCCCTTTCAATCATGACTTCTTTCTTGCGTATTTCAAGTTCCGCTACGGCTTTTGGTGTCGCGGCTTGCGCTAATTTTCGAGGCAACAGGAAATTCATGGCGTAACCATCATTCACTTCTTTAATATCGTATTTTTTCCCCACTCTGGGTACGTCATGTAAAAATATTACTTTCATGTTTAGTGTTCTCCTATAAATAATTTTAAGAAAAGTGGGTTCCCTGTCCTTATGACTCTGAGGGCGTATTTTCAAAAATTATTTGATAGAAGAACTATCATTATTTTAATAATAACTCTACCGCTTTTTCCAATTGCGGATCTTTTTTACTTTCTAAATCTTTTTTAGTAAATTCCACTAAGTAGTCTGGAGTGAGACCCTTTTGCTCAATTAAGTTCCCATTTGGCGTGAGCCATTTTGCTACTGTAATTTTAAGAAGAGTATCAGGAGTAATTTTAATAGCTTCCTGTACTGAGCCCTTGCCAAAACTTTTTTCACCTACCAGTTTTGCGCGTTTATGGTCTTGCAGGGCGCCAGCGACAATTTCAGACGCCGAAGCAGATCCACCATCTATAAGAACGACAAATTTTAATTTGTCGTTAAACACATCATAACCTCGGCTTCTAAATATTTCCGGGTTTTTATCACTGCCGTAGTCTTCTGTAACAACAACTTTCCCTCCCGGCAAGAACCAACTTGTTATGTCTACTGCCGCCTCTAAATATCCGCCGGGATTTCCTCGTAAATCCAGGAGCAATTTATCAGTTCCGGATTCAACAAAACTTTTGATTGCATCACGGAAAAGGTTGGCTGAATTAGCAGAAAAACTATAAAGTCTAATTACAAAAATACCATCCTTGCGAAACTCAGTGTCAAGAGTTGGTATTTCAATAATGGCTCTCACGATTTTTATTTCTATCGGTTCTTTATTTCCTTCGCGCGCAATTACAAGCACAACTGTCGTGTCTTTCTCCCCCCGCATTAATTTGATTGCCTCTTCAATACCTAAACCAGAAGTAACTACTTCATCAATCTTTAGAATTTTATCACCAGGTTTAATATTTGCTCTATAGGCCGGAGTGTTTTTAAGTGGCGCGATAACTGTCAGTACTTTGTCTTTTATGCCAACTTCCATACCAACTCCGCTGAAATTACCAGCTATTTCATCTTCAAATGATTTAGCTTCCTCCGGGGTAAAAAATACGCTATACGGGTCATTTAAAGAGTCTACTAGACCTGAAATAGCCCCATAAACTCTGTCTTGGTTGGTTATCTTGCCAGCCTTTGGATATTTTTCATCTATAGTATTCCAAGCTCTCCAAAAAGGGGAAAAGTCCGCTTTTGTCGCAACTTCATTTTCCTTATTGAGAAGACCTGTAACTTTTCCTATCTCAGGATAATTACGTAAACCTACATAGATGCCGAAGAGGAAAGATAAAATAACAATGAAGGCGATACCGATATTACGTCTCATTTTAGAAAATTCTGGCATAATTTGATTTTAGAAATCATGATTCTCTCTAAAATTATCAAAAGTTTTTTCTTCCTTAACTTCTTTCAATTTTAATTCTTTATATAGCACATAACTTATATAAACAATTCCAATCCCGGAAAGTGTAAATAAAATATCTTTCCAGGAATACGGAAAGCCCAAGTATGGCAATACCGTCACCCAGGCACCTATTATTAAAAGTATGCGTACTTTAAGCATTGGTATATTGTATCAATAATAAAAAATTGATGCAAATTTTTAAAAAAGTTCTTCTATTACATTTTTAGTTTCCTAAAAACATAAAGACAAAGAGAAATTACAAAACTTGTTATAAGTACAGGAAGAAGACAGTATTCTCTCCAAATGATAGATATGAATATCATCAACAGTGAAGATCCTCCAAAGAAAAGATAAAATCTATTTAATATTTCTTCTTCCGACACCAAGTTCCTCTCATGTTTTTTTCTTAGCCACAGTCGCCATATTATATAAATTACCAAAAGTATAAGTAGGGCAATCAAACTACAAGTAGATAATATATTTTCGAAACCAGAAAGTAATATATTAGCAGCTAAATTGTTGCCTGAATCTGTATCATTACCATTATTTTCGTCTGTTAGGAGCGCACTCTCAGACGTTTGTTCTCTCCACCCAGTCCCTTCGACTGCGAAGTCTGGAGGGCTAAATAGCCCGAGGGAACTTACGTCGGAAGATCCTCCGCCTGCCCCAGCACCTCCCCCGCTATTTAGATCACTTAGATTTGTTGAATTATTTGGGCCGCCCAAGGCGAGCAAAGGAATTGTAAATTGATGCTCGAAACTTACAGTCGGTGGTGAAGCGCGAGAAACAACACGATAGTCATAAATTTGTCCCGGAATCAGACCCGTGATCAGCATAGAGTGATGTAAGACTTTTACTGGGTCTTCAGTATTACTAAATGGGTATCCGAAATTCACTGCATTCAAGTCTAGAGTATATGGACCTCCGGAAGTTAGCCCATAAATAACCTGGCTCGTTGCTAACTTATTTGTATCCCACACTATTGTCGCTGTGGTAAGAGGAAGTAAAGCACTTGTTTGTTCATTTGATATAGTAAGAGGTATCAGGACACTTCCTCCCCCACCCGAGCCAGTAATGGTCCCACTTGGTGGTGGATTTCCAGTTCCGCCACCACCGTCTGTATCATTTTCACTCCCCACAACAGTATTGCCACAATGGCTTGTTCCACCTGAAAATCCAACACAAACATCAAAACCAAGCGTTTTTCCTTGATAAGAGTTATTACTAGAATCAATAAAAGAAATAGTATAAGTAAAAATTTTAGATTCTCCACTAGAAATTGCGCCTAGAGGAACTTCACCAGCAGTTGAAAAGAAGTTATAGAGAGAGTTATTAAATAAAGTTCCGCTGTCCCCTACTATATTAAGATGCAATAAACTGCCAAAGTTATCATCGTCTAAAACATTGATTGCTTCAGTCAAAACATCCTGTGTTGCGTCCGAATTATTAGTAATCGTGACAACACCGGATGTTTCGTCTAGAGGAAGAAAATTTGCTTGCACAAAAAGAGGATTGGGATTAAAGACTACATTCAGTGGATCAACAGCAAAAACATTTGGAACAAAACCAAAAAGTGTCATTGTTGTTGTGATTACAGATATTATTGATTTTTGAATTAATTTTTTCATAATATTTTATGATGCCGTAGGTTCAACAGGAACCGAAGGTGCTGAATCGGCAGACGAAGTATCTGGTTCTGGCTGTGGCTCGCTGGAGATTTCAGTGGAAGCGGCTGTTTCTTCTACTACTGGCTGTTGGGGTTCGATAAGTTCAGTACTAACAAGTGTCTCTACTACTTCCAATATTTCCGTTACAACTTCCGGTACTATTATAGGAGAAGCATCTTCCACAGTTTCTATTTCGCCCACCGTCTCGTCCGCTAAAATTTCAGTGTCGGTGGAAGTTTCCATGTCCGTCGTAGCTGGAGTGGAGTCGGATGACGAAGAACTGGTATCTTCTAGAATGTTAGCGGTAACGTCTTCTGTAATATTTTCTTCCGTCGTATCTTCTTCATCTACTGCAATATCTGGATTCATCATTTCTATAATACTTTCCATTACCATTTCTCTATCGATAGACCACATTTCTGTTGGGAATGGATCCCAAACTTTTCCGCTGATCATATGAGCATTTAACATTGGATTCTCTGGACCAACAGCAACTATCTTAACCCAAATGTAACCGAGGAAACCTCCGGGCAATGTCCAAGAATAAGTTCCGGAATTAGAAAGATCTGTGGCAATAGGCAGAGTCTCATCGGCAGGAGTAATTGTCTGAGACTGGTCGATATCTTTTATCCAATAAAGATTAATTTTAATATCGCTATCTGGTCCATTTGGATTTGTTGCATTCCAAAGAATATTGTAAATGTAAGTCCAGTACCATGTTTGATTTCCACTCTGATTAGGATTGATAAGAAGCACCGTTGGTGGAGCCAAATCAATGAAATCGCTTGGTTGATTCGTATCATAGCCGTTTGGTTCTCGGCCGAGCATGTGACCTTCTGGTACATCTACTGAACCTGGGTTCCAAACAGAAATATCATTTTGCCAGTTCATCTCATCCATGACCACTCCATCTGGTCGTTTCAGGATAAGCTCATCACCACTATTTGAGAGTCCGTTACCGATATCTTCTCCTAATTCAATCTTCACTACATCACTCGGTATATCCCAAAAACTCCAAGTAGAATTCGCATTAGTAATAACCCCATATCCTTTTGCCGGAATCAAAGGAGTATCCGCTCCGGTAGTATCGCAAGAGTTATTGTCACAAATCTCCCAGCCAGAAATATCCAGCGCTGTATCTGTCTGGTTATAAACTTCCACCCATTCATTGTCCCCTTCGATGCCATGCGCGGGATCAACATCATAATAAATTTTATTTATGCGAAAGCCCCAAGAGAATATCTTATGACTGACCGTCTCTGTGTCGTTATAACCATCCATCAGGGGGTAGTCATGTCTTGTTTGTGAGCCTTTGTATTCCGTATCAAAATTACAAATTTTATTTTGTAACGTTGTCGGCATTGTTAAAATAAGTTCCCATGAGTCCAGCGTTTCTGTCTCTCCTGTGATAAGGCTAGAAAGTGAATTATTATACATTTCCGTACCCTCTACGCTGAATTTTGCATTAAGCGCATCACAGAAATCTGTATCCCCTGTAAAGTTTTTTCCTTCTACTAAATATTTAAATGGGTTACTATCTCCTATATTTATCGTGATTTCTTTTGTCGCAGTGTCCCCTACTCCTAAGTTTAATAGAGAGGTAGTGGGTAAGAATTCTCCATTTGTTAAAGTAAAATCAATTTCTCCGGAATGATATATATTTCCATTTGAGGCCTCGATATCTTTATAGTAAGAATTAGTTGTACCTATATTGCTTAGGCTTAAAGCATTTAGGGCTAAAATTATAATGAGCGCTAAACTTTTCATCACAGCATAGGAGAAAAATAAACTAGGACTTTTTATATAATTTTCTTTAACATTATTATTTGGAAAAAATTTGGAAACTTGTACCATTTTTCGAATAGGCACTTTTCTTTCGTCAGTAATTATAAAATGAGTTTCTACTTTTCCCGTTACTATTTTTACTGGTTTTAAAAAAACTATTTCTCTACGGACAATTATCTTCCTAGGCGCAGATTTTGTTTTTACGCTTTTCACTTTAGTGATTTTTGTCACCGGTTTTTTTATACTTACTTTTTTGTTTTTCTTTTTCACCTTGGTCATTTTATTATTTTTCTTGCCCTGAAGAATTTGCAGGGCCTCCGACATTTTCTTGGTTGACCGCAAGTTTAGGTTTTCTCATTTTCTGTATTTCCCGGAATATTTTCGCTCCCTCATCATAGATGACTATGAGAGCCGGAAGAATAATGAGAATGGCAAAACCGAGAGGCTTGCGAGCTAGGTCAATAATATAGCCGAAAAATGGAACATCCAGTAAAACTTTTCCGTGAATATCGCTCAATCGTATTTCATTGGTATCAGGGTCTTCATTGGCGTCTCCCTTGGTCGTGAACATAAGCACGCCTTCCACCACGCGACTTTTTACTATACGATGTGTCGTCGGAATATCTTTTTTTGTATCCTTGCCAAAAGTTACAACATCCCCTACCTTATAAACACTGCTTGGCTTTATAATCACCACGCTTCCAGTCTTAATATCCGGTTCCATTGAACCAGACTGGACGATTTTTATCTGATAGTTACCTTTAATCGGGAAAAGAGCAATTAGCAAAAGCCCGACAATAACGATAATCGCCACATAAAAAGTTCGGTAAAAGATTTTGAATACCTTATCCATTATTTGTTTATTTTGAGCATGGTAATTGATGCCTTACTCCCTCCTCCGACCGAGGTCGGAGGAAGTCAAAGGCATCAATCAGAGAACAAGGTCTCGTGAGAGAACCGAATGGAAACTACGGACTAATTCTGGACGTTATGGACAGTACAGACTAAGTTGTCTCCAAGAGCTAGCGTAACATTTCCACTGGAATCACACGCACCTCCGAATGTTGTCGTGAATGGTACGCCAATAGCATCACCAATCAAAACTTCAGAGACTGTATAACTTCCTACTGGAAGATTTGTCTCAGGAATCTCATCAACGACGGTCTGATCGCCACTTGGACCAAAGATATGTAGTTCAAAATCTGTGACATCAATATTACCTGTTGAAGCCGTTATGATTTTGTTTACAGTAAGTGTTGGTAACGGTTCTTGAACTGGATTGCAAAGGAATTCCTCATTATGTCTTGCTTGTATGGCAGTAAACATAATGTTGAGTTCTGCGCCGTCAGTTTGATACTCATTACCAAGGTCAACACCATCACAGTCGACACCAGGATCAACTGAAGGATTTTGTCCTCCATTATTTAGTACTGGGTCAGGTGTAAGCGTTCCCATACACCATGCTTTTGCGATGTAGACCGTTTCATTTCCAGGAATCGGTCCAGATTCGTCCCAGACATTGTTTTGCGAATCTGCAAGCGCGACTGGGAATGTGTCATCCAGATCTGCTAAGCTTACTACTCCATCCGTGATTTGGTTTTCACCTTCTTCATAGACATTGTCGCCATCATCAGCCCACCAGAAGAACTCTAAAGCGTCGGCAAGTTCGCCGTCCCACGCGTCCGGGCTTTCTGGAGCGTCTCCGGTATCAAGCTCCGGTTCGGTGGACGAAATATCGTCATCCGAAGTCAGAGTCAAGTCCATACAGACGTAGGCATCGTTTGTTCCAACGTTAAGTGAGATTGTATCTTCCCCTTCATCATCAGGTTTCAAATCCCTGAAATCAAAAAAGAGTAGTCCACTCAAGTCAGAAGGTTCAAATGATGTTGAACACTCTGTTCCTGGAACTGGATAAGGCTGATTGCCTTGCCAGATCCAGTAAGGCTCATTTGATCCTCCGTTTGGATTTTCTGCACATACATTCCCGTTGTAGTAACTTTCGTTATCTACTTTTAGATCAATGGCACCGGCTGTGAATTGATTGCCTCGTGATGTTTCCGTGTCAGAGAGGAATGCTCCAGTAGCGCCGACGAAGACAACTGCGCCCATGGCTAGCATTATCCCGGAACTTAATAATATTTTTTTCATAGGTTTATTTTTGTGCCTCCCTCGCGCCTGAAGCCCTTACTTCAAGCGCTTGTTTTGGCAAGTAATTAATTTATAAACCTGAAGGCAATTGAGGATTAGGAACATCACACTCGAAGCTTGCATTGTGTCGAGATTGTACAGCTCGGAAGGAAATATCAGCAGTGAAACTATCAGTCTGTGTCATATTATCCTCATCCTCACCATCACATACTACTGGTCTTTGCACAGGGCTGTTGTTGTTGCCTGAACCTAGACCATCTTGGTCGTACGGATCGAACTCACTCTCTCCAAAGCACCATGCTTTAGCGATGTAGCGAGTTGAACCTCCTGGAAGAGGGCCTAAATCGCCCCAGATATTTGTGTCAGCATCGGCCAAATCCACAGTTGCAGTTTGATCGACTGACAAATTACCTAGAGGACCAGCTGGTAGAAGATGTTCAGAACCTTCTGCTTCAGGATTACATACTTCCTCACCTGCTTGATTTTCTTCCATTACACACTCAAATACATTGTCTCCATCATCTGCCCACCAGTAGAAATTCACAGCATCTGCCAAATCACCATTACCGATAGGTCCTGGACCTATGTCTCCATCATCACCTTCTGGTTCTGTAATATCATTATCGTCGTCAGATGTAAGCTTCACATCAGCACAAAGGTAAGAATCGTTGTTGTTCACATGAAGAGAAATTGTGTCTTCTCCGCTATCTCCTGGTTTCAAGTCTCTGAAAGTAAAGAATTGACGAGGAATCGGAAGTGAATAACCATCTTCTACTTCTGTTGTATCAGGATTGTCTCCAAGATACTCTGTGTTGTCTATATCCCAATCAAGACCCCAAGAATTTGCTAGATTAGGAAGATTGTTGTAATAACTTTCGTTGTCAACACCAAGGTCAATTGCGCCAGCGGTGAAGGTGTTGCCAGTTGATGTCTCTGTATCAGAGAAGAATGCGCCGGTTGCGCCGGCAACTACAACTCCGACCACTGCTATCATACTTATACTCAATAATATTTTTTTCATGATTAATTTTCTTGAGCAAGGCGATTAGAAAATCATCACCCCGTGAAATGAAATCTTTCAGATTTCAATTTTTGTGAAACAAAAATTATTTCACTGGGGTTAGAAAACTATCTCGCTCCGCTCGTTATTTTTCTAATAATAGACATTAATAATATTTTTTTGTTTTTTACTAAACTTATCGACCGTTTTGCTTTTAAAGTGCAAATGTAAATTCTCTATCTTCCTAATCCAGGTCTTGCCTCGCTGAAGATTAAAAAACTGACATCTATATTCTAAAAATATTAAATTTTTAAAAAACAAAAACCGCAAGCCAGAAAATTTCCGGACTGCGGTTTGTGTTTTTATTTAGCAAGCATCGATTTGTAAAATTTACTTTTAACATAAATCAGATTCATCAATTCTTTTTCCTTTTAGTTTTTACTGCGTATTCTTGGTTCCCGGCAAGAATCTTGATTTACCTTTCTATTGCCATAGATTATCCTTGACCCTTGTATATGTCAAATGACACCTGTGTATAAAGTGTGCATAAAAAACGGATATAACCCCGATAGTATATTTTGGCGATAATTCTCATTATATTACGCTTTGCGCTTCGTCAAAATTCACTACAAGGTATAAAAATAATCCAGTAAAAATAGAAAACCGCTTGTGAGGAGCACGGCGGCTTCCTACAAGCGGTATATCGCTTTGATGACCAACAACCCCCTACCGGTGGCACCTCCTTTTCGCCAGCAGCAGACCGAGAAGACCCAAACCCATCACGGCAAACGTTGCCGGTTCGGGAACCCTTGATTCAATCTCTCCCTTCTCGATGACCGCGAACGGCCCTCCGCCCCGCTGGAACGCTTCCATGACGAGGGTGTTAACCCCTTGCGAGAGGAACCCAGTGAGAATGATAGTTTCAAGCTCGCCGACCTCGCAGGCGATTGGTCCAGCGGCGCACGCACTGTCCTGGACCCAGTTAGCCGCTTTCAGTAGCACTCCCGCCGGGTTCAGTGCGTTGTACAGATACACCGCCATGGTGTCGTCCGCGCCAAACGTCGCTGAACCAGCGTTCACCGAATATGGCAAAACGAAACTCTCGTAGAAAATCGCTGTTGGCGACCCAATTCCGGGAGAGTTCGGCGGCGACAGAGCACCGCCGGTCTGACCGGTTTCAGTCCACGAGATCCAAGCCGCGGGTGGGAGTACCGCCCACACCGGGTGCGAGACGACATTGAAAGTTGGCGCTCCAACTATCGCGAGATAGGGTACGTCGACAGTTTCGCCGACCCCATCCCCAGACTGGAACGTGACAATCGCTGCGCTCGCTGAGAGGCAGAAAGTGAGCAGAATCAAAATTAGACTCAGTTTTTTCAAAGAACGCACTGGTTTTCTCCTTATTGGAAATTTCTCGTCCTCCTCCAAAGCCTCAGAAGAGGGAGAATTTCTAAGGGCTTTCACCCTTAAGAACTTGTCTAAGCATAGCATGCCTAGTTTTTTTGTCAACTTCTCCATACTCCTTCATTTTGTCGAATTCTTAAAAAAGTTATGTTCTTTTATTAAAATTAATATTAATTTACAAAATGCAATAAAATTATCGTCAAAATTCACTACAGGGTATAAAAATAACCCAGTAAAAATAGAAAACCGCCTGTAGGGAGCACGGCGGCTTCCTACAAGCGGTATATCGCTTTGATGACCAACAACCCCCTACCGGTGGCACCTCCTTTTCGCCAGCAGCAGACCGAGAAGACCCAAAC
>Ga0209541_10010970_pt1 | contig 14290 bp, 12 predicted proteins | sample RifCSPlowO2_01_FD_184027 | JGI IMG/M metagenome (GOLD analysis project Ga0209541, IMG submission 184027) | Groundwater microbial communities from Rifle, Colorado - Rifle CSP2_plank lowO2_0.1 (SPAdes) (version 2) | ecosystem: Environmental > Aquatic > Deep subsurface > Groundwater | place... | reverse complement strand
AGTCATAGTCGGCCAGCAGGATGTTCTTAAACAAATGGTTATTGGCTTGATGACTAACTCGCATGTTTTGCTTGAGGGTTATCCGGGACTGGCTAAAACTCTTGCCATAAAAACAATGGCTGAGCTTATGGAATTAAAATTCTCAAGGATTCAAAACACTCCTGACTTAATGCCGTCTGATATTACTGGAACATATATTATCGAGGAAAACTCAAGCGGTAAAAGAAATTTTAAATTTCAGCCAGGTCCAGTATTTGCAAACATTTTGCTTGCAGATGAAATAAACAGGGCAACACCAAAAACCCAGTCTGCACTTTTAGAAGCAATGCAGGAAAGGCAAGTAACAGTTGGTGGAAGTACGTACAAGCTTGAAGAGCCTTTTTTTGTTCTTGCAACACAAAACCCAATTGAGCAAGAGGGAACTTATCCTTTGCCAGAGGCTCAAGCAGACAGGTTTTTGTTAAAGGTTCAAGTTGAGTATCCAACATTTGAAGAAGAGCTTGAAATAGTTAACAGATATGCAGAAGAAATCAAAAAGGTTTCATTAAAGACTGTTTTAAATAAAGTTGACTTGTTAAAGCTTCAGGAATACACAAGGCAAGTGCCTATTGCAAATGATATTAAAAAATATGCAGTTGATCTTGTTGTTAAGACAAGAAAAAAGCCAGACTTAATTGAGTTTGGAGCTTCTCCAAGAGCATCTATTGGTATTGTTCTAGCATCAAAAGCAAGAGCTCTTATTTTAGGAAGAAAATATGTCAGTAAAGAAGATATTCAAGCAATGGCATTTCCAATATTAAGGCATAGAATTATTCCAACATTTGAAGCAGAGCGTCAAGGACTTCATGTAGATGATATAATTAAAAAGCTATTGTAAAATGATTGATTTAAGCTTTTTTCATAAGCTTGACAGGCTTAGCTTGATTATTAATAAAAGAATTACTTCTAATTATACAGGAGAAAGATCAAGCGCTTACACTGGAAAAGGCTTATTGTTTAAGGATTATATTATTTATACTCCAGGTGATGATTTTAGAAGCATTGATTGGAAGGTTTTTGCAAGAAGCGATAAATTATTTGTTAAGCGTTATGAAGAGGAAAGAAATCTTACTGTGCACATTGTTATTGACTTAAGTGCTAGTATGGGTTTTGGCAAAAACACTACAAAAGCAGAATATGCATCAATGCTTGGTCTTGGCTTTGCTTATATGGCGATGAAAAATAATGAAAAATTTGTAATTGGAACATTTTCTGATAAGCTAGAATTATTTAAGCCTAAAAAAGGAAGACAACAACTTGTTAATATTCTTGACAGGCTTAATCAAAAAAAGCCAACAGGTGTTTCTAATTTTGAACAATCATTATTTGCTTATAAAAAATTAATAAATACAAAGGCTTATGTTGTTATTATTTCTGATTTCTTGTATGATGTTAATCAAATCAAAAGCGCGCTTTACAGGTTTAAGCATCATGATGTTAGGCTTATACAAGTTCTTGACCCTCTTGAAAAAAATCTAGAAATAGAGGGAGATTTCAAGCTTAGAGATCTTGAAACAAATGAACAAATGAGAACTTATATCTCTCCTTCATTAAGAAAAACATATTTATCCCAGCTTTCTGATCATAATGCAGCCATTAAAAAGGCATGCGATGAAGTTGGAGCTAAATTCTTTCCAATATCAACAGAAACAAATGTATTTGATGTATTCTATCAAGCATTACAAGATCCTCATTTGCATAGATGATTTATGATGATTTTCTTGTAAATATACATTTCATTAAATAAATCTTTATATATCGAAAACTATTCTTGACGTACACTACTGACTTAAGTCAGTAGAAACCTCGACAATTTCACTATTTTAATTAATTGATGAAATGGTCGACTGTGCTCAAGAAATAACACAATTATAATTATTATTGTTATTTCTTGACAGGACGAATAGTTTTCGAGTATGCTCAAGAACTACACGCTACCTACTTTAGTAAGTAGTTCTTGACAAATCAGAAATAGACCTTTATATTAATGGGTGGTAAAAGAAGTTTAGCAACAATTATTTCTGCACTAATTGCATCTATTAGTATTAGTTGTGCAAGTGTCAGAAGAGACGAGCCATTTACTACTAACAGTACTATTGAAAGAGATGGTGAAGGCATTGTTTCTCTGGTTCAGAACCCGATAATTATTGAGAATATGGGACTTTGCTTATTAAGAGATCTTGATGAGGTTGGTGAATACTCTGGAGTTATTGATGTTTCTGGAAATGATCTTAAAATAATAACTAATAATTCGCAAATAGGAGTAAACAATCGCATTACATTATTAAGAGATGGAAGCTTTAGCATTATTGATAATCTAAGAAATGACATACTGGAAAAAATAAGAAGTAATCCAGAATATTATTTGGTTGAAGATGGATCTAGTGAAAAACTAGTTGCTCAATTAGAGTTAGTAAAACAATCATCTATTGCAGGCAACAGGATAAAGAAGCACGAGCTTGAAATACTCTGTGACTTAATAGCCTCGTTTTTTGACGGCATTGGAGGCAATGATTTTTATGTTTCAAGCAACAGAATAAGCTTTCATATACATCCAAACAATATAACAAGTCCTTCAGAATCAGATCTTAAAATAGCAAGATTAAGAGGTCATGAATTAATATTTTCATACATACCAATGAGAGCTATATTAAGAATTCCAGATAGCAATATAATAATAGACAAGCTAGAAGCTTGTGTTGTATTGAATAATGGAAATCTGATAAAAAAACAATATGATATTAGCCCAAAGATTGGCCATTTATTAAGAATCAAAACTGCAAAAATATTGGCAACAGGATATCTTGAAAATTTTGATCTTGGACTGGCATGCCTTGAGTCATTTAAAGAGGAGAAAATAAATGAATATCACCAAGACAACCTTGAAGACGCTGTAACATATGTTGGATCAAGATTAATAAATAAAATACTTGAAGCTATTGACAAGTCAGATAAAGAGGGAATGGAAAAATATAAAAAATTCTTTGAAAGATATAAATCACTTTGTGATCATCTAACAATACAACAATTACGAGATCCTGAATTAGGAGAGAATTCTTATATTAATCAAATAACTGATAGTGGATTAGCAAAATACTCTATTGGATTTTTAATGGTTTTAGCTACTGCCGGAATTCTATTGTATATAAGAAGAAAAAAAGTAAAGCTTTAAATAATTTCTAATCAATTTTATTTAAAAAGATGGTTGATGGTGTTATTGAAAAAGAGATTGTTGAAAAAGACATTATTAAAGAGTTCTTTGAGCTAGTTCAAAAGCTTCATCAAAAAACTGAAAATTTCAGAAATAATCACATAAGAATAATACAACAAATAGATCAAGAAAAGTATGATCCTGTTAAAGTACAGCTAGAACAACAATTGTCAAGTATTGAAAAGATAAGAGATACTATTAACGGAGTCATGACAATTATTGGAATTCTTCTCAAGGTTGAGAAATATGAAATGGACCGGTTGAGAAAAAAAGGAGAGGATGTATCTAGTTACAAAGAATCATTCTATGAACTTATCAATATGCAGAGAGATTTTATGAAGCTTGTAGATGATTTAAACAGGTTAAAAAGAAATTACGAGATTCAACTCAAAACAATCCAAAAAACAAAACTATTTAGCATTGACATAATTAGAAGGTTAATAGCTGATGAAAATCCGTTGATTGATGAAAATCAAAGAATTATTGAGAATATAGAAAAACAAATGCCATTGTTATCAGAGCACATTAGTAATTTATTACACGAGCACGCTCATGTCTTATCTGAGAACAATAAAGAAATAAATGAAGTAATAAATGATGTTAAGAAAATCAGGATTTCTTTATCTCAATCGCTTTATGACTATCTTGAATCAAATGTTGATTATTTCAACAACCGACTTGGAAAAACAAATCTGTTGATAATATTCTACTTGCTGAGCTTTATTAAAAGATATGATCCAAATGTAACTTATTGGCATGTTCTGAGGGTTGGAATGTACACATACCATATTGCAGCCAGAACTGGATTTAAACCAGAGATAATATATGCAATAACTATCGGAGCAATGCTTCATGATTTGGGCAAGATAATGGTTCCTGCAGAAATAGTATCGTCAACAAAACCAAGAATTACAGAAGATGAATTTAAAATACTTAAATCTCATCCTATTGATGGCTATAAGTTTTTAAGAATCCAATATCCAATTATTGCCGAGTATGTTGGAGCTCATCATTGTTATAAAAAAGAAGGATCATATGGGATTGAAACAAAGCAGAAGGAGGCAATACTTATTGCAATAGCAGATGTTTTTGATGCACTTGTTGAGAAGAGATCTTATAAAGAGTCATTTCCTCCTGAAAAGGTAAGAGCGATAATGTATAAAGAATTTAGTGATTATAAATATTATGTTGATTTTCTAATAAATGAATTTCAATTAAAAGAAGTGGCATAAAGACAAAAATAAGTCATAGAAAGCTTTATAAAGAAATTGTCAAAAAACTACCTATTGAAGTAGGTAGCGTGTAGTTTTTTGAGCATGATCGAAAACTGTTTCAAAGTAAATTATCAAAAACAGTTTTCGACATGTCAAGAATTAAGTTATAAAAATGAGTGAAGAATATTTAAGAAACATTGGAACAGTAGAGCTTTACAGAAAGCAAGAAGGTGATAAAACTTGTTTAATTCTAAGAACTGGAGGCAGAACAAGAGATTTAGTTAGCACTGCACAAAATCCAGGCAATTCAAGAAACAGACCAAGTCATGATCATTTGGTTGGAGCGTTTTTTGATTTTTCTGATTTAGAAGCAGTATTAAAAGACCATAGAATTAATGATAAATCATTAGGCATAAAATCAGATTTAGAGCAAATCTCAAGATATGATATAATTCTTACAATGAACCAACAAGGAAGCGTTGAAAGAATAGAAGTCAAGGATAAAAAAGGAGCTAGCTTTGGAACATTTCCAGATTATGCTTCTGTTGTTCAATACTTTACTGATCTTTGTCTAGGTGATGTTCCTACAACACAAAGGTTTAAGCCAATAATGAAAAACCTTGGTTACGATATCGACTGAATGAATTCTAAATATATGTCAATACTGATTAAGAATTATTGATTTATGTCAATAACTTTTTAAAGAAATTTTAGTGATTACTTTCAGGTGAGTTAAAGTGACAACAGTAATTAGTAGAAGATTTGCATACATATCTATAGCTACAGTTTATACACTATTATCAGCTGTAGGAACTATACTTCTTTTAAGAGATTCAAGAGATCAGAAAAAAACAATGAGTGAATTAGAGAATAAAATAAAGGCTCAACAGCAAGATATTAATATTTTAAGACAGGAAAGAAATGCAAATTCTATAAGACTTGATTGGTTGCAGGATGAAGCAAGTCTTAAAGCAATGACTTTAGAAGAAGGTATTAAGCATGTTAGAAATGCACTTGAAGAAGATAAAGCAAGGAGTGAACAAAGATTTGAATTATTAAGCCAGAGAATAGATGGAAATTATGCAACACTAGACGCACAGCTTGGTTTAATAAAACAAACTGATTCAACAGAAGATCAAAAAATAGAGATTGCACTGAAATTAATAAGAGTTCATTATATGAGATTAGCATCTAGATTAGTTGATACTAGAACAACAACCGATAAAAGATTGGTGAAATTAGCCCAAGCAAATCTAGATCTTGCTAAGCTAGTTCAAGAAATGAGAACAAATTCGTTTTTGGTGAGAGATCTTAATCAAATGTATGAAACAATGATAAATCCTACTGTTCAAATAAGCCATTTTAATGAAGTTGGCTCTGGAACAATAATACATTCTCAAAATGGGCACAGTTATGTATTATCTGCAGCTCATATAATAAATCAAGAGCATATTGAGGATGAAATTAATTTAAGCAAATATGATAAACATGGAAGGCAATCATCGTCTTATCTAGCGAGAATTGTTGCAATAGATAATGAAAGAGATTTATTATTACTTGAAGTTGAAACAGATGATCAATTGCCAACAGCAAGATTTGCATCAGAACAAAGAATAAATGATGTAAGAGTATTTGACCGGGTTTATGCAATTGGTTGTCCTTTGGGATATGGCCCAATGCCAACACTTGGAGAGATATCAACAAAGAATAAAAGATTAAAAAACCAAACTCATTGGATGCTGAATGCACCAACAATATTTGGAAACTCAGGAGGAGGAATATACTTGGCAGACACGCAAGAATTTATAGGCGTGTTGAGCAGGGTTTCTGCATACAATAATTTTGTCAATATTGCAGTTCCACACATGGGAATACTTGTAAAACCTCAGGATATAAAAAGCTGGCTTGATGAGGAAAACCTGCAATTTGTTTATGATCCAAGCATGACTAGAGATGTTTGTTTTGAAAAAAGAAATGGAAGAGCAAAACACAGAAGGTCGATTGATGTTGATAAAGAAGTAATGCCAAGGCCTACACTAGAGCCAGCGGGCGTGGGCAATCGATAGCTTTTTATAGACGTATTATTCTTTATTTGTTATGTTAGTTGATTGGCAAAAAGAGGTTAATGAATTATTAAAAAATGATATTAATTCTGAAAAAATAAATCTGATTATTGCAAGATGCCCAAAATGCAGAAACATAAGTTTAGAATATGATGTTCAAAACAGTAAAATAAAATGCAATAAATGTGGTTTTGAACAAACAATTAAACAAGTAAAAAGGTGAAAAAAATGGATAAAAGCTTACAACACAAAGGACAAAGAGTCGGAGTTTTTGTTGATGTGCAGAACATGTATTACTCTGCAAGATTCATGTACAATTCAAAAGTAAATTTTAAATCAATACTGCAAGATGCAGTTATAGGAAGACAATTAATAAGAGCAATTGCATATGTTATTAGAACGGAAGAAGCAGACAGAGAGGCATTTTTTGATGCACTAACAAACATTGGATTTGAGGTCAAGGCAAAAGATTTGCAAGTCTTTTATGGCGGTGCAAAAAAAGGAGACTGGGATATTGGCATAGCAATGGACGCAATAGAACTGGCACAAAAGCTTGACACAATAGTGATTGTTTCAGGAGATGGGGACTTTGTTCCACTGGTAGAACATTTACAAAGAGCTCTTGGCTGCAGGGTTGAAGTAATAGCATTTGGAAAAAGCGCAAACAAGCAATTAAAAGAAACAGTAGATGACTTTACTGATTTAGATAAGAATTTAAGAAAGTATTTAATAAAACAACAAAAAACTTTTAAACCAAAGGAACATCAAGGAGAAAGAGACACTCACACAGTACAATAAATGGTGCAGGAATTAAACCAAGCAAGTTTTGAAAAAGAAGTATTACAAAGCAAGATTCCAGTAGTTGTTGATTTTTGGGCAGAATGGTGCGGTCCATGCAAGATGATGGCTCCTGTATTTGAAAAGGTTTCTAAAGAATTTGAATCAAAGGTCAAGTTTGCAAAAGTAAATGTTGATGATAATTCAGATCTTGCTGGAAACAATGAGATTATGAGCATTCCGTGCTTTGTTGTTTATAAAGATGGCAAAGAGGTTGACAGGCTTGTTGGTGGAATGAGTGAGCAAAGCTTTATTGAAAAAGTAAAAAAAATAACTGGTATCTAAAAAGAGATGAAAATCAGATTATTGTTAATATTGGTAATAATAATTGTACTTGCTACAAGCATTAGTGCAAATGAATTCTTTAATTATGGTAGGAATATTACAAAACCAGAAATAAAAGGAATATTTTTTAGTCAAGATGGAGTTCAGTCAATAATAAAAACAACATCAAAGTCAAAACTGAACTTTTATTTTTCAAAAAACATTCTGGCAAGCAGATTATTAAACCCTATTCTTATGAATCTAAAGATAGAGCAATTAGTTATTACACAGAATGACACGCAAGTTCCTTGCTCTTTACTGCTAAAATCCAGATGTGATGGTGATGAGTTAATTAGTTTTATTAAAAAGGATCCAAAGCCATCCTGCCAAGATTATGAACTTGGACGTAGAAATTGCAGACTAGAACAAAACCCAAATCCTGTAACTTATCCAACAGAGTGTTACGATATGGGTTGTAGAACAGGATTACTCGGATCTTCCTGCACGCCAAAACTAAAACCAAAAGATCAATTACCAGAATGGTGCGTTCCAATTACAGAAAACCCTTGCATTAAGTGGCTTGAAGTTGATATAGAACCAAAACCACAAGAAGAATGCTGTGTTCCTGGAAAAACAGAGAACTTCAAAATTAATGAAAAACTAGCACAAGGAATAGTAGATCTAGCAAAACAAGTTGAAAAAGGCAACAATGAAAATGTGATAAGTGCAATTGGCGGAGTTTGTGCAGCATCATTCTTATCAGAACTTGGATTGGAAAATAGGTTTGATTTATTTAGGCGAGTTAGGGAAATGAGCAAGTTTGGGCCAATAACTGTTGGTGGAAGTCTTGAAAAAGCAAAAATAACTTATCAAAGCCCAAACTGCCCAGGCCAAAAAATAAGCGTTGAAGTATCCAAAGACCAAATAACCTTTGGCTGCGAAATAAAATTCTGATTATTTTTTCTTATTGTTCTAAATCTGTCAAGCCAAGATATTTTTTATAATCCGATATTAAATTTTGGAATGAATTATAATTCTGATCGGTTATGTTCCACCTTAGTCCATTTACTCTTCCTCTTCCATTATTAAACTTATGAGATTTGTCACAGCTAAAAGGGCTTCTAAGCTCTTGCTTGTGACGCCATTGTTTTAATATTTCATCTTTTTCTTCTGCATTCATCCAAAATGCAAATTTTTCTGTAAGAAAAGATAACACTCTGTATCTCCACTCAATTTGTAAGTTATCTTCAGTATCCCATGCTCCTAAATAAGTGCAATCTTTAAAGCCATGAATTTCTTTTCTGCTCTTTTTATTATTAGGAATAGGCATTACATCTCTATGGATAAAAGTTCCACCTACTCCTCCTTCATATTTTATACCTGTTCCACATCTGTTGACTTTATGTGTATATCTTGAACGCTCTGGATTATGATGTACTGTCTTTTTCCAAGGATAAGTAATTAAGGTTTCATCCCATTGTAATGGTTCTCTTTTGTAACTTGGACTGTATTTTTGCGGTGCTTGAAGATCAATAACGTTGCTAAGCAAGATAGCTGCAGCCTGTACAAATTGATTTGATGCAGGTTTTTTATCAACATTTGTGTTTATCACAATACTACTGTACTCATTGCCAAGATTTCTACTGCGAGCATAATTAATCACATAATCAAGAAGCAAAATACACCATCCTGGAATGCCTTGAAAGTCAGGCAGTAAAAGAGCTTCTGGAGATGCCTCTGCAGTTTCTACTACTGAAACAAAGTTTCCTTGTTCATCCTTGCAATCCACAATTACCAATTCAGCTAATTTATTATCAATACTATTAACACTAAGATCGATTACGTGAATGTCTTCATCTAATTCATATTGATAACTAATCAGTCTATAATCACCATTACCTGCAGTACATCTTTGAGTTGGTAAATTATGATCTAATCCAAGAAACACTGATGGGCTTTCTCCAACACAAATCTTAGTTACGTCCTGTCCTTTGAGTTGATAATATAATGGCAATAAAAAATCATGAAATGACCAATAATTTCTAACTTGGCCTTCAGATATGTGCTCTGCTCTATGTAATTTTTCCAGTAATGATTTTATTTTATTAATCAATTCATCATTATTATACAAGTGCAATGTCTGTGGTCCAAGGTTTTCATCAATGAAAAACTGTCTAATCCTTCTTTGAAAATCAGTTTGTTTGGATAATAAAACATTGAGCTTTTGCCATGGACTTGTCTTGCTGTTATAAGCAATACTCATAGAACAATCTTGACCATTAAATATTGCATTAACAATATTTCCCAAAGATTGTCTTGCATGCCTTGATGGACTATGGGGTTGTTGCAATAATAATGGTTGATTTTTATTATTACTTTCATGATTAACTAGATATTCAAGCGTGGCAAAGTATTTTTCAAAATCATAATTATCTGCAGTAATTTGATTATCTCCTACTTGATGACTATTAACAATTATTGGCAGTCTGTCACTTCCAATCTTTCCAACACTTAAAAACAAGTTAACATCATCTGCAGTGCTTAGAAAACCTTGATGAATCCTTCTTTGATCAGGAAATTTTTTTTTGATTCTTGAATATAAATCTATAAATCTAAACCTATTTATAACAATCTCCGGCTCAGTATGAGGTATTTCTCTCCATAAATTATCACAAGCGTTCAATAATTCTTGATTCTGAACAAACTGCGGATCATGAGTTTCTTGGTAATCAAAAAAACTACCAAACAATATTTTGCAATAGTCAATAGTTTCTTTTTCATCTTCACTACATAAAAAATCTCTTATCCTTGCCTTAAATTGAGGCTGATGTTTAACTAACCATTCTAAAGTTTGACTGGCTTTTTTAGGATCTAGTCCTGATGCTTGAAGTTTTTCTAAAAATAAATTATCTGCAAGCTTTTCTTTTCTCTGCCTTTCTTGCTCTTTTCTTTCATTAGCACGTTCTATTCTTTCTTTTTCTTCCTGGTCCTGTTTTCGTGCAGCTGCAAATTCTGCTGATGCTTCTTTTGCAAATATTCTTTCATCACTCATCATTGTTTTAATTTCACCATTCTGCCAATCCTTAAAAGAAGGCATTGCTGAAGACGGAACCCCTTGTCTGGCAAGCTCTTTACAATGCGCTTTATAAAGCATTCCTTCCTCGCCATAAATAATAAAGTCATTAGGTCTCATGTTTTACTTAAATACACAACTATATATCATTACTGGCTAAATATTTCTGTTTTAATATGTCGAAAACTATTCTTGACGTACACTACTGACTTAAGTCAGTAGAAAGGACGAATAGTTTTCGAGCATGTCATGAAAAATGATGCATTTTTCAGGAAATTGCAAAACTTTGTTTTGACAATTCTCAAGAACTACATACTTATTAAGTAGCAGTGTGTAAACACTCTATCTGCTTTATTAGGTAGTTCTTGACATAAAAAGATAAAAAAATATAAAAATCTATCTGTAAATCATTTGCCTCCTAACATCTGGCTTCTATGCTTGTCATTTTGTTCTGCAGTTCCTTTAAATCTTTCACCAGGGTTGCGACTTTCAAAATCTTTTTTTCTATCATTAAAAGATCCAGAGCCTCCTGTTGCTCTATGAGCATCTGCAGCTGAAGTTCCTATATTAAGTTCGTGCCCTCCAACCTGAGTTCTGACAATTGGGCTTGGAGATGCATCTTGTCTTGATGTTCTTGATTGCCCTTGATTTTGTTCTCTTGGCGCTGTTCTGGATTGACTGTTAGTGCCTTGATTGTTTAATTCTCTGGCCCATCTTCCATTTTGTTCTTTAGATCCTGTGTATTTTTCTCCTGGATGAGTTCTCTCATATACTGGTTTTCTACCAGCATAGTCACTTGGCAATCCTCTTGACCTAAACCAATCGCTAACTGATTCTTGAGTGTTTAATTTATACCCTCCCATACTATCTCTTTGTACTGGAAGATTTCTAAGGTCATCTTGATTTTTTATGTTCTGCAATGCCGCTATTGTTTGTCTTGATCTTTTTTTAACTATTGATGTCCATGCTTGGCTGCAGCTTTGTTTTGTCTGTTCAGCTATGCTTTCACATTGTTGGTCAAGAGGATCTACTAACTTTCCTTCTAATGCATCCAAAACCTTTTCCATACCAAATGCTTTTATGGCGAGAGACAGATCAATAATGTTTGTTTTATCTCCAACTGCGTCATAAAACTCTTCTGCTGTTTTTGCATACTTCATTAAGTTCATTAATGCTTTAACTTCTTCTGGAGAGTATCTTTCAAATAAGTTTTTCCCTGTTTTGACTCCTACATTTTTCAAAAAATCAAAACCTGGCTTTACAGGAGATATTTTTTCTTCACCTTTTGCATACTCAAACATTATTTCCATTGTTGCCAAGCTAGCCTCGCATGCTACAGATTGTGCAAGATCTGTTAAACAATCTACTGAAGATGAAGAAGGCACGCTAACATTGCTAACTGTTTCCAGTCTTTTTGATGGACTTGCCTGTCCTTTTTTAACATCGGATACTGCATACAATCCTACACCTTGACCAGTCTCAACTGTAACTAATTTTGACGAGCTGGAATAATCATTGCTTATATTTTGAACAACAGATCCAATATTTACTCTGGCAGTTTTATCATAAATTAGATCATCTTTTTTTCTAGCAATTAATGCCGTTGCCTCAAATGATCTTTCATCAATACCTCTGCTCTTTAAATCTTGATGAACTTTTTTATTTAATTCTTGAACATTGCTTGCAGTGTAAACCTTTGTTTCAAGAGAATTTGATGATCTTGTTTGACAACCTCCACCATCACAGTATACTGTTTTGTGATCATTCCAACAAAGTCTGCGAATTCTTTTTTCATGCCCTGGACAATATTTTTGTTTATCTTCCTTTGTAAACCTAACATTCCATTGCAATGGAGTTGATTTATTCTCCGAGTTTAGCAAGCTGGTGGTTTGTCTTGGTGTACTTGAAGCAATAAGTCTATTTGCAGCAACATATCCGCAACCAAGAGATGCTGCTAAAACAGCATATGATGTATATCTGAATAATTTATCTGCCAATCCTTTATTTTGTTTGTACATTTTTCACCTCTATTATTATTTCAGCACAAAATATTTTTCCATTCCAGACATTGCTCTTCCTAATAATCTTTGTAGTGGAATCAGTTGTTGTGTTTCCGCTCTGCTAATATAGGGCATTAACACTGCATTATAATCTTCTACAAATATAGGATTTCTTTTTATGAATAATTCCACTTCACCTTTCAGACTTTCTTTTCTTCTTTCCCAACTGTGTTTTTGTTCTTCTGCACGTGATCTATTTGATTGATATTTGGCAATTGTATCTTTATGCAGCCAAGTTGGTCTAAGAGAACTTAGTTTTGAGTTACATGCATTGATTTCAGCAGTATTATTACTGACTTGCTGATTGCATTCCTCTAGTTTCTCTTTCAGTTCACTAAAATAATTGACAGCGCTTTCTCTTGCTTTTATTGTGCTTTTAACATTAACCTTCATTGAGTCTGGAGAATTATCATTAACTCTTCCATTACGCACTTGATAAACTATAGATCCATCTTTATCATCTTCTAGAAGAAGAACGATCATATAGCTTGTATTATTATCTGTTTTATTATCTAAAGTTATATCTATTACATACTCGCCGTGTGTATTTATATCGCGCAACACTACTTCTTCAAGATTTACTCTTGATCCATTATTTGGATCTTGAACTGTTGGCAAAAATCCTTGGTAAACTATTGTCTTCCTGCCTGTAGCTTTTTCAGTTATATCTACTGTTGCATAAAGTTCATTATGTCCTGCAGACAAATATAATGTTGGATTACTTGCAAGAAATGTTATTTCAGGATTGTCATCTTTAACTTCTTGCATTTGTCTTAGAAGATCACCATTCTTCTCTTTTTCCTGAAGCAATAACATGACTAAATTTCTCAGACCTAAAGGATCATGTCCCTTGATGCCTCGTTCTATTCCACCACTCACATCTTTAAGACCTTCTTCAATACCATCTCCTACTTCTTTTCCACCTTTTTTGACTCCATCACCTATAAGACCGCCAGCTATTGCACTTTGGCATCCAGTCATTCCTAAAGATAAAAGACCTAGAGCTCCAGCTAAAGTCATACTTGTTGCATATTCCTGAATTGTTTTTTTAAATTCCATTTTAATTGACCTCCGAGTTTTTTGAGGATGGTCCAGAAAAATTCTATTTTTCTTGACCTCCAAATTGTTATTATTTTATAATTATGATCAGTTAATCAATTATATAAAATAATTTAAGAAAATTTTTTGTTTAATGCAAAAATTTATATATTATAATGCAAATAACAATAATTTATGATAGATGATACTAAAAAACCAAGAAACTTCCAAGGACATATGGATTCTGGAGAAGATGAAAAAAAGATAGAACTAAACGCCTTAAGAAGAAAAATATTATTTGAACTTTCAATAAATCCAAGATTTTCTTATGCAACTATTGCAAAAAATATCGGAGTTTCACCAGAAGTTGTTGCTTATAATGTAGACAAGCTAAAAGAACAAAAAATACTTACTGGATCTATTGCGATTATAAACCCAAAAGCAATCAATTGCCAAAGCTATGAATTATATCTGAGATTGCAAAATTACAG
>Ga0209541_10010968_pt1 | contig 14291 bp, 16 predicted proteins | sample RifCSPlowO2_01_FD_184027 | JGI IMG/M metagenome (GOLD analysis project Ga0209541, IMG submission 184027) | Groundwater microbial communities from Rifle, Colorado - Rifle CSP2_plank lowO2_0.1 (SPAdes) (version 2) | ecosystem: Environmental > Aquatic > Deep subsurface > Groundwater | place... | reverse complement strand
CTCAGTTAATTTTTTAATTCTTTGCTGTTCGGTTGCGCTGACAGCAGTAATCCGCTCCTGACTTTCATTAATCCCGGCTTTTTGAAAAAAAGGATAAACCAGCCGGCCGAATTCTTCTTGGCTTTTTTGACGGATGTAATAACCGTTAAGCCAGTCAAGCTTTTGCGTGTCAAAAATTGCCCCAGCTTTATTGACTTTTGCTAAATCAAAAATTTTAATCATCTCTTCAATGGTAAAAATTTCCTGTTCAGTTTTAGGGTTCCAGCCTAACAGCAGAACAAAATTTAGCAGCGCTTCTGGCAAGTAGCCCTTTTTAAGATAATCTTCAACTGCAACGTCGCCCTGACGTTTTGAAAGTTTAGATTTGTCTTTATTAAGTAATAGCGGCAGATGAGCAAATTCAGGGGATGGCCAGTTGAAAGCCTGATAAATCAAAAGATGCTTAGGTGCTGAAGGCAACCATTCCTCTCCCCTGATCACATGGCTGATTTTCATCTCGTGATCGTCAACAACGTTTGCCAGATGATAAGTGGGAAAACCATCAGATTTTAAAATAATTGGATCATCAAGCAATCTATTGTCAAATTTTACCTTGCCCCTGATTATGTCACTGAATTCTGTCTGGCCGGTTCTTGGCATTTTGAATCTGATCACATAAGCTTCTTTGAGTTTTTTGTCTGAGATTTCCTGCAACGAAATATCGCGGCAATGGCCGTCGTACATTGGTGGTAAACCTTTTTGTTGCTGAGCCTTTCTTAAGTTATCAAGCCGTTCCTTAGAACAAAAGCAGTAATAAGCCTTATCTTTCTTGATTAAATCCTCGGCATATTTTTGGTAAACACTAATTCGTTCCGACTGAATCATTGGTTTTTCATTATCCCAATTCAGTCTGAAAATTTTCAGCATTTCTTGGAGATTTTCCACTGCGCCTTTAACTTTTCTTTCCTGATCAGTATCTTCGATCCTAAGTAAAAATTCGCCTTTATTATGTTTGGCGAATAAATAAGCGTATAAGGCTGTTCGAAGCCCGCCGACATGAAGCCAGCCGGTCGGGCTAGGCGCAAAACGAGTTTTGATGGACTTAGGCATAGTTTCGCGTCATTGCTTCGTCGTCCCGCCTCTCGACTCCGCTCGAGGCGGGACTCCTCGCAATGACAATATGATTACTTTTTAAATATTCTCTGTTTTAAAATCAAAAGTGGAAAAACAATCACGGCGTTGAAAATCCGGCGCCAGCGCCGTGGTTCTTTTATTAGTCTGTAAAGCCATTCTAAGCCTAAATTGCGCAACAGTTCCGGCGCTCGGTTGATATTACCAGAAATAAAGTCAAAGGCCCCGCCAACCCCCATTGCAATTTTTACTGAAGTCAGCTGATCAAGATGGCGGAAAATCCATTTTTCCTGCTTAATTTGTCCAAGAGCAACAAAAATGATTTTTGGTTTAACTTCATTAATTTTAGTAATAATTCTTTGGTCTTCAGTGATTTTGCCATCTGATGAAACTTCACCGCCGCTTTCAGAGCCGACAATTTTTAAGTGAGGAAAATATTCTAGTAACAGTTCAGCTACTCGTTTGGCTATCCCCTCTTCTGCGCCGAACAAATAAATTGGATAATTTTTTTCAGCCGCTAATTCGCAAAGATGCCACATCAAATCTACGCCAGTAATTCGCTGGAGTTTTTGTCCTTGTTTTTTGGCCGCCCAGACTAATCCGAAACCGTCGGCTATTGCAATATCAGCATAGTTTAGTATTTCAGCGAAGTTTTTGTCTTTTTTAGCCGCCACCAAGAATTCTGGGTTGGGAGTAACGATGTAATATTTATTATGTGATGCTAAAAACTGCTTAGCTTTTTCTAAAATTTCCTGCAAAGACAAATTATCAATTTTGATGCCGAGGATTTCAACCCTGTCCATATTGCTTTAAATAATTTTTTGGTCTAGGTAATGGTTCGCTATATCTAAAACGCTGGACTTCCTGTGGTCCATTAGCCCGATATTGACTCTTGGTCCGGTAGCGGGTGACCTTTTTTTTGTTGTATCTTCGGGAAGAATGGTCGCGCATTATTTTAGAATTAAGAATTAAGAATTAAGGTTGGCTCCCCTTAATTCTTGATTCTAACTTCTTGATTCTTTTAAGGTAAACGACGTCAAAATTTTATACTCTGCCCCATAGGGCGAAAGCTGGCTTTCCATCAGTTCAACGCTGTTAATGGGGATTTCTAATTTTGGCAAATTTAAATTTTGTGTTTTAAATTGGCAGGGCCCGACAATTCTGGCTAAGGTCAGGTGGGCGTGCCAGGGCCGATGATCTATTTCAATGCCAATCTTTTCCAGATCCTGCCCTAAATTATTTTGTAAGCTCGCCAATGATTCTTCGCCGATTTTTTCACTCCCTAAAAAAATCACCCTCGGCCGCTTTAAATCAGGAAAAGCGTCAATTTTATCAGTCACTAGCTTTTTGGCTTGATGCTTTTTAGCCTGATGCTTTAAAATCTCTTGGACTTGGCCGATTTGCTGTTCCTTCAAATTACCAAGAAAATGCAGGGTCAGATGAATGTTTTTGGCTTTAACATAACGGATTTCCTGAGCAGAGTTGATTTTCTTGAGCTGTTTTAGCAATTCGGCCAGTTGGTCTTTGGCTGATTGGGGCAGATTGATGGCGATAAAACAGCGTTTGGTCATAGTGTCATGTAACTTGTAACATATAGCCTGTAACAAAAAAAATAAATATAATGTTAAAATATAATGTTACAAGTTACATGTTACAGGTTTCAAGATAATTTAATTCTAGCATTTTTGGGCTAAGTTGACAAATTTTGTTAATTATGATATTATTAGATATTCTCTTGTTTCTTGGAGGGAATCCCGGGCCTCGGGTAGAGGCAATATTTCAAACTCGGCTATCAGCCGAAAAGGAGCGTGTATCATGAAGTATAGTCCCTTAACACTTGGTCAGATTGAGGCTTTATGCAACATGTGTGGCGGAGAAGAGGTAATCGCCGACATCCTCGTGGGTGATAAGAAAATCACCGTTGAGGAAGTTGTCAAACTTCTCATCGACCGTACGGGTCGGGCCATCTCGGACAAGTCAGTGGTGACTGCCAGCGTCTGCGATGCCAATCGCAATTATCATTTCGATCGTCTGGTGGACAACCACGACTTTGTTGTCACTTTGGAGCTGTGGCAGCAGCGGTTCGGCCAGAAGCCAGGCATGAATGCCAAGGAGTTTCTGGAGCGCATTGTCGCGCTCAAGGCCAAAATCGCAGAAGATCGGCGGATCAGGAATTTGGTGGGGCCCGATGCTGCGCCATATTTCCCCATCATTCTGCCCCAGATTCCGCGCCAGAAGACCGAAGGTAACGAGAAAGCCGAAGCTAAGCAGCCGGACTACGGCAGGCTGCTCGAACAGCTTCTGTTGCCGGCAGTGGAGGCCAGTTACTTGGCGGCATTTCCCGAGCGGCAGTTTGTCAACTACCGCAAGGGTGAGCTGGAAGGACAGGTGACTATCGTGGAAGAGCGTCACGCCAAGCTCTATGCCGACTTGGCCAATGGTCCGATTGTCGGCATCCTGTTTCCGGCCGCGCTGCACGGTTTTTCCCCATTTGCCCAACGCCAGATGGTCAATTTGATGCCGCAAGGTATCTCTTTGGCCGGTCCGATTGAAATCGGAGTCGGCGAAGTGCTGTATCCGCAACATTTGTCGCGGGACAACAACACGCCTGTTAAGGATTGCTCCGCAGTCCAATGGCAGGATCCTAGCTTCTCGCTGCACTTCTCTGCCTACGACGGCAAGCTCCGGTTCGCTTACAGGTACTACCTCGGTCACACCGACGGCGACTTTTCTGGAGCGTTCTTCGTTCGCGGGTAGTGTATTGGCACTTGATCTTTGGCACCTTGATACTTTTGGTGCCTTGGACAAGTCACTTTGTTCATCTCAACGAGAGGGTTTCACAACATGTGAGATCCTCTCTTTCTTTTTGAAAAAATTTGTTATACTAAAATATGAAAGTAGGCAGTGCGCCTTGGTTTACGGATCAAGGCCGTCGAAATCCTTTATTTCTCACCAGCGTCAGAATTTTATAGTTTACGCCTGCCTGTCGGCGAGGCAAGGACTAGTAAAGCGTACGCTCAAGAAATAAAGACACTACGTGTTTTTCCCTAGGGCCCCTAAATAAGGGCCAAATAAAATACAGGAGAAATATTACTTTCAAGCTATTTTTCCCGTGCTTTCAGATGGGGGGAGGCACACTTTATGGCAGGATCCTAGCAACTCGCTGCACTTCAATGCCAACGACGACAAGCTCAAGTTCGATAACAGGTACAACCTCGGTAACGCCAACGACGACTATTCTGGAGCGTTCTTCGTTCGCGGGCAGTGTCTTTATTCTAAAAGAACCCCGTCAATCGATAGGGTTCTTTTCGTAGTTAGGCGAGCGATCTCTGCCAGCCGCCAAGCATTTTGCCGATTTCTTGAATACTCCCTTGTAGTATGATATATTTTTTCTCATCAAGTGCTTTAATATCTTTACACAGACGAAGTAGTATTTTTAAAGTATCAAATTTTACACTGGCTTGCTGAACTAAGATAAGTTTTTTATCTTTACTGGTATTACTTGCTGCTATAAGTAGTTCAAGGACAGTTAAAATATATGTTTCACATTTTGTGCCGAGCGTATATTTATCCTTTTTGGGAAAGAGCGTTACATAGTCGTAGAATTTTTTGTAGAGTTCGTAGGTTTTTAAAATCAACGGCGTATCTAGCAGTTTATCTATATGGTAGTCCATAATGATTATAATCAATTAATTAGTTTAGAAAACATTTTATTGTGTTGGGATGAATTTAAGAAGGGAAAATCAGAGAAATCAGACGTTATGCAATTCGAGCGACATTTTGAGGATAATATTTTTAAACTCAGGGATGAATTAAAATCTTTGCAATATCGTCATGGGTTATACTCAACGTTTCGTATCCACGATCCGAAGCCAAGAATTATTAGTAAGGCAATGGTTAGAGATCGGTTAGTCCAGCACCTTGTTTTTAACGAGCTTAATAGAATTTTTAATCCGACATTTATCTACCATTCGTATTCATCAAGAGATGGCAAGGGTACTCATTTGGCGGTTAAAAATTTGTCTTGTGTTTTACGAAAAGTTAGTAAGAATTACACCCAACCAGCTTATGCTTTAAAGTGTGATATTAAAAAATTCTTTCACAGCGTATCTCACCAAAAACTTTTTGGGATAATAAAAAATAGAGTCAAAGACCCCAAGTTTTTGTGGCTGATTTGGGAAATTATTTCAAGTTTTTCTCTAATTCTGTGGATAACTTTGTCCAGAGAGAGAGAGAGAGTTAAATGATTTTTCCAGCGGAAAAATTGGTTTGCCCATTGGCAATTTAACTTCGCAGATTTTTGCTAACATATTTTTAGATAAATTTGATTGGTTCATTAAAAAACAATTAAGGATAAGATATTATTTTAGATACGCGGACGATTTTGTTATTATCGATCAAAGACCAAGTTATTTAAAGGGACTCGTTGGCCCGATTGGGAAATTTTTAAATACTGATCTGGATTTGGAGCTACATCCGCAAAAAATGCAAATCAGGAAATTCAGGCAGGGCATTGATTTTTTAGGTTATGTCATCTTACCTCATTATATAACACTTCGGACTAAAACTAAAAGAAGAGTATTTAAGAAAATCAATCAAAATTTAGAAAAATTAAAAAGTGGATTAATGAGCAAAAAATCGTTTAAACAATCTTTGCAATCTTATTGTGGGGTTTTAAAACATTGTTGCGGGTATAAAATTAAAAAAGTGATAAATAAATTGGTCGATAGCAGGACTAATAATATGCTATAATAGAATCATGAAAGAAGTCCTATTTTACCAAAAATCATCCGGCAAAAAAGTTAAATGCCATCTTTGCCATCAGTTTTGTCAGATTGGCGATGGCAAACGGGGTTTGTGCGGCGTGCGGGAAAACCAAGACGGTATTCTTTACAGTTTGGTTTACGGCAAAGTCATTGCCGCCAATGTTGATCCAATTGAAAAAAAGCCTTTTTTCCATTTTTTGCCAGGTTCAAAAGCGTATTCAATTGCTACGGTTGGCTGCAACTTTCGCTGTGCCCATTGTCAAAACGCTGATATTTCTCAAGCCTCTAAAGAGGGCTTGTTTTTTGAGCAGGATATGATTCCGGGCCAAATGATGACGTCGCATGAAATTGTCAGTCAGGCCAGAAAGTTTGGGTGCCAGAGTATTTCCTACACTTATACTGAACCAACGATTTTTTTCGAGTTTGCTTTTGACTGCATGAAGCTGGCTAAAGAAAATGGTTTAAAAAATAATTGGGTGTCAAATGGTTACACCGGTACCGCTGCGCTGGAAATGGCTAAGCCTTATTTAGATGCCGCCAACATTGATTTAAAATTTTTTACGGATAAAAATTACAAAAAAATCTGCGGCGCCAAGTTGCAGCCAGTGTTAGACAATTTAATCTGGTACAAAAAAAACAACATTTGGTTAGAGGTTACCACTTTAATTATTCCTACACTCAATGATAGTGATGAAGAGCTAAGCGCAATTGCTAAATTTATTTTTGATAAATTGGGAGCAGAAACCCCTTGGCACATTTCCGCTTTTTTCCCCACCTATAAACTAATCGAAGCCCCACCCACCCCAACTGAAACAATCCGGCGAGCTTGGCAAATTGGACGGGACGTTGGTTTGCACTATGTGTATGGCGGCAATGTGATTGACGGGCAGATGGAATCTACTTATTGTCCCAAGTGCGGCGAAGCGGTGATTGAGAGGGTTGGTTATAGCGTGAAAAGATTGGATAAAGATGGAAAGTGTCAGAAATGCAGGAGAGGGTTGAATATTGTAATATGAAAACACAAAATCACAAAAACATGAAAACAAAAGGTAAAAAAACAAATATTTTTGTGTTTTTGTGTTTTTGTGTTTTTGTGATTTTTTCGCCCTTCCCAGTTTTAGCTGAGTATTACTTCAATCCCCACTTTGTCTTGACTGACGAAGAAATGGAAGATTATGATTCATTGTCTTTGATTCAAATCCAGCGGTTTTTAGAAGAAAAAGGTAGCGGGTTAGCAAAGATGTATTTGGCTGATTGGCAGGAAAATGTGATTAAAGCCTCAACAATTATTTGGCAAGCCGCTCAAGAAAGCAGCATTAATCCCAAAGTGCTTTTAGCAACTTTGCAGAAAGAGCAGAGTTTAGTCGGTGAACCTAATCCGACCCAACGCCAGATTGATCGGGCCATGGGTTATCGTTGCCCGGATGATGGTGTTTGTAATCCTTCAACTTTGCATTTCGGCAAGCAGGTTGACGGCGCCGCTTGGCAGTTTAGACAATATATGGATAATCCGCTCGCCTGGAATTTTCGGGCTGATGAAAGCTACAATATTGACGGTTGGATAATCAGGCCAGTTAATACAGCGACGGCTGGACTTTATAATTACACCCCCCATTATTCTGGCAATCAACGATTTTGGCAGATCTGGCAGGATTACTGGGGCAAAAATTATCCCGAAGGTTCACTGGTGAAAGTAGCTGATGACCCAGGGGTTTGGTTGATTCAGTATGGTTCCCGCCGTCTGATTACGGCGTGGGCAGTTTTATTATCCCGATTTGATCCAAGGAAAATTTTAACTATTTCAAGAACCGACTTAGAGAAATACGAAATCGGCCCATCAATAAAATTTCCCAACTATTCATTGCTGGGCTTACCTGATGGAAAAATTTACCTCGTAGTTGATGACGAAATTCGCTATATTACCTCCCCTGAAGTTTTCAGAATTATCGGCTTTAATCCCGAGGAGATAGAGCTAGTGACGGAAGTTGACTTAGTTGGATATGAGGTTGGTAAAGATATTACTGCCCAAAGTATTTATCCAACTGGCGCCTTGTTGCAGGATAAAACCAGCGGCGGCGTTTATTTTGTTGAGGACGGGATTAAACAGCCGATTTATTCCAAGGAAATTATGGAAGCTAATTTTCCTAAAAGAATTTTAACCCAAGTTTCACCTGAGGAGTTGGATCAGTACCAGACTGGTGCACCGGTTAAATTTAAAGACGGAGAGTTGATTAAATCGCGCGAGGGTTCTGAAGTGTATGTTATTTCCAACGGCAACAGACGCTGGATAAAAAGTGAGGAAGCATTTGCCAAGTATAGTTATAAGTGGGATAATATAATCGTGACCTCTCAGCAGGCAGTTAATATTCATCCTTTAGACGAAGAAGTTGAGTAGATCAATAAAACAAAAAAATATACGTCCCGATTTCATCGGGACTAAACACAAAACAAATTGTTTTTATGCTTTCGTGTTTTTGTGAAATTCTTAGCCATTACTAAACTAAAGTAAACTTATGCCAATAGTCTTTGCCGCTATTACGCCTCATCCGCCGGTTTTAATTCCTGACATTGGTAAAGATAATTTAGGAAAGATCAGTCAAACTGAAGCGGCCATGAAAAAATTAGAGCAAGAGCTTTACGCTGCCAAACCGGCCAGCTTAGTTATTATTTCGCCTCATGGCCAAGTTTTGAACGATGCTTTTAACATCAACCTCAGCGCTGATTACTCGGTTAATTTCAAGGAATTTGGCGATTTTACAATTGAGTCAAAGTTTAAAAGTGATTTTATGTCCATTCAGGAGATTAGGGCCTCAGATGAAACCCAAAAAGCCGTGCCGATAGTTTTAACTAGTCAGCAAGAGTTGGATCATGGCTTTGGCGTTCCACTTTATTATCTTACTCAACACCTCAAAGACATTCAGCTTATCCCAATTACTTATTCAGCTTTGGATTTACAGCAACATTTTAATTTCGGCCAATTTTTATATCGACAGCTGGCCAAAATAAATAAACGCTTTGCCATTGTGGCTTCGGGCGATTTATCTCATAAATTAACTAACGATGCGCCCGCTGGTTTTTCGAAGAAAGGGGCGGAGTTTGATAAGAAACTGGTTGAATTAATCAAAAAAATTGACGCTAACGGAATTATTGGTCTTGATCAGAAATTGTGCGATGAGGCTGGCCAATGCGGCCTGCGTTCAATTGCAGTTTTATTAGGAATAATCAAACAACTCAATGTTGAGCCGGAAGTTCTGTCTTACGAGGGACCATTTGGTGTGGGTTATTTAGTAGCCAATTTTAAATTCAAATAAAAACCACCTGACGTTACGGACAGGGCATTGCCCTGTCCGTACAAATGCGTGTCAGGTGGTTTTTATTTATTCTCGATTATTTTGAAAAAATACTTCCACTTCTCCCCTGTTTTACATAATTCTTTGGTATCATTCAGGGTTTTTTCAATTGTTATTTTAGAATTTCCTTTACAAACCTTAAAAACAGAATTGCGTTTTTTCGGCGGGACATTAAGCTCTTCAATCACTCTTAAGGCTAGGTCTTGCCACGGATAAGCTGGCGGTTTTTTACCCCGCGGTTTATCAAATAAATCTTTAACTCTTTCCAAACCCTTGTTTATTGGCATATCCCGTTAAAAATTATGTGATTAATTTATCTCTCTCGTCCCGTTAATTTCTAACGGGACATATTGTTTATAGTATAACATTTCATTTTTAAAACAAGAAGCAGCTCACGAGTGAGCTGCCAGGGAAACCCGACAAGTAAAAAGGCAGACCTTTTTTTCTTAATTGCCAGTATCTTCCTTGCAAGAAAGGAGCAAAGAAAGGAGCAGGAGCGGCCACCAGTAAGCGAGGTGACGAAGAAGTTTGCCGCTAGTGGGCCGACAATTCATAATGAATCGGCCGTAAAGGATGATCAGTCCCATCCCAAACAGGTAGATTATCGAGAGGACAACAATTAGAATAATCACAGCCTTAATCAGTAGTGTTAACATTTTAAACCTCCCCAGTTATTCTGTCTTTGTTATTTTTGTTGAAAATAACCAGCTTTCAGTTTAGCATTCCAACATAAAAAGTCAAATTTAGTCAAAGAAAACAGTGGTCCCTAAGACAGGAACCACTGCTGTGTCTGCTTTTCTGAGTGATTAATCCACTCAATCTAAATCGTTGTGGTGAGACAAACACAAAAAAGCAAACCATACCAGAGACATAAAAGTCTCACTGTTGCCTATGCCAATAGGTAGCCAGTAGCAAGATTTGTAGAGAAACTGAATAATGGTGTTGACAACTGTTTGGTCTTCAGTTTCGAGGTTTCTGGCGGCCCAAACTACTCCGATTGCGAAATAGATAAGAGTGACCAGGGAGATAGTTATGACATACCGGAGTAGTCCAGTTCCCAGCGGCTGGTTGGTGTGGAATTGGACCAGCAGAGAAACAAAGGGGATGGCAACAGCAGCGGTCAGGACAGTCAAAGCAATCAGAATCAGTAACACTCTCTTAGTTATGGTGGTTTTATCCAAGGTACTTTTCCCTCCTTTCGATTTATATAGCAGTGTTTCTATCTTAGAAATTTTTAACCAAAAGTCAACTTTTTTTAGGTTTATCCCCAAAATTAAGGGCTTGACTAAACCTTTTAAGGGCGATATAATGTAGACTTCTTAGAATAAAATTTGCCTCCCAAAACCTGGGAGACTTTAATTTTTTAAAGAAAGGAGGATAAAATAAAAATGAAAAGAAGTTTTGAGCCAATTGAAGAGTTAAGGATTTATTTAACTCAGCAGCTAGAGGCTCATTTGAACAAAGATTGGGAGACTTATGAAAAATTAGAGGAGAAAATTCTAGAATTAGAGAAAAAATTGTAGTAATGATATAATAGAATCATGGTTAAGCTTTTACCAATAAAAATTTATCCTGAGCCGATTTTACGGCAGAAGGCCCAAAAAGTCACAGTTGCTGATTTAGCTAGACCGGAAATTCAGCAACTGATTTTAGATATGGGCAAAACTATGCACGAAAACGATGGTGTTGGTCTGGCTGCTCCACAAGTTAATCATAGTTTAAGCATAACAGTTATCAATACTGAGGATGGCGATTTGGCCCTGATTAATCCAAAAATTACTTACAAATCTTTTAAAAAAGAATTGGGCGAAGAGGGCTGTTTAAGCCTCCCGGAAATTTTTGGCCCGGTTAAGCGATCGATTAAAGTGAGAGTAACAGCTTTAAGTAAAAAAGGTAAAAAAGTTAAATTTATCGCCAGCGGATTTTTCGCCCGAGTTTTACAGCATGAGATTGATCATCTTAATGGCGTTTTATTTATTGACAGGGCCAAAGAAATTATTCAAGGGAAAGATAAATTAAAGGAGTTAATTAATCTAGATAATATTTAATTTCTAATTTTAAATTCAAAATTTATTATAAATATCAATGATAACTAAAAATCTAAAACTAATTTTCCTCGGAACCCCGGATTTTGCTGTCCCGTTCTTGCAGGCTTTAATCGATAACAAGATGAGGCCTGTTTTAGTAGTTAGTCAGCCGGATGAGCCAGTTGGTCGAAAACAAGAACTTAAATCCCCGCCAGTGAAAGTTTTAGCTCAAAAGTTTAGCATCCCTCTTAGTCAGCCGAATACTAAAGCTGGATTACTTAAGATTTTAAAAGAAAACCAGCCAGATGTTTGTGTTTTGGTTGCGTATGGAAAAATTATTAATGAAGAGGCTTTAAAAATTCCAAAATTTGGCTTTGTTAATGTTCATCCTTCTTTACTACCGAAATATCGTGGGCCATCGCCAGTTCAGACAGCAATTTTGAATGGAGACAAAATTACTGGCGCAACAATCATGTTGATTGATCAAAAAATTGACCATGGCCCGATTTTATCGCAAGAGAAAATTGAGATTTTACCAACTGATAATAATCAAACTTTGCATAATCGGATTGCTAAAATTAGCGCCGGACTTTTAGTTGAAAGCCTAACAAAATATCTTAAAGGCGGACTTGAGCCTAAACCTCAAGATGATTCAAAAGCGACTTTTACCAAAGTGATTCAACGCTCTGATGGCCAGGTTGATTGGTCAAAATCAGCTGAGCAAATAAATCACCAATTTCGGGCTTTTTACCCTTGGCCAGGCATATTCAGCCATTGGGGTAGAAAGCGCCTTAAAATCGCAGATTTAAGCGTTCTAGAGGGTGATTTTAGCTTGCCTGCCGAATCCCGAAGGGAGAAGGCAGGCCCCAATTTGAAGCCTGGAGAGGTCTTTTTAGGCCAAAATAATAGCCTGGCCGTTCGCTGCGGCCAGGGAGCAATTAGACTCGAACGAGTACAACTGGAAGGAAAAAAAGAAATGTCAGGTGAGGAATTTTTAAGAGGTTATAAAAATATAATTGGACAAGATTTAGCTAGCTCAGTTTAAACGGATTGAAGTCTGTTTTTCCATCGTAGTAGTCTTCGTTTTCTGCCTTTTTCAAAAATTTAACTATATTGTAAGTAATTGGGGTAAATAATATTTCAACCCCGGTTTTAAATATGTAATTAGAAATAATCAAAGTGATTAATAATCCAGTTGGCAATATTCCCCAAAAAGCAATCAAGATAAATAAAATTGTATCAATCCCTTCCCCGACTAGTGTAGAACCAATGGTTCGGCTCCAAAGCCATTTGCCTTTGGTTAAAATTTTCATTTTAGCTAAAGTGAAAGCATTGGAAAATTCCCCGGCAAAATAAGCAACTAAACTAGATAGTACAATTCTTGGGGTTAATCCCAGTATTTTGTTATAAGCTTCCTGGTTAGCCCAGTCAGCCGCGGCTGGGAGCTTGCCGACAATTATAAAAGTCACAGACATTAAAAGAGCAGAAGCAAAGCCAAGCCAGATCACTTTGCGCGATCTTTTGTAGCCGTAGACTTCAGTCAGGATGTCGCCAAAGATATAGCTAAGCGGGAAAAGCAAAGTCCCGCCGTCAAAAGTAAAAAAACCAAAGTCCAGGATTTTAGTTGAAGCAACATTGGAAATCAAAAGGATAGCTACAAACAAAGCCGTGATAGTATCAAGATGATGATGTGATTTTTCTCTGATAGAAATCATTTAGTTATTAATGATGATCGCTGACATTAACATCAAATAGCCAATCCCTAACGGATGATTTAAATAAGGTGAGAAAATATTAGTAATTAACAAAGCAGTTAGTCCGGCTAATAAGCCAATACTTAAAGTTTTTTGTTTATCCATCTTTCCAAAGGCTAATTTTGCGATTTTATAGATTAGGAAAATGTAAACCAGTAATCCCATTAAACCCATCTTGAGCCAGATATCAAGATAACCCCATTCGAAAGCATAGGTAGTGTAGATTCCATCAGGATGATTTTGCAAGATACGCGGGTCGTTGCTTTTATAGGTGAGAGTTTTACCAAAACCGTAGCCAGTGATCATTTGTTGTAAGATGTTATAGGTTAAGGGTTTTAATTGATTGAGCCGGCTGATGCCGGCTGATTCGGCTTCTAGATCTTTAAATCTGTTCGTAATTAAATTACCAGAGAAATTGCCGGTTATTACCTGGATTATCAGAATCTGGGAGGCAAATATTGCTACGAGAATTACGATTAGAATGATGGTTTTTTTCAGCCGGAAATTGAATCTAAACCAGCTCAAAGCAATTAAGACAATTAAGCCGCCTAAGCCTCCCAGCCAAAAACTTCTTGACTGACTGACGATTATAGCTAAACTGGTTAAATACAAATAAACACCTAAATACAGATATTGTTTTTTTGTTTTTATGCTTTCGTGTTTTATCATTAGAAACCCTAAGATAATCAAAAATCCGATCAGAACATAAAGATGTGACTGGAAAAATACCCTAAAGATATTGCCGCCAACATAAGTAATCTCGCCCACTCCAGTGTCGCGAATCCATTTATAAAAAGGGCCGCCGATCAAATCCAGTCCGTGAGAAAAAGAAAACAAAGTACCAATAGTTTTTAAGGAAAGTAAGGTGGTAGCGGCTAGTAAGATCTGCAATATATTTTCTATCTGCTTGGTTGATTTAATAAGATCAAAAAATACAAAAGCCAAAAGGAAAAAAAGCCACGCGTTGACATCAAAAAAGACATTACTGAATTCATTATTTTTGATGCCGATCAGGAAACTGATTAAAATAAAAATTAACAACAATAAATAAGATCGTGATAATTTGTTTTTTAAAATAATAAGATCATTTCTTTTTAACCTTTGCCAGCACCAAATTGTTCCAACAATTAAAAATAAGGCTATTCTAATTGAAAGTCTGGTTGAATTTAAATCAAGAAAAAATAAATAGCCCTTTGAACCGATGAATAATTCAGCCAGTAAAATATAAAAACCGTACTCTATTTTTTTCAGAGTAAAAAATAGAGCAATAATTACAAAAAAAAG
>Ga0209541_10010966_pt1 | contig 14292 bp, 10 predicted proteins | sample RifCSPlowO2_01_FD_184027 | JGI IMG/M metagenome (GOLD analysis project Ga0209541, IMG submission 184027) | Groundwater microbial communities from Rifle, Colorado - Rifle CSP2_plank lowO2_0.1 (SPAdes) (version 2) | ecosystem: Environmental > Aquatic > Deep subsurface > Groundwater | place... | reverse complement strand
GACATCAAGAAACAAATCTACGAATTCAAAGACAAGTCAGGAAGAGATTTGGGATTGAGATTTGATCTAACAGTTCCAATGGCAAGAGTAATAGCTAACAACCCACAGCTTCCAAAACCTTTCAAGAGATATGCAATCGCTCCTGTCTGGAGATATGAAGAGGTTTCAGCGGGAAGGAAGAGGGAGTTCTATCAGTGTGATGTTGATATTGTCGGATCTTCAAGCATGGAAACTGATGTTGAGATAATGACAACTGCGATTGAATGCTTCAAATCACTAGGATTCTCAGATTTCAAAGTAAAAATCAGCGACAGGAAAGTTCTGGAAGGATTCATCGAATTGATAAAGAAAAAAATAGAACCTGAGATGAAGTTGGAATTCAGTTCTGCGGAAATTTTCAGAATTATAGATAAATTGGAAAAGATTGGGGTGGATGAAGTTGAAAAAGAACTCAAGAAATTGGGATTGAACGAAAAACAAACTGAAAAATTAGTCGAAGTTATTCTTGTAAAAGGAAACTATGATAGTGTTCTAAGAAAAGGCAAAGACTTGCTAAAAGGTATTAAGATAGCCGAGGAGGGATTGAAAGAATTAGAGGAAATCTGGAAATATTCAAAGATTTATGGGATTGATAAATATTTAGTCTTGGATTACAGCATGGCGAGGGGAATAGACTACTACACTGGACCGATTTTCGAAACTGAAGTTAGAGGTTACGAAAAGTATGGATCAATCGCTTCTGGAGGAAGATATGATAATCTTATCGAAACATTTGGAGGAAGACCCACTCCTGCCACTGGAATCAGTTTGGGGATTGAGAGAATTATAGAAATCCTGAGTGACGGGAAGAAGTTCAATCTAGAAAAGACCAAAGTCAAACTGTTTGTTGCTTCTGTGAGTGAAGAACTAAAGAAAGACGCAGTTAAGATTGCTCTGGATTTGAGAAAACAAGGAATAAGCTGCCAAGTCGATTTGATGAACAGGAGCTTGGGAAAACAGTTCGAGTTCGCAGATTCTTTGGGAATTCCATTCGTACTTGTTGTCGGCAAGGAAGAACTAAAGAAAAATGTGTACAAACTGAAAGATATGAAAAAGAAGAGTGAAAGAGAAGTAAAGTTGGATCAAATACAGAAATTGATTAGTTAGAATCAAAGACTGATTTTCCTTCTGCTGCAGGCAGCTTCAGATGCCTTCTTGCCCATTTTCTGAAATTCCTTTCATACAAAGCGGCGGCAAACACTGGATCCTTATTTTTTCTTATCTCCTTTCTAGTTAATTCCTTCAATTCGTGAGGAAAAACGAGCCATTCGTTTGTAGGCATGACATAAAAGTCGGGTATCCTCTTAGTCCTGTTTCTCTCAGGTTTGTAATAAACTGTCGCCATTTTTATCTCAGGCAAGACACCAAAGTTATCAATTTCTCTAAGAATCGGCAACGCATCTAAGACCTGACGCATTTTTTTCTGATACATGCTCATACTTCTGGACATGAGCTCTATTCCAGAAAGACCCGTGTCCCAGACGTCATCGACAAAAACCAATCTTTGCGAAATTATGGGCAATCCCTGATTTGCCCTTGAAATCTGGCTCATTATCATTTTCTCCACAGGATGATTTAGCCCTCCGATGTCTCTTGTCTGACCACGCTGTTGCTGGCCTGGAGGATAGGATTCAATTTTCACTGAGGTGTGATACATTTTATATCCTAGTTGCTTGAGAGTTTCGTCGACGTAAATCGCAGCGTGAGTCCCGCCTCTCCATACTCCCACCAGATAATTCAATTCATGACCGTCTGGCCCAGAATAGAAAAATTGTGAATCGGAAACTAATCTCGCAAGTGCAACAGAACCTCTCATAAAATCCTCGGGCTGGATGAATGTCTTTTGAGAACTAACAGCCATGAGTAAAATTATAATAAAGAAGCTTTAAATCGCTCGAATGAATTCATAGTGGATAGAAAAACGTAAGCAGAAATAGTATTTTGCGTTCAATCTTTTGGAATCTCCACTAGACCAGCACTCTCTTGCCAGAGAAGAATTCCTTTTCTTCAATAACAAGACCGCACTTGTTGCATAGAACTTCTTCCATGGTCATCTCAATCTTTCTGCTTCCGCACTCAGGGCAGGACTGCATTTTTTTCTCACCTGTTAAGATGAGCGTAAGCCCCTTTTAAATCGTTTTTTATAGAACGAAATATGTTTCATACTCTATAACAGTGTTATAATTATTCAGTGAGGAAATCAGCAGAGAGGTTGTGCCTCTTCTGGAATTTTCTCAATTCCAATCTGTATTTTTTGTTCGAGTTCTTCCATTAGATTTTTTAATCTGTCTTGATTTACAAAACTTTCTCTTGTAACATCAAAGTTATGGCCAAGAACCTCAGAAAATATTTTTTCAAAAAGAGGATGATAAACATATTTTTTAAAATTAATATCGGCATGAAGAAGACTAAATCCGACCTCTCTATCAATTTCTTCGTTCAAAACTTGCGAAATCAAAAATTTATAACCGTAAGCAGTTGCCAGTCCTTCACCCAAAGCTTTGTCTTTATTTCCCAAGACACATTCAGCAACATGAAAAGATTCATGAGCCTTTACAGAAGGAACATTATCTGGAAAATATGTCAAATGGGTTTTTAACACTGTTTGAAAAAAAGGGGAGTATTCATACTCTTTAATTGCTGCCTCATAGTGAGTTTTGGTTGGAACTAGAAACAAATGCTTCGTTGGGTCAGCACCTATTTGGGCTATAAATGAACTATGAACTGACGGATGGTACATTGAACCTAATCCATAACGTAAATCAGGTAGATTGATGGGAGCTAGCAACATTTGAACTTCAGGTATTGGACGTCCTCTTACATATTTCGACAATTCAACTGGAATGAATGTTTGGACTGCCATGTTTAAAGTAATCAAATGAAATCTTTATAAACCTTAAAAAACAAGAAAAATTAGCGAAAGCTAGTTCTACCCGCTTTAAGGTTGAAACTAATTAAATGAAAATAAGGAAGTGATTAAATGACAAACAAAATTGTTACTGATACTTCTATCATTATCGATGGTAAATTATCAGAACTTTTAGAAAAAGGAAGATTGAAAGATACTGAGATAATTATCCCTCTGGCAGTTTTAGACGAACTACAGTCTCAGGCTTCTAAAGGTAGGGAGATAGGATTCATCGGACTGGAAGAAATAAAAAAAATCAGGAGATTGGTCGAAGATAAGGGGATCAAGATAAGATTCACCGGAGGAAGGCCTACGATGGACGACATCAGACTGGCAAAGTCTGGAAGATTAGACGCTTTGATCAGAGATGTCGCGAAGGTGGAGAATGCTACATTGATGACCGCTGATTTTGTACAAGCTCTGGTCGGTGAGGCTGAGGGAGTTAGCGTCCAATACATAGCTGCTGAGATAAAAACCACAGGCCTCACGTTCGAGAAATTTTTTGACGAGAACACACTGTCGGTTCACTTGAAGGAAGAAGTTCCGCCGTTCGCAAAGAAAGGCGGGCCTGGAAAGTTTGAGCTGGTGAAAATCAGAGACAAACCACTGGCAACCAAAGAAGTCGAGGCCATAATCAAGGAAGTTTCCGAGGCTACGAGAATCAGCGAAGAAGGATATGTGGAAATTAATCGTGCGGGAGCGATGGTAGTCCAACTTGGAAATTACAGGATTGCGATTGCAAGACCTCCTTTCTCTGACGGATTGGAAGTGACTATTGTAAGGCCGATAATCAAGATGAGCCTTGAGGACTACAAGCTTTCTGAAAAGCTGATGGCAAGATTGAAAGAAAAGGCTGAAGGGGTTCTGATAGCAGGGCCGCCTGGCTCTGGAAAATCCACTCTGGCAGCTTCTCTTGCCGAATTTTACAGCAAACAGGGAAAGATAGTGAAAACTCTGGAATCTCCTAGAGATCTTCAAGTGAGTCCTGAGATTACACAGTACGCTCCATTAGAGGGAGATTTTGAAAAAACTGCTGACATCTTGCTTTTGGTCAGACCGGATTATTCTGTTTATGACGAAGTCAGGAAAACTAAGGACTTTGAGGTATTCGCAGACTTGAGGCTCGCTGGTGTCGGAATGGTTGGAGTCGTCCATGCCAGCAATCCTGTAGATGCAATCCAAAGATTCATGGGAAGAGTCGAATTGGGGATGATACCTCACATCATCGACACTGTCATCTTTCTAAAGTATGGAGAGGTGAAGAAAGTTTTTGACGTGAACTTGGTTGTCAGAGTGCCTTCAGGGATGACCGAACCTGATTTGGCAAGACCTCTCGTGGAAATAAAGGATTTCGAGACTGGGAAACTTGAATATGAAATCTATACTTTCGGTGAAGAGAACATAGTCGTTCCAGTCACAGCAGTAAAAGAGCAGGAATCTGGAATCAAAAAACTTGCTACAGAGAGAATTCTTCAAGACATAAGAAAATTCGATCCGAAGGCAGAAGTCCAGGTAGTTTCTGAAAACAAGGTCGTGATCAAAGTCGACAATAAGATTATTCCACGGATAATCGGGAAGAACGGTTCGATGATAACAGAAATCGAGAAAAGACTTGGGATACATATAGACGTCGAACCGAAGGTTCCGTCTCTGGGAGATGAAGTCGATGCTAAAATTAACGAGACTGGAAATAGCCTGGAGTTCTTCTTCGAGAACAAAATAATCGGGAAAGTAGCAAGCTTTTATGTCGATGAAGATTTCATTTTCTCAGCCACAGTCGGAAAGAAGGCCAGCATAAAAGTCTCCAAAGATTCGGAAGTTGGAACTTTGTTATTTAGATCGATTGTCAGCAAGAAAAGAATCAAGATAATGGTCTAGATCTCGATCAATCTGGATCTTGTCAGGACTTTCGGCCCGTTCTTCTTCACAAGAACATCGTTCTCCAGCCTGCATCCTCCAATTCCTTTCACGTAAACTCCAGGTTCTATGGTCACGACCATGTTCTCTTTCAACTTGACTTCCTTCCAAAACTTCAGCCTGTCTTTCTCTTTTGGTTTCGAGAAGAATCCTGGAGAATCATGAACCGTCAGACCGAGGCCGTGACCGAGTGCGTGAATGAACGTGAAACCTCTTGATTTGATGAACTTGTCTGCCTTCTCTTGGAGTTTCCATGTCGGGATATTTTCTTTGACACCACTCAGAGATATGTCGTAAGCGTCGACTGTAGTCTCTACCAATTCTTTTTGCTTCTCTGAGATTTTTCCGACTGCAAAAGGCAGTGTGACATCAGAATGGTAGCCTTGGTAGACTGCACCGAAGTCTATGTATCCAATCCCTCTTTCGATTAGTTTGTTAGATGCAGAAGGATACGGATGAGGAAATGCTGATCTCTCATTAAAAACCGAGAGAGTTTTGAACGCCAAATTTTCAGAACCTGTGATCTTCATTGCCTCTTCGACTTCTTTGGCCAACTGGATTTCTGAGATTTTTCTCCCTTTGGATATTCCTTGAAGGGTCTCGATGGCAGCATTCACTCCGGCATTAGCAATGTGGCAAGACGTTTCCAAGAATGACAGTTCGTCCCTAGTCTTCACACTCCTTATCTGATCGGTTATTTGCTCGATGTCGAAAAATTTCAGTTTGAGTTTTTCTTTCAATCTTTCATAAAAATGCAGAGGGAAATCAGATTTGTTTATCCCGACTTTTTTGTTTTTGGGAATGAGTTTCGAAATTGCTTTTATATAACTGTTGTTAAAGTTTGTGATGTCGACAACTTCGTCAACGTCAGACTGCTCTTCTGCCCTCGCGAAATCAAGTGAAGAAACCGAAAGTATTTTTGATTTGTCATTAATTATCAAAACACAACTCAAACCTCCAGCTTCTTGTACGAATCCAGAAAAATATCTCATATTCACATCAGCAATCTGATCGTAATTGACAAAAATGGCAGCTTCCAGTTTATTTTTTTCCATCTCTTTCCTGAGTTTCGGAAGATTTTCGTTACCTACTGCTTTCATGACACAATCAACCATCCGCCAATTATGATCAAAATTACGGAGCTAAGTTTTATTAGAATAATTTTTCTGGTGAAATCTTCTTTTATCAGGCCGGGGATGAATAAGCTCAAAATAAGAGAGAATATGAAAACAAAGAAAGGTTGGGTTGAGGCCAAAGCGGCAACGTACGAAACGTAGGTTTTTGAGATGGCAAAGAAACTGGACAAGCCTGCAATTAACGTCAGGACTTCAATAAAAACAGCTAAACCCAGTAGGCCTTTGTTCTTGATCAAGAAGAATTGTGTCCCGAAATCTAGACGGAGTTTATCAATTGCTAGGAGAAGGAATCCTACAGAGCCTGCGCCAACAGAAGACCAGAAATAAAAAGAAATAAAATCAAGAGTGTTGAGGGCAAACTTTTCTAATATTGTGATTGTCGAAAATATGACAATGGCAAAAGGAATTATTTTCAAAGCAGTGCTGAAGCGCAATTGGCCGTTAATCTTTTTATGGGAAATCAAAAAGGCACTGAGAACAAGGAGGCCTATACCAATATATTTGAACGATGTAAAAGATTCATTCAGAAAGATGAACGCCAAGATTGCAGTTAAAATCGGACCCACGAAGATAAGCGACATCACCTTCGTAGTCTCTTCAATTTTCAAAGATTTTATGTATATTATGATTGCGAAAAGCCACAAACCGCCCGAAGTGATTGCAATGAAAGAAGCCGGGTAGAGGAAGTTGATTTTGAAGAAGGAAAGCAAGAATACGTTGAAGTTCATCTGAATTATCCCGATCAGCATGGCATATGCAATGGGAAATTTAATCGATTTTGAGATTAGGAACTTGTCAAGGATGTTGACAAATGCGAAGATGGCAGGTGAAAGTATTGCGAACCAAAACCAGTCCATGAAATAATTATGTTTTCAGGAAGACTTTAATAAGTTAAATTATCAGAATAAAATAAGGTTTAATGAAAACTTTTGTTCCGACTAATTATCAAATAGAATTCGACATAGATTTGGAGAATTCCAAGTTCTACGGCAAGGAAAAGATTACAGTAAATGTCAGACAATCCACAGATGTCATAAAGCTAAACTCTGATGATCTTGTCATAAACGATTGCAAAGTTTTTGCCAAAGAACAAAGTCTAAAACCTGTCTTTACGACAGATGAAAAGAACGAAGAGCTGGTCTTGAAACTTCCAAAAAAGGTTAGTGGCAAAGTTGAACTCACCATCAGTTTCAGGGGTGATTTGAAAGACCAGTTGGTAGGATTATACAGGAGCCAGTATCAAACTCCAGTTGGAAAGAAATATCTTGTCACGACTCAGTTCGAACCTACTGATGCGAGGAAGGCTTTCCCGTGCTGGGATAATCCTGGGGACAAGGCAACTTTTGATATCTCTGTGATATTTGACAGGACTTTGAGTACGATATCAAACACTGAGATACTAGAGGAGAAGGAGCTGCCAAGGAATAAGAAACAGGTCAGATTTGCACTAACACCTGTGATGTCCACATATTTGGTTTACCTCGGTGTTGGAGAGTTTGAATTCCTGGAAGATAAGTTGGGAAGCGTGCAGTTGAGAATAGCGACCACTCCCGGAAAAATGAAGCAGGGAAAGCTTGCGATGGAATTTTTGAAGAAGTTTCTGAGATTTTATGAAAATTATTTTGGGATAAAATATCCTCTCAAAAAATTGGATATGATAGCTCTTCCGGATTTTGCGTCCGGAGCAATGGAAAATTGGGGGGCAATAACTTTCAGGGAGACTGCACTCCTTTATGATCCTGAAAAATCTACGGCCGCGACAAAGCAAAGAATAGCAGAAGTTGTCTCTCATGAGTTGGCTCATCAGTGGTTCGGAAATCTTGTCACGATGAAATGGTGGAACGACTTGTGGCTGAATGAAAGTTTTGCGACCTTTATGGGAAATAAGACAGTAGCGCACTTCTACCCAGAATGGGACATGGAGAATCAGTTCTTGAATTCATATGAAGAAGGTTTGGAACTTGATTCCTTAAAGTCCTCGCATCCTATAGAAGTGGAAGTGAAGACCCCATCCGAAATTAACGAGATTTTCGATGAAATAAGTTACGAGAAAGGTGGAAGCATTCTGAAGATGCTGGAGAACTTTCTGGGAGAAGATTATTTTAGGAATGGCCTGAGAAATTACCTGAGGATGCACAGATATGCCAATGCCGACACTGATGATTTTTGGTCGTCATTTGAAAAGGCTTCCAAGAAGCCTGTCAAGAAGATGATGAACGGCTGGATAAAGCAGACTGGCTATCCACTGATTGAGGCAAAGGCGAAGGACTCCAAATTAATCCTGACGCAAAAAAGATTCCTACTTCAAAGGAAGAGTGACGATTCTTCCTGGTTGGTTCCCATATCTATCAAAGTAGATGGCAGGACAATCAAACATCTTCTTTCAAAAAAGGAAGAATCGATGAAATTTAACTTTTCTAATTGGTTCAAGCTTAATTACGGACAAAACGGTTTCTTCAGGGTCAGGTATGAGGATGAGAATCTGCAAAAACTCAAGGATCTTGTCAGCAAGAAAAAACTGGATGTCAAGGATAGGCGGGGAATCCACAATGACTTGGCAGCACTCTCGATGGCTGGACATGTCTCGCTGAAAGACTATTTTGATTTTCTTGACGCATACGAAGATGAAGAGGATTACATAGTGGAGAGCGACATTCTAGGGAAGCTTTATTACATATTCCTATTGACTTCGGATGAAAAATCCTGGAACAAGGTCACAGATCACAATAAAAAATTCCTCGCACCTCTCTTTAAAAAAGTCGGATGGGAGCCAAGGAAAAATGAGAAGCACACCGTTAAATTCCTGAGATCATCGACTATTTTGAATCTGGGAAGATATGGCGATGAGGAGGTCTTAGGAAAGAGCATCAAAAAATTCGATCAGTTCCTGAAGAAGCCTGATTCCTTGTCTCCGGACTTAAGAGGCGCTGTTTACGGCTGTGTTGCATGGAACGGAAACAAGAAGGTTTACGAGACGATTTTGAATCTTTACCTCAAGGAAGAAAATCAAGAGGAGAAGAGGAGATTTTTGGTAGCCCTGTGCGGTTTCAAAGAAAAGGAACTCCTGAACAGGACCTTGGAATTTGCCCTCACTCCAGAAGTGAGGGCTCAAGAGATCTTCATACCGCCGATGGCTGTTTCCATCAATCCTTTTGGTAAGAATCTAGTTTGGCCGTGGATTAAGAATAATTGGACGCAGATTAAGGGGAAAACCGGGGAAGCTAAGAACATGTTGAGCAGGATAGTTGAAAATGTAAGCACCTCGACTCAGAAAGATTTGGACAAAGAGATTAAGGCTTTCTTTGACCAGAATCCTACGCCTGAAATCCAAAGGTCTTTAGACCAAACATTTGAAAAGATGAGCATCAATTCTAAATTCTTGGAATCCATAAGAAAGATTTTCTAATAACTTTAAGTTTGAATTATATTAGTTACTTATGGACCCGTAGCTCAGTTTGGATAGAGCAACGCACTCCTATCTTAAGGGAGAAAGGCGGAGGTCGAGGGTTCAAATCCCTCCGGGCCCGCTTAGAATTAGTCCTAGCAATCTCTCCGTCGGCACTTTAGGGTTCGTTCATATTGTGTCACTCCGCCCTTCAATCGTCACACGGTTTAGAGGCTAAACCTATATTTTATAAACAACTAATTAAATTTACGGAGATTTGATGGGTAGTCGTATTTCAAGGTTTTTGATACCGTTAGTTTTATTCATCCTAGTTCTGTCATTTGCAAAAATTACATATTCTTATGTGAGCTCACCTTTGGGTAGATTCAATGTTTCTGCATTCGATAATGCCTTTCTCAACACTACATATCTGAATTGGACAAATAATTTCAACAACATTATGAATGTCTCAACAAATTCAACTTTCAATGGCAGTCTGATTGTCAAAGTTTTAAATGATACCATATCGTTGACCGAGAATTACACTCAGGGGAACACACAAAGTGGATGTCTGAATTTAGTTATCTATAATGGGACTGCCTACAACAACACCATAGTTGCCAATGGCACTTTCAATATCAGTTTCATAACACTCAACTGCCTGCCGGGAAGATATTCAGCACCAAAATTCACAGTTGCGAATGCTTCAAACCAGACAGATAATGCCAATATCAGCGTTGTCTTAGATTTGCCGATTAATAATACGAATCTTACTACAGGAATTGGCTCGTTCAATGGAGTTTTACCGATAAATTACACCACTTACCAATCGTATTATTTCAATACTAATTTCACTCCGAACGCCACGTCGGTGATGATAAATTTGAGTGGTTGGGGTTCTTCATCGGATGTGGATGCTTTCTTGTTTGACGACTCTTCTACGCCGGTTATGGAAGCCAAAGGCACAAACAAGACGGCGACAAGCGAAATTTTCTATTTCTATTATCTTCCTAGAAATAAATTCTGGGAAATAAGAGTTTTTGGAAATTCAACTTCTGCAATTTCATACAGTGGAAATATTATTTATTCCACTTTGAACGCAACCAATCCCACAGGAGGTCTTTCACTCGATCAATTAAACTACAGTGCGATTCTTGCAAACGGAACTAACAACACGAATATCACTCTGAGGAACGATGGAAACATAACTTTGAGCAGCGTCGCGCAAAACATAGAACTCTATAATGCGAGGAGATTTACTGGAAGCGGAAGTGCGAACTATTCTTTCATGATTCCAAACTCGTCTTTGATAACAAGAGTAAAATCCATTCTCACTTGGAATGGGCAGAGCAATTATACTCTGAACATGTACAACACTTCTGCCGATTTGATAGGGACTTCTCTCAACCAGTATGTTCAAGCGAACACAAGCGGTGCGGCCTCGGAAGTTTACAATGAGACTACTTCTATTCCGAGCAGTTCCAGCATTTGGACGTTTGAAGTCAAAAACAACACGAACGTGACAAACAATCAGTATACCCTGTCTGTGCTGATGTATGTGAATTCTTCAAACTGGTTTGCAACTAATTATTCGACGACTACATTCAATACGACTGTGAACAGGACTGACGCCAGAATCAATCTGACTGTTCCAAATAATTCGATTGACGGAATCTACGAAGGGAATATATCTTATTTGGCTTCGAACAATGCGGGAATAAGCGTTCCAATCTGGCTGAATGTCACTGCTCCTAGCCTTGTTTTCAACGGGACGACAAGTCTTTTCACCTATAGAATAGATGAAGACATTCTGGCTAACGTTACAAGATCGTTCAATTTCTGGCTCAATAATACTGGATCTTACAACCTTACTGTTGCCATGACGAATTCCACGAATCTGTCTTCAACATCGACGAGCTACCAACCGACATTGGCATTAAACACAACCACGGATGTTCCGGCAGGAACAGGAAAAGTGATCACCGTGAATGTTACTTTTAACAGTTCTATGCCTGCTGCAACATATGATGGATGGATTTATATCAACGGAACGAACAGCAATGTTTCTCTAAGCGGGCATCCGGCTGACAGCATGAATGTCACAATCCGCCTGAACCTCACTAATTTGTTAGTGGTTAATGTCAGTAAAGTTTCAGGAATCAACGGGACTAATGTACTCAACTCAAGCCTGAATGAAAACTTGACAACAAAACTTAACGTAACTTATTTGAACGGTACTCCGATTGAGACTCAAACAAGATTGAGTGCTACGGACATCAGTGTGTTCTTGCTTGAAACGAACGTGTCGACAAGAATTCCAACTACAGGAAACCTGACTGTTTCGAACGGGACGAATCCGATTTACTGCACGTCAGGATGTCCAAGTGGCACGAACTTTTATTATGCAAACTCGTCTGTCACAAGCGGGCAGATAGGAGGAATCTATGAGGTGCATGTGGGGGTTAACACAACAAGCGGGTCGAACACGTTCTATGGGGAAGGGATAAACAAGACTCTGATAATAAACAACACGGGACTCTACATGCGAGCGATGAATTCCACTTCGATAAGCATAGCAAATCTTTCGACTTATGTGTTTGCTGTAAACATAACAAATTATGGAGGTCTCGCAGCCTCGTCTGCAACAATCAATTTCTCGCACAGCTGCAATTATACTGTCTCTACACCGACTTATGTAAACTGTCCTTCAACAAGCTTCGTTCCTAATCCTTTCACCTCATCATGTGTTGTCAAATGGACGATAACTGGGGCGAGTACTGCCCAGGCCGCATGCGGTGCGACGATTGTAGGGACTCCTTCCACTATTTGGTACAATCCTAGTGGCGTGACTCTTTCTATCACTACTACACTGAGTTCTGGAAGCAGTTCTTCATCATCCGCGAGTGCGGCTGCTGCGGCTGCTGCGGCAGCTGCGACACCCAATGTAAGTTTGGCTTTCTCGCTTGCAGATACAATTGTCTATGTGGAGCAGAACAAGACCAACACTTCGACAGCCCAAGTAAAAAACACAGGTGTGTCTACGCAGACTGTCACTTTTTCTGTAGATACCATCAACAGCAGTTGGTATTCTATTAATGACACAAATTCGTCAGCTCTTTCAACCGGGAAAGTAAGAGGATATCTAGTCACATTCAAACCTGAGAATGCAGATGTGAAAGATTATTCAGGAAGTTTCAAGGCGACAGGCTCGGCAAGCAGTGCAACCGCTGCATTCAAGTTAAGAGTTCTTCCGGGTCCTGAGAAAAGAGCTGAGATATCGTCTACGTTTGATCAACTGAATGTGAATTTCACTTCGCTGACCGATGAATTGAGCAAAACTAAGAACGAGGGGAAGAATACCACAGAAGCTCAGCAGAAATATGACATGCTGAAAGCAAAACTTGATCAGGCGAACACGAACATCAAGAACGGCGATTACTTTGCTGCATATCAACTGATAAATGACATTAAAAGTCTTTTTACAGAAACTAAAGCTGCGCTCTCGTCTTCGACAGTTCCGGCAGGGGGAGGGTTCAACCTTGGAAATCTTCTTGGAGCTCAGGCAGGTTATCTGACATACGTTCTCATCGGAGGAGGGGTTGCTGCCGGGGCATTTGTCGCATATCTGTTCTGGCCATCAAAAGCTCCTGGGGCTGCATACAAGGCCGGACCTACTAAACCGCTGTTAGGAGAATCCGTCCAGACTTCTGTGAAAGATAGGTTCCAATTCATGAAAAAGATAAAAGAATTCTTCTCGAAACTTTTCAACAGAGGACCTAAGCAGACTTACGCGGTCAAATAATTACTTCAAATACAAATTGCATTCAAGAATCTCAGGAGTCAGATCTTTGTTGATTGCCATCATCACTTTTTCCTTTCGTACCTTCTCGCAGAGGGCGCAGAACATGTCGTAAGATTGACCATTCTTCGTGGTCGAAGAGCCTATCTTCCTTGCGAAGTTTCTTATCTCGTCCATGACGACCTTGTTTTTTTCAAGAGCTTTCACAGACTGCCCTCTCAGTTCCTTCTTGTACTGGGAAATCGCAGGCTGGGTCACTCCGAGCTTTTCGGATATCTGAGACTGGTTTAGATTGTAAGTAGAAGACAGTTCTCTGGATAAAAGAGCTCTTACTCCCGGAAGAATATCTGCAACCATTATTTCGCAAAACAGTTTCATAAGTTATAGATGAGGAGGCAAGTATTTAAAACTATAACGGTGTTATAAAGAACAGAATTATTTTTGCCTTAACTTTTCAATGGTTCTGATTTGGTCGTTTATTCTCGCCAATTCCTTTTCGAGACTGTCATGCTGCTCGAAGTCGTCAATCAGACTCAATTTGTTCGAGATCTCGTTTTTCTTCAGCTTCAATCTCTCTATTTCTCTTTCTACGTCTTCATTCTGCATTTTCACACCATTGGAATATTGGATTTCTTCATGTATTGAAGGAAGAGGTCGTAGACTGGCAAAGAAACTTTTGTCCTGAAGGTAGTTTCGAGGGCTGATATGTCATCAAAAGACGAGGCGTTCAAAACTCTTGTCATCAAGTCCTTCGAATGGACGACTATGCTTTCGACTGCTTTCAAGTCTTGCTGGACGAATCTCGAAATCACAAGGGCATTTATCTTGTCCATGTTGCTGACAATTATACTCTTGTGACCGTCAAGAAACTTCTTCTCTGTCGAATAGGAGTTGAGTTCTCTTTTCACAGAGACAAGCTTGTCTTTAAGATCCTCATCTCTCGTCTTCATGATCGTGTTATCGCAAAACCCGCTCTGAAATCTTCTTGCATCAAATAAATCTCCTGTGACGACGCATAATCCAACCGGTGTAATGTCGTGAAGGGTTAAAGCCATATTCTCACAAAATATTAATACATTTGAAAATTATTAACTTAGCGGTTAGTAAA